>Ga0181612_174494_pt1 | contig 11540 bp, 4 predicted proteins | sample HoacroProtozoa21_FD_119630 | JGI IMG/M metagenome (GOLD analysis project Ga0181612, IMG submission 119630) | Hoatzin crop microbial communities from Cojedes, Venezuel. Combined Assembly of Gp0051906, Gp0051904, Gp0051908
GAAGAGAGCGAGACCCTCGTGATCTACCAGCTTTAAACTGAGCATGACGTGCATGGCATGGAATACCATGTTGGTCACTATTGGGTCACCTGTTCTGTCCTTCTATCTGTGCAAGTGCAACCCTTTCCAGCTCCTCAGTTGTGGGACCTAAGAGATTTATCAGTGACCTTGGCTGCTATAGTCATAATTATAAACAGGGGTGTTTTTCTGCATTCCTTTCTTACCATTAGCTTAGTATAACTATGAACATTAGGTATTATCAGGTTTGGAGCTGGCACTGTCTGTAGAATATGCAGCCAACTTCATAAAAAATGCAGCTACTGAGAAGAACTTAGCTGTAAGGAAGATTCCCTAAATAAGAATTGGTTCCGTTTTAACCAAAACCAAGATAAGTATGTATGGAAATCATTAGGTAGAAATTGTTTGCTGTTTGTTCATGGTTTATTCAAGGAAGAAAAACTCTGCTGCAATACTGTTCTTTCACAAAGGAGGTGAAACAAATAATTGCCCAGCTCACATGACTTCTTCTACAAACAGAAAACTGTCAGTGATTCAGAGCTAGTTAATCACTTTGTCCACAAGGAACAATTGTGTTTTGGGGTTTTTTTTTAATTACTCCATGGAAGAAAAATATTGAACTTACATTTCTTAAAGTTCAAAGCAGGCACATAAAATTATACATGTAATTTATAACCATAAAACTTGCTGACAGTTGAATGTGCTCATCAGGAATTATAAGTCAGCAGCACTACTTTCAAAAACAGAAAGCTGTGTTAGTATGCAGGCTTCAGTTGAAGAAATAAGTCAGATAAATATTTAGCTTGATACATGTAGTCATTTTTCTATCTATACAATATATTTCCAAATCACATCTTCTTCAGATTTATTAATTATTCCAGCATATTCCCCAGATATCTTATGAAATTGTATATTACATGAAATAAAAATAAAGTGTCAGAAGCCAGGCATATCTGGTTCATGGCTAGTCTACATATCTGAAATCTTTTGTCAAGAGAGCTGTCTCAACTCACTCATTCAAAAAGAGGTTAATGGGGAAACCAGCATTAATAAGACAGCAAAATCCCTTTTATATTTTTCTAGAACAATAAACACCTCTGAACAATAGAATTCATTGTGGACAAAGATTGTCAGCTTGCTGATATCAATAGCTAGACTGGCAGTGGGAAATATCCACAGAATGGCAAATGGATTAGAAACTGGTTATAATAATCTCTGGGTGCGTACATATAATCAAGTTAAAAAAGATTCAGTTCTTCATATTTAAATTATCCTACTCAAAATAATATAATTTAAAATAATATTAGGGATATGGCAGCTGGGAGGTAACAAAGTTAGAAGTCCTATCTGTGTAATTCAATTGCGTTTACAAAGCTCTCAGTCTGCACTTTACTTCTAATTGGTCACTCATTTTTGCTATCTGGGACAGTTTCCTTGTGCTTCCTGTCAAAATATTGACTGATAAGTCAAGCACTCAGAAGCTTGATATGCAATGCCCAGGCTTGTGTTTTTGGTTTTACATTAAGGTATTGCAGACTCCTGCATTCAGAGATTTCTTACCTTTGAGTAAACCCAAACTCAAAGTGAAGTAATTTAAAATTGTGGATAAAAACAGGTGGATAAATTTAACCTTGTGCAAACTGCCCTGAAGTACTAGGCAACAGCATGTTGTCCCATCATGCCACGCAGTCTGCAGCAGCATTCTCTGTTAAGGTGTTCCATTGGGAAGTTCTGTGAAAAAATAAACATTTCAAGGTGGTCTCATCAGGTAAGTTCAAGATATTACAACAGAAGTGTATGCAATGTAATTCCATTATTTCCATGTAAACAACCAATGATAACAAATGAAGGACTGTGTTGCATTCTTTCTTCTCCACACCCACTCCTCCCCATGTAACAAGAGTATGATGAGCTGAACTGCTGTAACAAAATAAGGTTTCATGAGGGATCAAGAGCTTTCACAGAAATCAGATTCTTAAATTGTGAAGACTCTGTTATTCAGTCACTGTGTCCCAGAAAAATTATCTCCTGCGTATCAACCTCTACTCAGCCTATTGTGACTGCCTTTTCTTATTAGATATCTGCATTTAAGTATTGTATTCTCTCAACACCTGGAAAAATATAAATTACCCTATGGAGAAAGGGAGAACAGAGACTGAAAACATGATGGATTGGAAACAAAAGACCTCTCCTACTTACATTGCTTTGATAAATGGTGTGTATTTAAAGCTATTAGTTTAATCTTTAATAATATGCGGTTTTATTTTCCTAAAGAAAAGTTTAATTGCTGTGTCCTACCTACTCATTAAATGCAGATTTAGTGTTCTCAAACAGATAAGAGGACATAAGAGAGTGTTGAACAATTACATGTAACTTTTAGTTTCATAATGCTAATTTCTGTACAAGAATATTATCCTTCTCAGACATTAGTACAAATATAAACCAGGTCTCAGGCTTTATCTATTTCATTAGTAAGAGAGAAAGCCACTTACGCACAGACTGCATTGCACAAACTAAAGCACTTGTAGATAATACAACAAACCTTTCCTTTTCCATAAAAAGAAGCCATCTTCATAAAAAGTTAGCTCTATTTACTAAAAAAAAAAAAATCTCAAAAGATTATTAAAAGGAGATAAAGCCAACATTTCTGTTTACAGACAGTGTGGGGTACTAAGCATAAAACACAAGGCAAGGACATTTTGTACAGATATTCTTGTTGGTGCATTGAAACAAATCAAAAGGAGCTCTAACCAATAATTTCCAAATGGAAACATACAATTAAAATACAGCTTAAGAAAAAGTAATCAGTTACGACACATACAAAATGCTCTTCAGGGGAGTGTTCATCAAGACAAATCCTGTAGTCACCCTATGTTCCAGGGATGGTCCTTGATTCAGAAGAAATTACTCTGAAAATGGATAATGCTGTGGGTGAGAAAACAACTCATGAGACTGCAAGGTCTACATTTTAAATACATTTGAAGTTTCATTTCACTGCAACTGTGATAGTGCCTTGGAGTAAAAAATACAGATGTAGGACCAGAGGCCCTCTTTCTAGCACTAAGACAGGCAGAAATTGAAAAGAAACTACTGATTGCACAGACGCTCTGTGACTTGGAGGTACTCTGTGAGAACATCCTGTTCCAAGCACCTCAAGAATTACTTCAGTGGGATGCACTAACCACTTCTCTGCACGTGAATATCTTTGAGTTGTCCTAGATATATTTAGTGACACGTCACGGACTGGATTTTGTCAGAAAAGTAAATCTGAAAACACCTCTAAAAGACAGAAAAATCTTTCACAGATCATAACCATGTGTCTTAACTGCCTTTTTTTTTTTTGTCAACTGCATGACTTTGAACCTGAAACAACATTTCTTTTACACTCTACAGAAGCTCCTTACCAACAGGGTTGAAAAGGGTAAATCCTTAAGTAGGCTTCTGTGCTAAATCAGATATCTGTACATGGTTGCCTATGTTGTCACAACTGTTCAGTGGGTAAACAAACACACAAAAAAAATAATAAATCACACTTGATCATGTGAACAATTGTACCTGACTCCTACTTTGCCCTTACAACTAAATTAGATTCTCCTGGTTTCTGTGATCATTATATTTTTAAACTGAAATGCTTATCTGTGTTTAAATAACAATGTTAACATTTAAAGAGGTTTACCAACATTAAATTACATATGTGAACAACACTGCAATACAGCAAGTTTGAACATGTACAAAGAGAATAGGATAGTTCTGAATTAAAATATATTTATGTAGGAATTAGAATCTGCAACATCCTTCAGGAAGAAGTACTTCTTCACTGTGCCTTATTTTTGAAAAAAAAAAATTAAACATTTGTTACAGTGTCTAAGTCTCATGTTTCAGCCTTTTAAAATAATTTTTCATTTCACCCATTTTTGGATTTTTAAAAAATCCCACAGAATATATATAGTAAGAGAACCTTGCATGTGGTTCTTCTTCAGTCCGTGTTAAAAATATATGTGAGATCACGAACCCTCAGATATTGTCAGCTTCACAGCATGGAATGAAATGAGTCTACACTAATCTTTTGTGAAGGATCCTCTTCTGTGATGCCAAGTCCCTCATGATTTCAGGCACTTCTGAAATACATGCTACTAGTCCAAAAGGCAGCACAGGCACAAACCTAAAAACAAGGACTTTAAAACCACCCTTGGGAGTCTCAGCCTTATTGACTGTATTATACGGATCAAGAGGCTTCTCTAGTATCCATGAATTTCCCAAGTGGTTTTGTGCTGTCTTAAGCAAAAGCCTTGTAAATGATTCTTTTCCACTTAACAGTTACAGAAATTTGACGACAACAAAAAAACCTCACAATCTTTGGAATGCTGGTGAGAAAAACACAACATTCTTTGCTGCTGCTTATGTGTTGGACTAAATTCAAACTAAGTCAAATGACAGTGAAATAGTGGAAGCAGTTTCTATTATGAACAGCAATTAAAAGCATTAAACAAATGCTCCATAAGTTTTCATTGTACATAATCTTTAACCCTATTTTCAAGAGTATTAATATATTGTTAACCCAAAATATGCATGTTTAAGAAACAATCCAGGACTGCAAGCTTGGAAAAAATGCGTAAATTTATTTATTTATTTATTTATTTTATTTTGCAGAATCTGCTTTTTTTCAAGATTTTTCACAGGCTTATTCTTATAATGATGCTTTCAAATAAGCTGCCACCATGTAACCAGATAGTCAAGACAGAGACTCATTGCTTAAGTTTAACTGATTGGAATAATGAAGAACAAGTAGTCCAAAAACTATGTTATCTGTATGATCCTTTTTCTTGTCTGTTCTTCCATTTCATGTCTTGTTGTCATGTATGTATTACCTGTGACTTGTGAGAGGTCATACTGTAGTCATTTCAAGATGCAAACTAATTATTATTGCTGTTACTACTCTTACAGAACTTCATGTCCTGTAACAGCATTATCTTAAACTTGAAGGCAAAATTTAAAGATGTTATTCATCATTCTTTTTTTTTTCTGTAATTGAAAACAGTTTCCATTAATACTGAGAAGTATACATTTTTAAAACTTTTACACAGATACACAAAGACCTGTAGTGAATTTTAAAATTTAAGGTGTGTCTTAGTTTGTTTAGCATTGTCTAAGAGATATTATCTATCTCAGCTATAGGCATAATGTAGGAATGTCTTATGTCACATTGTTTATATAGCCTTACACATGGACCAGACAAAGACCTCTTCTGGCTTTTAAAATCTGCCTTAGGTTATATACTGTATATATATCAGAGATATTGATATATTTTCTTGCAGCAATTTATCTTATCCTAGAAAATTTAGGATACAGGAACCTGTAAGAGTCTTCTGAAGTCATCACTTCTTGGGCAACCTACAAATAAAGACTAAATTTTGTGTTCTGTCCCTACACTACAGGTAACCAAAAAGACTAATGGCAGATATATTGTTATCATCAGTGATGCTAAAGCACCAACAAAAAAATCATATTACCCCAACAGCCATTATTATTATATAAGAATTATACCCTTGTGGAATCCATTTTTTGTGTATGTGTAGCATTCCTGAACCTTGGAAAAAATTTAGATTAATGTTTGAAGGTACTCTCACTTCTCTGACTGTATATATTCAGTCAGCTTTCCATGGCAACGCCATATCCAAAGGTTAAAGAAAGAAATGCCCTTGTATCTGGAAATCAGGATGAATACAATAATCACATTTTTTTTCCACAAGAACTCTGTTTAAAAAAAACATAAGGATGGCAACAGGAAATGTAATACTCTACATATTCTTGTACTAATTGGGCTGGAAAAAGCCTCCAGTATATATTCATGCTTAATAAATATAAAGTGAAAAAAAAGAAGTGTGGTTTAAAACTTAAAAATGGCAACCCAAAAATGTGCTGTTTTGGTGAAGATTATATTTAAACTATGGCCTTTGTTTATATACCGTATTAATAACTGCTTGTTATTTACTAGAAACATTATTTTGTTCCTTTCTTTTTCATGTCACAACTAACCTCTTCATTCTGGTTATCTATGTAAATAATTCATAGTTCTGCTTTTAATTTCCGATATTACATTTGTAACATTCCAAAATTTTTCTGGTTGTTTATGGAGTTTCCATTTGAGAGGTCACTATTGACTTGCTTTGTGCAAGATATTCCTAAAATATGAAAGAACATACTGTGACAGATTACTTTCAAAAACTACAGACATTCAGTAAGGGGATTTGGAAAATAAAGAACTGAAATAAAAATGTAGGCCCAGTTCTTAACTAGTACAGAGTGGCACAGCCTCATTGACTACTGTCTCTATTTGCTAGAGGTATCAAACACTTCATTAGTGTCTTCAACATGCTGTTTATTTCTTTATCTGTGAAAGAATTTGGGAATTCATTTTCACTTCAATGGCTAGTTCTCTGGATCATAGCAGTATACTACATACAAATTTCCTTTATATAGCAACAGTTTATGCATGTGACTGGACAATGGGCGTAAATGCCTGTGCAACTGGAAGATGACTGAAATCTCTGCATAGCAATGGAGGAACAATACTCAGGGTGTTGCTGCAAATTGGACAGTCTGCAGAAGTTTGAAGAAGTGAGCCCTGTGGTTATGAATTCGTCAAGCCATTTCTCTCACTGTGCCTGACACTGTCTCATATTCTCACCTTCTATGCCGTTGAGATGCAATCTCTTCTATTTATAGCACTCAGAGATGGAACTCTGTACTTTGACACAAGTAATTACTTCTGTAGACTAAAAATCTATGAACTGCATTCTTTTGTGAGGGTAAAAACCCAAACCAGAACAAAAAATAAATCTTTGCGCACACAGTGCTCCCAAGAGTAATAATTACAATTAAACATGTACATCAAAAGAGCAACTCAACTTTAGGGATAAGACTTCAATTTTCCTCTTAATTTCTGTTTATGTTAATAGAAACCTACACAAGGTCTTAAGATGAAAAAAAACAATGTATAAAATTGGAAGTATCATTGTAATAAATGATAACATTTGAAAAATATTTTCCACCATGCAATTTTCTTTATTGAACTTGGCCCTCAATATATTCTACAAGCAACAAGTGCTTGATTAAAGGGAAAATAAAATTTACAAACAGCATGCACAAAAGCTCAGACCTTCAAAAAGCTATTTAGGCACTTAATTCTGTTTGTTTTGACAGGTGTTAAGTGCATAAACACTTGTGTGGATCTGAGTCTTAATATTTACACTGCACTCTACATCTTCAAAAAGTACCTCAGAATTTCACCTAATTAATCCACAAAACACATGAATAATTTCCACTTAATAGACCCGTAAAATGTAGCACAAAAAAACTTACTTGCAGCGTACACAGGTAGGTAGCAGGTACAGAATTAGGACTCAAGACCTGGTTACACTTCACCAAGTACATATTCTCCCAGTAGACACAATTTCCTTGTAATTGAAAAATAAACCAATAAAACTTACAAACAACTTGATGGCGTCTTCCCTGGTTTGATGATTATCTAAGCATAGCAGACTGCCATGTTAATGAATTTCGTAATATATCTAATGACACAAGTTAGCAGAAATACGGAGTATTTCATTCATAACTGGCTTTCCTTGGGTTTTATTTTGTTTTGCTTTTCTGGCACTCAGCTTTAAAAGTCTCCCTTTGCGGTTTTTTGTTTGTGAATTTAATTACAGCCAGCTTTTGTTATTTGAGACTTTATATTTCATGTTCAGTAATGCAATTCAGTCTACGGTTCCTAACAGCAAGGGGTGAGTTTTCTCAGTGACTAAGTAAAGAGGCTGATTACTCCTGAAGAGAAGAAGGAAAGAGAGAAGTGATTCTGGGAGTGCAGTTCTGTTTGTTTCTAAACAAGGGGAATCATGATCAATAAATCTCATCAAACAAAACACAGTTATGAAGCAAATGGTTTTAGTCATGTTTATGAAGAGTTTGTTCTAAAGTTCAGAGCACCAACAGAGAGAATTTCATAAAGCAGGAAATCAAGTTAATTGCAGCAAAGAGAATGAAAGTCTTTTTTGAACAACAAACTCTAGGAAGTAGAAGTGGCATTTCCAGACACCAAAAGATTTGCCTACACTGCAGTACAGAGCAGAAATATCTCAGCTAGTAGACTCCCTAGCACAGATATCAGCATTAGTACAGCCATAACTACACTGAGGTCAGAACAGGTTGCAAAACCTGACTGAAAAGTAATTATATCAATCCATACCCAGCCCCTTAATGTTGTGCATATATTATTAGAGGCCACCAAGATACGTGGCTTCAGATCAGAATGTTTATGTCATTGTTACACTGATCTTATTGCTACGTGGTAAGGGCATGCATGTCCCTTTTTCTAACGTAAACATTCTTCTCTTCTGGTAGTTGAGTTACAGGAATCAAACCATACAGTGTCTACAGCATCACTAAATGAATGAGCCAGAAACACACTGAGAAAATACAAGCCATATCATTCATATTTTTTAGACCCTTCTGAATATTGCATAAATTATACTGAAAATTTAGAATTGCAGTCTTCTGTTTGATTTTTCACAACCGTAACAGCAATGCTAATCTGAAGAAGGATAAGGAGTGATACGTAAGTGACACAGCTAATCTGGCAGAAACCTTTAGAAAAGATAAATTCATGTCATCAAACTGCACTTCATAAAGAGATCTTCTTTTTTTTTTGAAGTGATATAATTAATAATTACAGTACAAAGTGAAGATTTCCTAACAGAATTTTGTCTATACTAAAATGAGACTTCTTTGCTTGTATGACACACTAGTGTGTTACGATATATTTCTAGTGTAGGGTTGTCCAGTGACAGCAGACATTCTGCAGAATGAAGTGGCTGCAAGAGGAGAGTATTAGAACATGGAAAGAAATGAATGTTTTCAGTTTCACAGCCCACTATTTCACAGTCCGGACAAACCATGTAAGCAGTACTGATGAGCTTATTCAAAAGGTTACAAATGTATATAGTCTATATTTTGTACTGTTAGTGTTGCATGCATCCCTTACAACACTTCTGTGAGAAACGGTCAAGAGTGTGATAACAGATTAAAGTCCTGATCTAAAGAGGCCTATTAGCTATCTTCAATGTGATTAATGGTAATCTAAGTAAAAACACTTCATAAAAGCTTAAGAAAATTGTGTTTAGCCCAATGTCGTCTCCTCTTTGACAGTGGCCACTAGCTGATGCTTTAGGGAAGAAAAATGATACAGTGTCAGTAAAAACATATTAGTTTCCCGTAATCTTCTGCTTAGGAGTAGGGAGAAGGACCTTGTAACAGTTGTAAAATGAAAACTCAGAGAAAACCATTTTGAATAAGCAGTACTTCTACTAAACAGGTGTAACATACGCTGTCAAGTGAAGAGAAAGGCCTTATCTTCTATTACCAGATTCTGTAAAATATTTACTAAATTAGGGATCACCTCTCTTTTTGACAATATTCAAGACTCTATTTACTTAAAAAAATCAAGTCTTTACTGCCAATATTTTCCTATTTTATTAAAAAAATAATGTAAAATATCATGTTCTCATTGAAGCAGCATATAGTAAATGAGCATCTGTCATCACATACACAAGAATGATTAGCTCAAAGGAGCAAAAGTGATTGAATAAGGTGACTTCTCAGTCATATGCATTTCAATCCTACCACAAAAGGTGGGATTTCTTGCATTTGAGATAAACGGGGGAAACACTTGATCAACCCACCTCTATTCACATGCACTGCAGTTCAGAAAGAACCCAGTATTCCCTGGGGCAAATTAATTGTTTGTCGGCAATATGTGCTGCTGTTGTTTGTGCAGGGGGCAAGATAAGGTAGCAATATTTTACTAGTGTCTGGTAGTGTTGTGCAGTAAAAGGCTAGGGCAATTTTATGCAATGTCATTTATTTATAATGGAAGCCTGAATCTCCATCCACAAGCTATAAACTTGCATTTTGCTGGATATAGAGTCTATTTCCCTAGATCACTGAAGCTATTAAAATCTGAAGACGAAGTTATTGATATGCAAACCTGTTGCTGAGTTCTTTAGATCTATCTAGCTCTCTAGCACATTTATTTTGGAAGTCTTAGTTGTTTGTTTCATTTTTAGGCTTTATGGTATACTTAAGCCTGCCACACAGTCACTATTTATCTTATTGATGATAAGATAGAAAATATAGCTTTAGTAGCCAAATGGGACAGAAGTTCTTACATGGTATAAACTGATTTATCCTCGAAATCAGCACGTTCTTACTGACTCTGCATGTTTTAAGAAAAAGGTCAGATATAACTTTGTAAGACAAATTTTCAATGTCAGTGTCATACTTGTATACTGTAGTGGAAATTGGCATACAATTGTCATGACTGAATTGAGAAGTTTCATATTAAGTAACCTGCAGAAACAATGACTAAAGACAGTCAAAATTTGTTCTTGTTATTTATAATAATTTAAGGTACACAACACATGCTTATGGACAGGGTTTAGTGCTGAATTTGGCAGTGCTAGGTTAACAGCTGGACTTGATGACCTTCAAGGTCTTTTCCAATCTAAAAAATTCTATGACTCTGTGATTCTATGTATTGTAACACTATCTTTCTCTTCAAAACACATTGTTAAAGACCATTATCCAAGCGCCATGGAGGAATGGAGATGAATTCAGATCTCTGTTTACGATAGGTCTAATGTACTCATGTCCCAGATAAACTGTGGTTATAATAAGTCGTATCCTGATATGGTTTACTAAAAGAGTTCTTCTGTGTCTCACCAGAACCTTGGCAATACCTACTGTTTTTATAATTTTCTTTCTCACTACCAAGGATATTGATCTATCAGGTCAATTTTTTTTTTTTTTTAACTCTAGGCAGGGTACACTTGTTTAAAACTTTCTATATAAAACAGAATCTGTATCACAGTATCTAACAGGTAAAGATTTTACTGAAGTGGGTTTAATTCACAGAGATACTAAATATACCAAGGATAACAAATTTCAAAGAATGGAAGTACTAACATACACATTTATGGAGTGAGAACAAAATAGTACAAGATGCTTTTCCTAAGGACAGCACAATGATTGTTCCCACAATCTCAGGCGTATCACAGACAACATTGCCATTTTGGACGTTCTCCCGCTAGTTCTGCTAACAGCTACAAGTATTCTTTTAAAATCTGCTTATAATTTTAAATTAACCAAAATTTGCTTCAAATTCCATTTTGTCAAGACCAGAGAATGTACTGAAAACTGAGACACAACTATCAATTATGACTACCTCTGATGATGTAGGTGTCTTCAGATCCTATTAGAGTCTACATTAGTTCTCTGCATGGAGAAAGTGTAGATAAGAAGTGCAAGCAAATGCATACAGTGTATAATAATTGTCTTTTTTTTTCTAGTTACAAACTTTTCCTTGTTGAAGATATTGAACCTGCTGGATCAAATCAATTTTTGTTCTAAGAACATCACACAGAATCACAGAATCACAGAATCACAGAATCACAGAATCACAGAATCAC
>Ga0181612_113188_pt1 | contig 11539 bp, 5 predicted proteins | sample HoacroProtozoa21_FD_119630 | JGI IMG/M metagenome (GOLD analysis project Ga0181612, IMG submission 119630) | Hoatzin crop microbial communities from Cojedes, Venezuel. Combined Assembly of Gp0051906, Gp0051904, Gp0051908
GACTTCAGGCTATGGTTTAGTAGGCATGGTGTTGTTGGGTGGATGGTTGAACTTGATGATCTTAGAGGTCTTTTCCAACCTATGATTTTATGATCCTATGATCCACACCAGCAAAGTAAGATGGCCAGGGCCTGACCAAGATACAATTGTTAGCGCCATTCCTGACAAAATCCCTGAATTTTCTTTGGGCCAACTCACTTAGTGAACAGAAAAAATATAAGGTTTCACTGAATCACAGAATGGTAGGGTAAGGTTTAGCTCAAACCAGGGAGAATTGATTTACCTGTATAGATTTAGCGAAAAACATCAAAGGGAAAAATAACAGATTTTTCATAGAATCACTGAGTCATGGAAACATATAAGCTGGAAAAGACCCTGATAATCATTAAGTCCAACCATTAAACTAACATTGACAAGTCCATCACTAAACCATGTCCCTAAATGCCACATCTACACATCTTTATATTCCTCTAGGTATGGTGGGCAGCCTATTCCAATGCTTGATAATCCCTTTGGTGGAGAAATTTTCCCTAATAACCACTCTAAACCTTCCCTGGCACAACTTCAAGTTGTTTCCTCTTGTGCTATCACTCTTTACTTGGGAGAAGACAGTCTTACCTCCCTTGCTACAACCTCCTTTCAGTTAGTTGTAGAGAGCAATGAGGTCTCCCCTGAGCCTCCTTTTCTCCAGGCTAAACAATCCCAGTTACCTCATAGGACTTATTCTCCAGATCCTTCACCGGCTTAATTTCTCTTCTTTGGACACACTGGAGGAATAAGTATACTTTTATGAAATAAATATAAACTAGATGCTTTTCACTGTGCTCAGAAGGATCCTAATTCTTCTCACTGGCTAATGGCAACAGTAGAATAAAGACAAAGTGTGTACATTTTTAAGTTAGATGCCCAAAGTCAGTGTATGAAAGGAAGCCCTACAGAGGTAGGATCTTGTTCAAGCTCAAGAGGATTCACAACATAAGGAACAAGTATAAAGTCCAACAGAACATTATTCTATAAATGTCTCTTCTGTTGTGAAAGAAGATAAACATTTCAGATTTTAAAAGTGTCTGTCATTAAAAGGCTTAGTTAACTGCAAATAGGAGCAAAAGTTTGAATCCTCATGTCATATGAGTTATGACAACATTAGCTAAGACGCACTAATTTTAATCTTCAGTTGAAATTACCGTCTTTGATAATGTAGCAAGCTGTGTTCTGAATGACTCTATCCTCAATTTGATCTGAGTTATGTTTGTAAAGGAAATAAAACTTCACTCTGTAAATTTCACTGTTTACCTGCAAGTGACCCAAATAATAAGGAACATGTCATATAGAATAATCTAAATGTGCTGCTAAAATTATTTATTAAAACACAACTTCTGATGTAGTAAAGGCTGCATGTCTAGTGCTGAAAATATAGATGATGCCTAAACATAACAGAATATGTCCTACAAATCAGACTTTCTGAAAAGCGCCATCAAGTAGGAACAAAACCATGACACAGTGTTGGGGCTATAAGAGTGACTAAAGTCTGAACATGAATAAATAGATAAGTTGCAAGCAGTGAAAGAATTTGCCCCCTGCACATGGTCTGCTTGTTGCCTACTGAAAAATATTATTACTAGTTCTAGTGTCCATTCTTGAAAAAAGGTTAAAAGTACACTTAAGAACGAAGAAAACTATATGAAGTCTGGAATAATGTTTGAGGGTATGTTATTAATTGTTCAGAACATTTGTCAGAAGGAACAGTATAATCACAGGAGAAGAAAACATCAGATGATAAAGGGTTATTTTGTCTGGCAAAAGGAGGCATCGCATGAAAGAATATCTGGAGTTTGAAACCAAGAACTTGCAAATTAACGATAAAGCATAGTTAGTTCATTTATTTATCTATTTATTTATTTTTACAACATAGATGCTAAACTTTTGCAAGAAACTGCCATGAGAATTTCTGCGCTTACTTGCTCCAAAGATCTTTACAGAAAGACTGTCCCTTGGGAAAGATACAGTAGTCAAACACAACCTGTTGCCATCAATAGATTGGTAATTAAGTGGAATTTTGTAAAGGTTTTGGAATGGAGAATGAGTTTATCTCTTCAGCCTGAAGCTTCACCAGGAAAATAAAATTTAAACTAGAGTAGAGAGTGTAGGAAAAGACGGTTTAAGGTTATTTGCTCTGGAGCTGGGCTTTGCTACAAATTTCTGCTACAGATGCAACTAATCAGTCAATCAATCAATAGGGATTTTGCCTTTCCAGTTGGGGAACAACAGGTGACTGATGTGATCTTGGCTTGAGATGGAAAGTCAAGTGCACGACATTTGTGTTACAGACCTAAGAGCGGCTTAGCAAATAAAGCTTGCACAGGTTTCTCTAAATCAACAGACAAATGCGCTAATGTCACAGCAGAAATGCACTTGCAGCATGTGGTTTGCATTCCTACTGCTGATGAATAAGCTACCAAAATATCAACTTCAGAGAAAAGCTACTCTCTTAAGCTATTAAGCAGATGACACCACTGCCTTTAGGAGACAGAGAGCAGTGGAACTTCCTTATCTCCTGATGATAAAGACATGAATCTGTATTTCACTGAAGTTACACAAAGGCAATTTTCTAAACTGCCTTGACAGTAAATAATGGGGAGAAAAGAGCATCTTTTGAGGGCAAATAATCTTGATTCATGACATATCTTTGAAAATACCTGGATTTCTCCACCGATTGTTGACTCAGTCTAGGCTAGGTGCCTAACTTATAATGTCTAAAGACAAATGAAACAACTTTCAACAGAGAGTAGAAAGAAATTAAAGTGAGGACCCTAAACCCAAAACTGAGTGAATTTAAAACCTCTTGAAGCTCAGCTTTGATTTCAACTCACAGCATTTTTGTGGCTTTTAGTCAATATTGCTCTCAGTTTTTTTGCAAACTAGCAAAAATCTGAAGCTAGATTTGTGAATATTGCTTAAGATGGTTTATTTTCTCAAACAGGATCCTTCTCCTACTCCCAGAAAATCCTAATATAAATGTGTATTCTGAAGATAGGTTTTCTCAAGGTTTGTTTTTACATTGAGAAGGCTTTGTATAAATCAAATATAATCCTTTAATACAACAAAATAAATTGTGCACAGATAAATTGAATTTGGCATAGGTGAGACAAATTACACTTCTAGGCATGTTTTGCTTCACAATTAAATCTATTATCCATGATAGTAACAATGCAGAATGTGGGGTTCAGACAGGCTTGTATAGAAGGATGATACTTTATCTTTTATCCTACAGTTTTAATTTGGTTCTGAAAATAGAAAAGACAAAAGACCAGGTTTTTGTGCTTATTTGTATCCTGTGATGCTGCAGGGTTTGCAAATCAGAAAAAATATTTGGATCTAAATCCTTCAGGGTCAAATCAAGAGCCTTTTCTTTACCTTGTAAGTCAAATGAATAGTGTCTTTCAGCTCTGCTATAGCAAGTAATGCATAGGGTTTCTTTCCATTTACCTGTGAAAATGTGTTTGAATTAATTTCTGGTGTACCTCCATTCATTCCTGTGGAGCTAGATCAGGCATACAATTGGCTCAAGAGACCATATTCTCAGCTTCTACGGAATGACTTCGCTAACTTTAGTGAATCTATACAGATTTACACAACTTCTTTTAACCAATTCAGAGATGACGAGTATTTCCAGAATAGTTTGAGTCAATAACAGAACTCTACTAAAATCTCCACAGTTAGGTGTTTCTACTCCTATTAAACATCTACTGCATAGCTGAAATAAGAACCAATGCCAAATTTAACATCATAACAGATAATCCTGAGAAGAGAGTCAATGATGTGTGCCTGAGTCAATTCATTCCTTTCCTTAACTTTATATGCTCAGGGAAAATCTTCTACCTGACTTGATTTTTTACCTCCATTTTAAATGCTTACTTCCAAAGCAGTTCTTGTTGAAACTAAAGCAACTATTTTTGTGAGTAGCTAAGCATCCATGGAGGAGATTCTTTGTCTGATTCTATGGTTTCTACACCTGCTTTATCATCATGATATGACCCTGATATTCAGCAAGCAGATCTAGCAGAAGCACTGGAGCTTTAGCCTCAAGTGCTCCCCAGCATCATGAAGACTGCCAGCCTTTTGTCCCAAAATACTTTTTCTCATCAAGTCAGCGACTCTACTTTGATATAGCTAGCGACCTTCCTAGGAAAATGTCCAGAACTCACCTAGAAGATGACATGAACCACAGCTGGCTGTTGGACTGCTGCTGTTTTGATTCTGATTTTCTGTCCCTGCTGTGCAAATAGCAATTAAACCCAAGCCAGGGTACCTCAAGGCTTTGCTGCTGCTGCTCACGAGACAAACACAAGCACAAACTAAGGCGTCCATGCATAAAAAAGCTATTCTGTCAATTTTATAATCATGTATAGCTGAGTAGTGTTTGGATGCTCTCTTTCTGAGCACGCAGTTTTTCTACTGGATATAAAGAAGGAATGTTATTAGCTATTTCTTTTTGTGATATCATTTATATGTATAAATTTCAGCAATACATGGACCAAACTATACCATTTACTAAAAAAATAAAAACATGTGCCAGACGATCCCACTATTATCTCTGCATTTAGCTTTCCCCTAATACTTTGTGTGCTATCATTAAAACTGAAGTTACAGCAATATTTTAGCCATCTCTGTACCTAGAAGATTTCTCTATTACTTTGTCCATGAACGTTTTCCTTGGGTGATTGGTTGACAATATCTAAAGGATAATTTTAGGTCCTGAAGAATTAAACACAGGTCTATTTTTATGAGGTGGGACAGATTGGAAACAGTTTTTTCTCCTTGTTCCAATGAAATTGGAAATGAAAAGAATGTGTGTCATATGAGGGACAAGTGTCATGAAGCCCATCTGAATTATACTTCATACCCTACTTTATAGCTTAATGTTCAACTATATCCATTTTTTCTGGCAGTATTTCGCCCATCAAAAACAAGTTATTGACACTTATGTCTCGGATATAAATCAGATCCGGCAGTAAAAGTAAAGAAGGTGGTTTCAGACAGAGTCAATGATGGGGTAGAATAATGTATTTGTTTTTTTCCTCCAGGATATCGCTTTAATATCATCCAAAACAATGGCAGAAAATAATTCCAATTAAATTGCCTTAAAAATAAGATATAAAGCAAATTCAGTTGATCTCATTCTGTCATGTGTGTCAGAGTAGACACCACAAAACTGAGCAGAAAGAGTTTAAATTTAGCTGTCTTAGCATATGTGTACAAGGACTGAGAATGTGAAAATTGGATTTGCTTCACTAGAGTCAATTAAGAAGGACTCTCAACAAGGTAGGGTTGAAGTGCATTGACAGGGCACTGGGAATACTTCTGCTATTGATTGGCACTGGCTTGGGTACAAATAAAGCAAAGCATTCTGGTTTCTGACATTCATTTTCTATAACGGAGAAATTACACTAATGGATAAAATGATAATGAAAAAGGGAATGCAGAGAATAGGAGTACTCCATGGAGATACATTCTCTTCAGATGCTAAGCTGTAGCTATGCCCTCATTATAAAAGATTTTACTGCCTAATATACAGCTCTTTTTTTTTTTCCCTCCTGTTACATTGACCTGTGTTTATTGCTCTGTCTCCTTAACCTCTGAGAACTTCCTTGCTTATGAGGGCAGAGCTTAATGAGGTCAGCAGTTTCTGTCACTCTATAGAAGAGCAGCACCACAAAGCCCTACCTTCTCCTGGTAGTCTATGTCTTTGATGCTACCTAACAGGGTAAAATGTCCATTCATGTCTGTTTTCCAGCTGGAGAGGATGAAACAGTTCTGCTTCATGTTAGATCACCCTTTTTTCTCTGAAGCGTGTGTGGAGGTAGGAAGGACTAACAGCTACTCCTTCCCCATCCTCGAGAGAATTTGGTTTGGAAATCACAGAATCACAGAATCACAGAATAGAAGGGGTTGGAAGGGACCTCTGTGGGTCATCTAGTCCAACCCTTCGCCAAAGCAGGGTCACCTACAGCAGGCTGCACAGGTCCTTGTCCAGGCGGGTCTTGAATATCTCCAGAGAAGGAGACTCCACAACCTCCCTGGGCAGCCTGTTCCAGGGCTCCGTCACCCTCAGAGGGAAGAAGTTCTTCCTCATGTTCAGAGGGAACTTCCTGTGCCTCAGTTTGTGCCCATTGCCCCTTGTCCTGTCACTGGGCACCACTGAAAAGAGCTTGGCCCCATCCTCCTGACACCCACCCTTCAGATATTGTGTCCCTCTGTTTTCTTTTTTGTGTTGTAGTTGAATTGTAGGCAATAAAACTGGCTTTGATGAAAAGACTTAAAACATTGATACCAAAAACTCTACTTCATATACTTGTCTAGAAATACAGCCAAGTATCTCAGATATTACTTTGAAAGACTTAAACGAAACAAATCACATTACACGACAGTGATCTGAGAAGGCATGACTGGTCCTTATTTACAGATCAAATGTGTCCCTCCTATGAAAGTTCTGTCTCCCATATATTCTGTCCTGGTAACTGAATCCTTCGAAGTCAGTCAGTATAGGCCTCGAGAGGGGACTTAGCCCAGCTGAACACCAAGATTTCTCACCTAGTTGGGAGAAACAACTCAGTAATCCTGTGAGGATAATCTTGGAAAACAGAAGAAAGTAAGTCAGATGTCTGATAACAGCTAAGGAAGAATGAGCGCGAAAGGCTAGAGATTAGCTTGGCAGCTCAAGGTAAATGTCTTCATCATACTTTAACATCTTTTAGGCATATTAGCTTAAGGCTGCTATTCTGTTTTCCCATACTGATGATCAAATTAAAATACTTTCAGAACATAGGACAGAGTGAAAATGGCTGTTGTCGTTCAGGCTGGCAGGGGATATTTTTCTCTTGGGGCACAATTTACTAATTCTAACAGAGGAATTTAGCAAAGTATTAGAACAATGATGTTCGTGTGTCCAGCAGTGAGCTACAGTTTCCAGACAAGTTTCTTTAAATGTCTCAAAAAGTGAATGTTTGCCTTTAACCTCTCTGTCTCAAAGGCTACTATCAAAGTCTACTCTGAAGTTTTCTTCTAAAGGAGCTATAGGTCACCTTTTTGACATTCTGTGAAGTCTTGCCTTTTTCTTCTTATCCCATGTCTACCTGCAGGTAAAACTGCACTGAGTATTTACCGGGTGCTGGCACCAGAAAAAGAGACTTTTAAGTTCTTCTTTCAGCTGAGGTCAGAGCCCTTTCCTCAGGACAGAATAACAGAAAAGAGAAAGCTAGATCCTTTCTCACTGATGATAGAAACATATGCCAGGGACCCTTTGCCCCTTTGAAAATCTGATATAGCCACTGGAGTAAATCAATTTATCTTAGATATTCATATGCACAGATAAATGAGATTCAACCTTTCCCATGCAGGAAACATGAGAAACACTTAACTTTCCACAACTAAGAAACTAAATTTTACAAAATTTAGTTACTTTCTTAATTACATTGAAGTCTAAGTTAGTCCACATACTTACACTCTACAGGGCCTTAATAGTCACTGCTTCCCACCAATCCACAGAATAACTTTGGTTCCAGTTTATTAGGCAGTTCTGCATATCATTTTCTCTCTCACTGTTCTCTCCATGTAGCTAATGATGCTGAGCCATCAAACAGGGTATGAACATGGGCTTCAGCTTCCCTCTCTTGTCACAGTACCTGTGACTAGAAAGTCAGACTGTCAAACAAGAACTGGGCAGCAGTTAGTCCCTAAGCAAATGAAACAAGGGACATGCACCCATGCATTGCTATGTAAAGGTACCTTAATGCTTAGCATGTTCTCAGGGAAAATCCTTCTCTCATAGGTTTGAGGACTATTACTCCCCTAAAGAATTAGCAGTGAAAGGGAAACAGATGTTGGAATAACATGTGCCTTCTGCTCTGACTGTTTTGGTCCAAATAGGAACAACTCTATGCTCTAATTCCTCAACAGAAAGGTCTGCTTGCAGTTAAGTAAACATTTAATAACCAGTCAAGTAAAATTGAGCTTGATCTTCCTTTTACAGTGAAGCATCCTAGCCATCGTATTGTAGCATCCACTGGCTTTGAGACATGATTATCATTAGATACTGTTTCGCTAAAAAAGAGAGAAAAACAATTGAAGTTTCCTGGAACAGGTAGTAATAGAAGTGTTTTCATGTATGTAACTGAAAGATTCTCATCTTAAGACAAATTGCACTAAATTTGTCTTTAATAATTCCAGTGGAGTTACTTAAATTACACCAGACATCAGTGGATATAAAGGGCTGTAGACACCACTATGATAACTGAGTTTGGCTTCCTGCATAGCATGGTCCAGAGAATGTCCACTGAGAAGCTCAGAGCCTAACAGAGACAGAGAGATTGTTCAAGTTAGCTAGCACTGCCTTTCAGGCCAGTTCTTGTTCAAGGACCTCAGACTGGGGAATAAACAGGCTGTGTAAACAGCAGAGCATGGTGCTCTATTGTTAAGATCCAGAATGAAAGTTCTTGACCAAAACAGGCTCCTAGTGTGGCTTGAGACTATTCAGAAACTAATAGTACGAAAATCCTCAAGAAAGTAGCACACATTAATAGATTAATATGATACACTGAAAAGTGGCAGATAGAAGTCTGCCAAAGACTATAAGCAAAAAGTTCCAGCTTTAGCACAAAGGCTATAAGAATTTCTTTTGTTAGCACTGCAGTACTTGACAGACAAACCAGGGAGCTACACCAGGTCAACCTTTTCATTATTTCCTTGTTCCACCCTGTCACTCAAGGGCTCTATCTTCACTCCCTCATCTCCAATACAGTTTCTGTTTCAGCTTGTCCAGCTCATCCACTGGGTCTGTTTACGCCTTTCTATGGTATATTTCAAAGTAATTTCCTTTCCATTCTTCAAGAGAAGTGACTTGTTCACTACCCGTATTCCCATCATCATTCAATGATGATTCTATGCTGAGTACTATTTTTGGGACCTGTCAGCTGGGCAATTCTTAATCCATTTAAGATGCACTCTAGTGTTTTTTTCAGTGGTCATATTTTAAAACAGAAAGTCATATGGTACTAAGTTAAACACCATATAGAGTTTTGAGTGTATTATATTTATGCCTTTATTGTTTTCACTCAGTCACATAATCTCATCCAGAAATGAAATCAGGTTTTCTTGAAGTGACCTGTTCTCCATAGTATCCCTGGAACAAAATAGTAAATGATCTGTACTCATAGTTCATGTTCCGTTTATACCATCATGATGCTGGGAAAGTTCTGATGGCTGCAATCCACTGGATTTTATTCACAGAACTACTGTGTTTCACAGCCTTTCTGGCTCAGCATCCTCAGGGCCAAGACCTCTGTTACTCTGGTTGAGTAGGTCTCTGGTCTGAAACACTTTAAGAATGAGAACACCAAAAGGTAGAGGATAGAGGAACATAAGGATTATTCTGCAATTTGTTAGCCATCCTCTACACTCATCATTGTTTATCAATGGACAGTAGGTTTGGAGTCTGATGACTTATCTCTGAATTCAGCACCTTACTTCTTTTGCACAGAAATGCCTACAAATATATAGCTTGATCGATTAGCTAGTGCCACTACTGATGATGATGTTAAAACAGATGAAAATGGCATAATAATTGCAGTGAGAAAAGAATGGACTGTTATTTCTGCAGATCTGAAAACAAGAAATGTAACCCCTGCAAGACAAAGGCAGCTTTCTCTCTTTAGCTATCCAGAAATTAATCATGAGGTATTATTCATAGTTGTACATTATAACCATTTGGTGATGAGGTCTTCAACTAGTATAGTTCACCAGATCTCTAATAAGCAAATGGTGGGTGATGATTTACACTCAGGTAAGATACTGGCCTTTGATTTTTAAGAAGTGTTTAGATAAAAGCTATTTAAATACAAAGTTCCAGTTTTAATAAGCATACTTTAAAACAAAAAACCCCGAACCCAATTCTAGAGATATATCTCTCAAAGAATTCCCAAGTTAATAGCAACATAGATTTCAGCTGCCTGGAAAGTGCAAAAATATTCTCTCAAAACAACCCAGAACTTTATTTCATTGTGATTTGGGATAAGGATATAGAAATGCCATTTTAAGAACAATTTAGCTTAAAATACTGTGCTCTGAAAACATGAAAATCTTTTAACAACCATCAAAAAGTTCAACCTCAAGCCCATTTTAATCCTATTATCAGTGCAGTATTTAGAGGAAGGATGAAACGAAAGTAAATTAGTTAAGCACAGCATTGTTCAGGTCAAACACTTCAGTAAGAATATTAAATAAGATTGCCTATTCCCCAAGACAAGGCAAAGCAGGAAGCGGTTGTTTTTAACTAGACCACCCCAAAATTTCACAATTATGATACCTAAAGAGTGAATATAACAACAACAACAAAAAAGGAACATGACATCACCAAATACCATTAAATCTTTCAGATGCAGAGCCAGAGGGATTTCATAAGGTTGTGGGCATGGGTTTCTCTTTTCTCTTCACTGTCTACTCCCCAGCCAATAAATATCTCTGGGAAGCCAAAGATTTTCCCCTGAAAGACTTTACACCCTGTGGTAGAGAATGCTGTGTTCAGCAGTAATGATCCCATCTGATGGATTGACCCCAGCAGCAATGATCCTCCATTCCAATTGGGAAGAGTCCAAACTATTTCTAACCTACTACTTTCTTTTCCTAGCGAAGGCTGAAAAAGTGAAAACATCTCAGCTGGGAGATGATGGGAGAGTGGCAAATGACAACAGAGGCAGCAGATCAGTCTAGGCCACAAAGATCTGGTGCAGAGCTGAACACAAGTGGGTACTCACCGATAGCAAACAGTGTTATCTGTGGATACTAAAGCTATAAGTTTTGGCATTGTATCTGTTTGGAATCACAATCCTAACAATTATGGTGTTACAGCACAATACCAAAGATACTTTTATGTTAAATATATCCTCCTTTCACATTTTTTATGGCAGAGATGTTATTCAGTGGTGCCTAATTCTGCCATGGCTGCCAGGTATAGTCCTACTCCCACAGCAAAAAGACCTCCACGTCCACTGAGGAATCATTCTAAGATTAGTGCTTTGTGATCAGAGAGGAGGAAGACCCTACGGCGGCACACTGCCCAGTGGGCAGCAACAACCCCATGCATCAGTACAGGCTTGGGTTCGACCTGCTGGAGAGCAGCTCTGTGGAGAGGGACCTGGGTGTCCTGGTGGACAACAGGTTGACCATGAGCCAGCAGTGTGCCCTGGCTGCCAAGAAGGCCAATGAAATCCTGGGATGCATTAGGAGGAGTGTGACCAGTAGGTCGAGGGAGGTTCTCCTTCCCCTCTACACTGCCCTAGTGAGGCGGCATCTGGAGTACTGCATCCAGTTCTGTGCTCCCTACTTCAAGAAAGATGAAGAGCTACAGGACAGAGTCCAGCGGAGGGCTATGAGGATGATGAGGGGACTGGAGCATCTCTCCTATGAGGAAATTGTGGTGGAGATGGGCTTGTTTAGCCTGAAGAAGAGAAGGCTGAGAGGGGACCTTATAAATGTTTAGTCTTAA
>Ga0181612_161140_pt1 | contig 11539 bp, 5 predicted proteins | sample HoacroProtozoa21_FD_119630 | JGI IMG/M metagenome (GOLD analysis project Ga0181612, IMG submission 119630) | Hoatzin crop microbial communities from Cojedes, Venezuel. Combined Assembly of Gp0051906, Gp0051904, Gp0051908
CCAGGAGCTTTTGCTGCTTGGAAGTTTGCTGCCAGGGTGGTTTGTCGTGGTGGACAGGCTTAATGTCTGTGCCATCGAGCATTCAGGCTTAACAGCTCTCTGGCTTGTACTGTACGCAGACTAAACCCAGCTGTAGCGCAGGCCTGCCAAGGCATACAGTCAAAATACGTGTTTTTATTCGCAGGTGCAACATGCAAGTAAACAGATTGCCGCTGATAAGCAGTACAAGGGTATCATTGATTGTGTAGTGCGTATTCCAAAGGAACAAGGAGTGCTGTCTTTCTGGCGAGGAAACTTGGCAAATGTCATCAGATACTTCCCGACTCAAGCTCTCAACTTTGCCTTCAAGGATAAGTATAAGCAGGTGTTCCTGGGAGGTGTAGACAAGCACACTCAGTTCTGGAGGTATTTTGCTGGTAACCTGGCTTCTGGTGGTGCAGCTGGAGCCACTTCCCTCTGCTTTGTCTACCCCTTGGATTTTGCGAGAACCCGTTTGGCTGCTGATGTTGGAAAAGCTGGCGCAGACAGAGAATTCTCTGGCCTAGGGGACTGTCTAATCAAAATTACCAAGTCTGATGGTCTGCGTGGCTTGTACCAGGGGTTCAATGTCTCTGTCCAAGGCATCATCATCTATAGAGCTGCCTACTTCGGGATCTATGATACAGCAAAAGGTAAAGTTTCAGAGGGGATCTGATAAACTATTTTCAGAGTTGTGTTGTCTCTTCATGCCTGTTCTTGGATGTTGCTCTGTGTTTGTCTGTAGTAACTACAGTTTATATGAGTGTGGAGGTGGGAGCGGGGTATTGGTACCAACATCAGTGGCACTGCAGCGTTTGTGTCAAAACTGGGGCCTGTATTGATGTCAGCAGGCTACTTTAAATTACTGGTTTTGCACTTGTCCTCAAAGGAGATTTTCCTAATGCCAGCAAAGCATGTCAGTAACTACAGAAAATTACAAGTCTTTTTTTTTGTTTAGTGTGCTACTGTAGTTACATTAAACAGATTTAAGTGTGTTTAGCAGAATGGGATTGAGCGATGCTTTATCAAATCACTTGTTTGTTGAGCTTGACATTTGGGCATAGAGGTTGTTGATACTAGGTTATAGTTTAGTATAATTCACGGGAATAATGACTTAGTGACACTTCCTTCTAAAAAGAGTAGGGAATAGTTAGATCTCTTCTTATGCCAGCCTGAAAAGAATCCTGGTGCCTAGATGTTACTTGTTTTGATTATTGAGAAGAAAAATCCTGGAAATTTCCTTGATTTTTTTTTTTATACGGCTTCAGCGTGTTATAATTTTATCAAATGTCTTGGTGCAATTTCGAAGTGTGGCTTTACAGTGCTTCAGAATACTTTGTCTAGTAAAGTAGCCGTCATGCAGTGAGTGAACTGGAGGAGGAAGTAAAAGATAAAAAGCTAATTACTTTGTTTTTATTGCAGGCATGCTCCCAGATCCCAGAAATACTCATATTGTTATCAGTTGGATGATTGCCCAGACGGTGACTGCGGTGGCTGGCGTGGTCTCTTACCCTTTCGATACAGTGCGGCGTAGAATGATGATGCAGTCAGGACGCAAAGGAGGTAGGCTCTCCGTTTGTGCAGTTCTTTAAGCTGCATTAACAAGATGGAGTGCTTTTTTCCCAGTAGTCATCCCTCAACACTTACACTTCCTTGTTCTGTAAATCTGATTTAAGTTATGTAACATTTAAATGATACAAGGAAATGCAGTAGGGTCATAACTTGCGGTGTTTGCCAGGAGTTATGCTGAGGACTTTTCCTTATAGAATGTGAAATGGACTGCCTGTTTACAGTGACAGATTGAATGAAGGCTAACGGGGCACACTGCAGTTGCCAAAAAGAACACTTAATGTTTTTATTTTGTGACCAAGCTTTCGATAACTAGGCAAGCAGATTGGAAGCTTTTCTGTTGCCTGAACTGGTATTGTGTTACAGCCTTAATGTGCTGTGGCACATTACAGAGTAGCTAGAGAAGTGAAACAGGGCAGTTGTTAAAAACATCTTGGATAGAATTATAGGAGTTAAAAATGACACTCTGCTCTTTTTCTACAGCTGATATCATGTACTCTGGAACAATTGACTGCTGGCGGAAGATTGCAAGGGATGAGGGAGGAAAGGCGTTCTTCAAGGGTGCATGGTCTAATGTTCTCAGAGGCATGGGGGGTGCTTTTGTGCTTGTGCTGTACGATGAATTCAAGAAAGTCATTTAAACAGCCTAATTAGAATTGGAAATCAAGTTGAGCAGATCATGTAGAATAACTACCATTATGGACCATTGACCTTCAAGAAATTCCTGTGAGTCTTATTTATCGGAGCCAGATGATGTTTGTAGATGGGGCTAGAAACTGACAAAGAGGACTGATCCATTTCTTAGTAACATGCATGAAGATGCTGAATCTGGCAATTCAGTGTGGTGATTTTCTTTTTTTTTCCCAGCAGTGAGGAACAAGTGGCATTGGTTCTGGGTCCAATTTAGGCAGAAAAAAATTGTTTGCCTGTGGATCAGTCCCCGGTTTCAAGTCCTGTCTTCTAGGACCATAAAATTGTGTTTGAAAGTACTTGCTAACAAATCATGTTCTTTTCCACTTGTACTGAAGCACTATGTACCATTTTGCACAGCTGAACATCTAGCAATTTTGTTCTTAAATTGGGGCATTCTGCTGTAAAACAATAAACATACTTACTCTGTGTTGAAATTACTACATAAAAGCTTTGGGAAAGCCTCTTTTGTTTGAAAACTTGTTTCGATAATGGTTCCTCTGATACACTTACACTGCACTCTGTAACAGAATAAGCTTGATTATTTTTTTTTTAAGAAATAATTGAATGTGAGAACTTTGGGGACGGGGGGGAAGCATGGGTTATACTAATAGAAACCACTCCCATTCTTTGTGCCTGATAGTGTATGATGGGCTGCTGCAAGTGGCTTTTTGCATGATTCTTAGAAATTGATTTGCAACTGCTCATGTGATTTTAAAATGGAGGGGGTTCTTTTGTAGTGGTAGGAGAACCCAAAGTCCCAAGGACAGTGAAAAAGTAATACTTTTGCCCTTGGTAAACCAGCTTAAAATGAAATACTCTTTTTTAAAAAAATTCAATATAGAAAGCAACATGGCATTCATGCAAAAACCCAGGAACCTGGTAAATGCCTTCAACTTCGGAGTAACCTGTGTGTTGTATTGTTGCTGCTATTTGGAAATGCTGATTGTGCCCTTCAGGATACTGTTTGGCCTGATCTGTAGCGGTGGTCAGTACCTCTGTGGAAGGTGAATTTAATCTGAAATGAGCTTTGTTCCAAGAGGTGAAGTTGATGGGGGTTGTGGGAGGGAATATGTATGCTTCTGTGTAGCTGTAAAATACAGATCAAGGTAGGTCAGCCTTCAATATTAACTGATTGTTGTCTAGTTCTGAGGATTGTCAGAAGACCAAAATCAGATCAAATAATTTCTCATACTGCTATTTGAGGTGATGTAATACCTATGTGCTGTTCTTCATATGTATATAATTTTGCTTTTGTACTTTGTAATCTGCAAAGACATGGTGGAGGGGACCAGTAATGGAAAAAGATACTCATCTTCCAATCGTGTTTTCAAGAACTCTCCCTATATCTTAAGAAAGAAACAGTGTGTCATTGTGTGAGTTGTTGGAGGCTGGCTGAGCTGTCTCGAGTTCTTCTGTGTGCCTTCTGAGGTTGGTGTTCAAGATGAAGTATTTAAATTAATGACTTGGCTTTGGCTGATTATTACCTTCCTCTCAGACATAATTTACCTTTTCCTTCGCTGTTGCAGAAACACCGCTTTCAACATCTGTATGTGAATGTAAGTACGTTGCACAATTACTTTGTACACAAGCTAATAGCAAACTTTATGTCCCTACTGCAAGTGTTTTTATCCTGTTTGGTAATGGCAGCGCTCCTGTGGTGCGGGCTGATCATTTGGTGTTGACCTTGCCAATCAACCTGTCATTTCAGTTGTAACTATATTAATTGGAGGGGGCAGGGGAAGAGTTTTTGTTCTATATAAATACATTGCCTCGGGTTTTCTGTGTCAGTGGCTTGAAAGGTAGAGATAATGATAGGATACCTCACTCTGAGTGTGTGGTGGCCCTAGCTTTGTAGGGAAGAACCCAACATGACAGTTACTTGAGCAGCCCCTAAAAGGGGGAGGACATTTTTCACTCTGCATCCCCCCTCCACTCCAGAATTAGATTTTAACCAGAATAAATAGGAAAATAAATCAATGCAAGTGTAGGTGGGTTTTTTTAAGTGGAACTGCAATGTACCTATGCTGTGAGCTCAGCATGTACTACTTGGTGTTCATTTTTTTAATTATGTGGCTTCCCTTAGTCATGCAGCAGCAATTTTCAATGTATGATTATGCAGTGTGGGAACATGAGGCAAACAATAAATGAGACTTTTAAAAAAAGCATTGGTTTTCTGCCTTATTGAAACATTTACTTGCTAATGTGTTTATTTTGAAAAATACTTTTGACAGGAAAACATCTGGAATTTGTACAGGAAAATACTAGCTTCTAAAGTCTATATTTTTAAAAGGCATTGGAAATAGGGCTTGCACACTTTGAAGGCAATAAATAAAATGCATTGTAGAAAGGAAATATTTACATTTAAAATTTAGCTATTAAATCTTACTACAGATTTTATTCCTTCTTAACTGTTACACTGGATTTTTAAGATATAAGTAATATCTATGTGATTTAAGTCCATATTAATATTGCAGAGGTTCACATTCGCGTTGGAAGTACTGAGCTTGTGAAATGGCTGACTGGCAGCCCAGCGTGAATTCTTACTTAGGGCAAACATCATTCCCCATTTTCTGTTTGGCGTAAAGCTTATTGAGTATACTGTGGCAGTTTGGTGTTGCTGGTTGCAAGGCTGAAGGGCAATTTTAAATGCTTTAAATAGCTAGTTTCTGCTCCAGAAAACACTCTAGGTAGATAAAAGCAGTCAGCTGGGGAAATTAACTACTGTAGCATTCTTAAGCAGTCCTGTCCTCCTACAGGAAATCGCTGTATTCGGAGGAAGGAAACATCACAGCAATGGAGATGGGAAATAAATACAAATTTCTCTGTTATGGATGAGAGGCCTTGTCTCACATCATGAAGAAAATCTCAGCAAGGTTTAAGCAAGTCTTCACAGTAGGTGTTTGCAGAAGAGCGTAGCTGCTGGGCGTTGTGCTTTTCAACAAAGTGTAAAGAACAAATTTTACTGATTTTTTTCTTTCACTTTTTTCCACTGCTCCATTTTAGGTGGATTTTTATGGGACAAATAGTTTTATAGGTGATGGTATTCACTGCTAGACGGTGCTCTGAAGGACTCCTTAGTTTTCAGGATGATCCATGATTTTATTTCATGTTGGGGAATCCAAGCGTGTTTTCTTTCTGGAAAGTCAGGTCATCTCTTCCACCATAGTTACTTCTTCAGTACAACTCTTTTTTGGTAGATTTACGTATTCTGTCTAAAGAGAAAGAAAATTCTGTAACATGCAGTAAGCTATGGAGTTGCAGTTGATGATCGGAGAGAACATTTCTAAATGTTAGATACACCAGTACCAAAGGGAGCTCGTCTTGGTACATTTACAGTTCAGGATTGTTTGACTTCTAACACGTATGATCAGTGGTAGCTGTTTGTCAGCTGAAGGTAAAAGAACAAAAGTTGATTTAAATGCTGGACAACTAACTTAACAATATAAGAAATTTATTCAGTAAGTATTGTCTGAGTTTTCCATATGTAGGCATTAACTAGACTTACTGAGAGAACATTTTGGTTGCTATCATACCGGTTTAGGTTGGTTAACCTGAAGTTCTGTGAGAGGGGAAGTTGCTGGGCAAGATCATAGTACTGATACAGGACTTGGGGCTTAAAATATTGAGGGGAGATAGATTTTATATTTTAAAAAGGAGGGATAATACTGGGAAAAAAAAAAGCCAAGAAAAATAAGAGCAGGCTTGCTTGGCCATTCGCAGAGCAGAGCCATGCATGGGCACAGGGTGTGCCTTGCAAGTTCTTGGAACATCTAATTCGGGAAAAGAGGAAAACAATATTTAAAATGTAATTGAGTGAGGGTGAGGAAAGCATTTGAAGTGAGTGACTGAAAAATGAAGGAAGATGTGTGAAATAAAATAAATGCAAGGCGTTTGAACTGAATGAATTGGTTGGTAAGATCTTACCCACAGCGAATAGGAAAGCTGGCAGCTCTTTAACATGAGTGTTAAGGATGCAGGTGCAAACTCGGTGTGGAAAGGTGAGGGTTGTAAATGGTGAGGTTTTTCAGTGATCGAAGGAAACAGGACAAACCATGCGAAAATGTGAAAGGCTGTCAAGTAAGTAGGGACAAATGAGGAAATGCAGGCTTTAAAAAGGTGTGATTGAAGGACATTACAGATTCAAAATAGCTCATGAATATATTAGCACTAAATGCTGGGAAGCAATAATCCTGGTATTCAGTGGAGAAGGCAGTGTCTCCTGAGAACCTTTTTGTGCTTTACTATCCGCTTTGAGGAATTACAGCATTCGATCAGTGTTAGTTACCTGAGTGTGGAGAGAAAAGGTAAAGTAATACTGGGCTTTAAGACTAGATTAAAACAGGCAAAGGAGAGTCTAGAAACTTTATAGACGTGTCAGACTTACACAATACCTTCACAGTGCCTGTTGGCAGGTATGAGGCAACCTGAGCTGAGGGCTTCATGTGGTCTCTGACAGTTACTGCTGAGAAGTTGCTGGCTGTGTGGAAGTGCCGGTGCCACCATTTACAAAACCACATCCACAGTTTTCTGGGTTGTAGTGGAGTGATTTGAGTAACAATTCTGGTAGTGCATGTACAAGAATTTGGAAGCTCCTCAAGTTTAGAAAAAGCAAGCAATCCAGAGGGTCTGCAGTTTTTGAGGGACTGCTTACTACTTTACTAGCAATTACTGTTTCTTAATTTGGTGGACTGTGGGCTGCTGCTCTATAGCCTTAGCTCTGGCAGCCTAATATGGAGTGAGATGTCAGGTATTTATGAATTAAGATACAAACTCATCCAAGTTACCACAGCTACCAAGGTATCCAACTCATCCATTGCTACCTGCCTTCTGTGAAAGCCAAAGACTGTAGGACCAAAGACAACGAAGACAAAACAGCGTGCTGGTGCGTAGTTACCAAAACTGGAAAGTTTTAGTCGCAACAGCTTTGAGGAGTCATTGTAAAGGACTGTTGAAAATTTGTGTGAGGACTTCTGAAAGCCTCTGAAAAGGGTGGTGTTGACCACTGAAACATTGTAGGCAATAAACAGCTAGCCTGACTTACTGGCTTAAAGCACATCTTTGCTTTAGCTGGCCGATATAAAGCATTCCCTTGCAATGAAAACCACTGTTGGCAGAGACAAATCAGAAGAGAAACATGAATGATTTGAAGCCTGGTTGTCATGACATGCAGAGAAAGACGGTGGAATTGAGGTGCTGTTGACAGTGTGCAAGTGTGTAAGATACTGTAAAGGAACGAGGATGAGAAGTAACAGATTTTAAGTGCAATAAAATAGGCTATTAAAAAAGCTTGCTAAAAGTAAGGATGGTTAAACAGTAGAATAGACTGCACATAAGGGTGCTACAGAATATTGGTCAAACACAATTTGCACAGAGCATCAGAACTGTCGTGACTAATCCTGTGCTGAAGCAAACAGGAATGCTAGTTAAGCTGGTGAGGCTTTCCAGCCCTGCTTTTCATGATTCAATGCAACAGTATTTTTGCATGAGCATTGGTCAGACTTACATATATATTCATGTTGTATTGTGATTGTTGATATTTGAAAATGCTAATGGCAAATGCTTCCTTGCTTAGATTATCTGCAAAGTATGAACTGCAACCCAGCAGAACTGGCACATGCAGAAATTATCAGTCACAGTAAAAGTGAGAACTGGCCTTAAAATATGGTTGCAAATATGTACAGAAAATCACTAGTCTCAGCACTGACACAGAGCATTTCTAGTTTCAAAACAGCATACTTTGCACGGGAGCAAGTTAGTTTTTAATGGGCCAAATTTAACTCTCCTCTTCATATGCCAGTTCTAGTCTTTGGCCTATCATGGTTTATAGTTACTAAATTTGACTGATTTGAAAAGAAAGCATACCTGGATATCTTCATCAGCTGATGTATTAAATTTGTCTCTTGGTTGTGGAATGGGAGAAAATACGCTTTTGAAACTGCAATACCTTTGGGCACAAAAAGAATTGTAAGAAATTAAAAATACTGGTAAGATAACTTACACAAACATTTTGTCTTGTACCTTAGGGACACTTTTTACTTTCAAGACTGAATAGCTGTGGCCCTACATATCACAAAGTGAGAAGGAAAATAATTTGAGTGTAGGCTGGTGGGTAACAATTATTGTACTTATCACTTGGGTAACTGAAATTTATTTTGTGGTGAGAGTTACAGTAAATACTTTATTAAACAATGACTTTCAATAAGTCATGTGACATAACTTTCTTCCACCACTCAGTGAGAAGTTTTATCAAAATACTGACACATTCATTTGTCGTAATTCCCTCTTGTCTGGTACTGTATGAAGCCAATGGCTTCAAAGCAATGTAGGTATTAAATGCTTAAAAATAGGAACAGAAATGTTTTTGCAGGATCTAGTGGAATCAATCACTTACTAACATCCTTTCCACCTTTTCCACTTGTAGTGATTTTGCATGTCAAAGTGACATCCGAAACAATGCTGGTATTAATACTTTATGACATTAATAAATAAATTATTTATGTTTGTAGGCAGGAAGGCAGGAAATAGCAGGAATGTGTTTCATAGAAATAACACTATATAGATAGTTTCTGTATCAATAAAGTTGATTTACCTTTTGAAAAGACAATACTGGAGCAGTGTCACTAAGGTTGTTCCAAGTGCTATCGGAAGTAAAATCACAAAAATAGAGGGTTTTTTCCCTTCTCCTGAAGCATCCAACAGAGAAATATTTTAGCATGCCAGAAAGCTACCTTTTGTGACTATCAGTAATGAATGCAAATTTCACCCAATTTTTTGAATAATTTAAAGGACTTCAACTTGACTTTTTACAGAACCTCATCAAAAAGTTCAGCTACACTTGACGCATTTTAACACATTTCAAACACTTAAAAGGTACAGAATTAAAAACAATAAAATCCAGAAAAGGAGAAGAAGAAGCAGAGTCACAGAACGAATAATGGAACAAAAGTGGTGGAAATGTACAAAGAGTGCTGAGGAAAGGGTGAAAAGGAAGATGTGGAAGGAAGGGGATGGTATTCATGGCAAAAGAACTGGAAGGCAGCCTCAGCACTTCGGACTGAAGACAAGACTGGGTCTGTCTCAGCCTGTTCCTGTAACCTGGGCATCTGAGTAACTGCTGCTTTCACAATGCCAGCTACTCAAAGGCTGGTGTCAGCCTCTGTTGCCATAGTACTGGAGCTTCTCCTCTGTGTTAATAATTTCCACCTGGTTACTTCCATGTGATTGGGTAAGAATTAAGATTTTATTCATATCTATGAGCGTGAGAGAGAAAGGGAGGCAAACATGGTAATACTGAAAAAAAAAATCTGTGTTAAAATCATATTTCTTAGTCTTACCAAACTCAATGAGTTTACTCCATTCCCCCCAGCTTGAGCTTACGAGACAGTTTTTTCCACGCGCTCTGATTTTCAGAATGTAATTTTTTTTCTCATTGTAGTTTTGGAATTCATATCTGTTGTTTCTTACCTAAAACCAAAGCAATCAGACTGCATTTCACCCCATAGGCAAATATTAATAAAAGTTTGGGTTTAGATTCCTGATATAGTTTCTATAAAAAACTAACTTGTATTATTTTGTAGGTATGTACTATTTAAATGTTTTTCTCTCCAAATCTAAAACCATAATAAATTAGTGCATCCTGCTATTGAATCCTTCTGGTTTTTGAAGTTTGAAGTTGGATTTTGAAGTTTATTTGGGTCTTTATTTTATTATGCTTTAAGGACACTTTTTTCCCTGTCCTTGTTTGTGGATCCTAAAAATCCAGGAGGACAGAAAGCTGAAACTGGAGAAGTACCCTGTAAATTCACCTTGCAGCATTTGTGGGGATTAATCATGCAGATGTTTCCTGGATGGTGTCTGTCTTTGCTAAACAGGCTTACTGGTTTTGAGGCAATCTAATAACAGATATGTATCATCTGGCCTCATGGTACTTTATACAAAGTCTGGAATCTGCCAAGCCTAAATTTCTTCCTGGGCCAAGAGGACCACGCATTTGTCAGGGGAAGACTGACAGCATGTATTATTTTCCACAGGTTTTGAAGATCTTGGGGTTCCCTCTCTCTAGCTGTCCTGAACTACAGTGATATTTTTCCACCAACAGATATGAGCAAGAGAATGTTTCCAGTTTTTATTAAGGAAAATGTCACATCTGTCTTAAGCAAAATCTATTTGTGCAATAAATAGAAAATATGAAGTTTTGTGAAATGTATGGAAAATTCTGCCTAGTATAAGCTACCCCATCCAAAAGGAATGTATAAAGTTTACACATAAAGATACCACAGGAACATATTTTCCTGAATTCTCATTTCTATACTGATACAAAAACCATAGTTGTAGAAGTAACCATATTTTATATAATAGTATTTATATGCTTAAGTGGGCAAAAGCACAAATTTATATATGACAAGAATATTTACTCTTACAGAAGGATGTTTTTTCTCTTCTTTGGGTTCATCCTGCAAACCAAAGACAAACGTTAATTTTTATTGTTTTCTTGTGAATTAATTAAATATTTCTCCCTCTTTTGTTCTCATTTTCTTGCTTATAAAGATCACAAGTAATCTTAAACTGAAAAATCAGTTGGATACTCTTCTCTAGTAATGTGCCAGAGTATAGCACTTTATTCACAGTTTTGGCTTCCTCTGTTTCATTTTAGAAAAGGAAGGACACATGATTGTTTGTCAGTGGTTATGAGAAGCTGTGTTTGCCTCGTAAGATATATTTACACTGTGCATTCTCATCCAGCAGAAATATATCCAAATTATGCAAGCAATCAAATCATCCTCCAAACACAGCTTATCTGGAAGCTGTGCTTTCACAATAGTTTGGTAATATGGGGCAGAAAATTGATGTGAACAGCAAAGTTACCCTCCTTTCTGTCAAAGTCTTTGTTAGACATCTGAGTGACACATACTCAGGAGCTTTCCCCGAAGTACTGTGAAGAGCTACTTGCACATCCCATACAATGAAAATGTAACTTAACTAGAATCAGACGCTGACCTGGATCAAAGAACCTGAAAATTCTGAAAAAATAACAGGTTCAAAAATGAGTGAGCAAATCAACAGCAGAGATTTTAGCAAGGATCCCGGAAAACTTTGGAAAGATGAGGTCCTGGGAAAATCTTTCGCCTGTAATGTCAGAAGAATGGCTCGTGTTATGGAAAAGTAAGAAAGATGTTATTGGAAGGAATGTCTCGTTTCATAGAATACACCCAGTATGTATGTTGCATTATAAAGTAGACTAGTATTTCCCCATTAGTCA
>Ga0181612_104786_pt1 | contig 11537 bp, 6 predicted proteins | sample HoacroProtozoa21_FD_119630 | JGI IMG/M metagenome (GOLD analysis project Ga0181612, IMG submission 119630) | Hoatzin crop microbial communities from Cojedes, Venezuel. Combined Assembly of Gp0051906, Gp0051904, Gp0051908
GGCCTTCAGTTTAATGTTCTGGAGCTCTAACACAGTCTTAGCCATCTGCTAAAGACTAGTAAAGACACTACTGAAGGTGAGTGCTTTCCAGCTAGCCCAGTCTTCAAACGAACTAAATTGCTCATTTGCACTTTGGAGTTACTTTGAGTAATGATTTTGCCCTAGGACATATTTCACTATTAAATTTCACTTAAAATTTTAGCTTTCTCTTTTGTTTAGTAATTCCTACTGTAAATTTAGAATATGGTGTTAGATGGTACTGTGTGCACATGTGCTATGTAAGTTTGATTGTAAGATCTCACGACCATTGTTTTTGTTACACTGTGAGCCTTTTAGTCTGGGGAGCCTTCGCATCGTTATACATGTACACACCATTTCCAGAGTGTAGAACTGGCATATATACATTTCTAAAATGCTAAAATAATTCATGTTTTCTATTTCTCTTGGTTTAAATTGTTAGACACTTAAATGCAGTGAACTTTGCCTCATATTCAGCAATTATCTAGATATGAGTTAGAAGGAGTATCAAGTTTAGCCTAGATAAACAAGGCAATTTACTGAAAATAGTTCAGCAGAATGCCTTAATACCTTTCTGATATATTTATCTTGTAATAGAATGATACAAGTGTCATAAATAATAACAATAATGCCTTTTGTATTGTCTTCCCCCTGGTTCACTCTCTAAAATCCTGAGGTGTTTAAAAAATCATGTATAACTAGACTAAAGTGGGATCTTTCTGATTAAACATTATTTTTTCTGAAAATACTGATTCATCAAAACCATAACTTATAATTTTAACATATTCTTGTTTACCTGACTTTTCCAATGGGACAGTTTCTCTGGTCCAGAAATAAGAAAGATGAACCAGCAGCTTAGGGATTAACTGCCTCATTGGATCCAGTAATATGTTGAATGTCCCAGCTAATGAGCTATTTGGCTGTCTTGAGTTATCTTTCTCTACCTCTGCTTTCTGGGTTTTGTTGTATGTTTGCTCCCAAGTGTTTCAAAGACTTCACTTTTTTATTTTATTTTGTTTTTTTTTCCTAATAGAAGCAGAGATCTTGGGCTTTGGCAAGCCCTAGTTATGTTAAACCTCTCTAGCACATATTTGACTATCAAGTCTAGAAACACTTCATTGAAACTGTGTAAGATCTAAAGTGTGTAGTCCCAAATGAGAAACAAACTCATGATAACACAAATGCTGGTTTTATTAGAAGGTGATACATGACTCATTGACATTTGGGAGCTTCTGTATTCAACTGGTTGTGCGTCTAAGGATTACATTTGCCGTGCATTAGATAAAGCATCATTGCATTCTGTTGGTTATTTACCATCAACCCCAAAGCTCCTTCTCTGTGACTCTGCTTTTCAAGACCTAGTATCTCACCCTATAAGCATGACCTAGTCTCATGGTTCCTTTTCCCTCTCTCCATATATGCTTTAGCATTGCTGCCTAGCAAAGTGCATGCTGACAGCATAAAATAAAACAGTCAGCCCTGTCAGTTGTTACGACTGTAAAGAATATCATGGTTAAGCTCTCTTCTGCGAAGTGACTACGGTGGCTTTAGCACTGAGACGGCAATGACAACTGTAGTTTGAGATTTACTGATATGATTTATTTGCAAAGTTCTCTTGCTTTACACATAAATGCATATGTAAATATATAATCTCGTAGTCTCCAAACATTTCCATTGTGATCTGATTTTGACAAGGTGTAAGCTGAAAACAACAGGTATATCCAAATGGATTAGTTGGTAAATGTTGCACAGTAAAATCCTCAGAAAACTAATGCCTACTACCAGTGTCTTCCCATGCGTGTAACCCTGTCACCATGATAGGACATGATCTCTTGGGTTTAAACTTTCTCTCATACTTTAAGATCTTTGTTTTTATTCTATGCATATAGTGTTCAAATGTAATACACCTTGTAATCAATACTGGAGTTGAATTTAGGACTCTCGATACCATAAAATATTTACTTTCAGAAGTAGAGATGTACCAGCTTTTTCACAGGGAGAGGGATATGAATAAATTGATGAAAGAAATAAGTACTCTATAGCTGCTGTTTATGTGGTAAGAACTGCAGACTTGAAAAGCAAATGCTAATAGCATATTCTGTATGTGTTATGCAAGACAACAGTACTTTAAAATACACCTTTCAAGTTTAATTTACCAGTATTGTAAATTTTGCAAGTTTCCAATCTTTGTTGTATTTATATATCTCAAAAAAATAGCAACCATGACATTGTGAATTGTAGATAATGAAGAAAAAGCCAAGTGTGATACAATTAATCAGTGTCCGTATTAGAAGCATGTGAAGGTAGACCTACACAAAATGTCCTCAAGCTATTTCTGCTTCCCACAGGTGACTTCTGTAAAAACAGAAGCCTCCTCATTGTATTTACCTTTGCTTTTTTATCCTTGTTACATCACATATTGCACATTTTCCTTTGCGCTTCTGTCTGTAACTGGGTTGCTGCCTCTTTGGGTGATTTAAACCCGTGAAAAGATGGAGTTGAAAGACTCCATCCACACTGTAATGCCAAGAAAAAGGGAAAAGTGAATAAAAACTTCAAGTCAAAAACAAGAAAGAGAGGTGATCTCTGAAAGTTCCCTAAATGGACTTTCCTATGCTAAAGTTTAAGCATGCTTTCCCATCAGCCAGGAAGAAAATAAGTGAAGTTTCTTCAGTATCTGTGTTTTTCTTGGACTGTCACTTTTACAATTTCAATATGAAGGGTCTCCTTTAGACCTTGTTAAAATCCTAATCAGAGGCTACTTCCATAAGAAACTGAGGAGTGTGTTCATTTTGTAGAACAATCCTAACACAGAGTGAAACTTCAATATGTTGACTGCCTCTAAGCTATCTGGCCATTTTGTCCCCAAACTGCAATATTTTGGTATACTCTTAACTTGTTTCAGAAAAAAGAAATAAAATCATAGGGTTTTTTTTTTTCTATTTTTTTTGCTTATAAGTCTATTTCTTTTCTCTTTATTTCACAATCTGTAAATGCTGATCCTGAAGCATATCCAAGAGGCAATGTTTCTAGGACTATAGGTCTAATCCAACTACTGGAATATCTGCCACAAAGTGCTGCTGATTCAGCCACAAAGTGCTAAGGTAAAGAGGGCTACTCTCTTTCCCTCCTTCTGATTACTTGGGCTCATCATTGGGAGTACCATACGGCCCAGATGGCTGAGCACAGAGGTTTTATATTTATATAAAATGGTTGGTCATTCATTTTGAAGGATTTCTTCCACCTCACTGATTTTTCAAAATAAATAAAAGAAATCACTGGTCAAAGCATTTTGTAAAATTTTTCCAAAAGAAAACATTTTGTTTCTGATAGTATTTTCCTATATTAACAGCACATTGTTAAGTTTCTGATATCTGCCATGGTAACTTTTGCAGTCCTTTGATTCACAGGAAGAATCAGCAGTACTTATTAAATGCATCTCCTACTAATGATGTCTGTGTGGTCTTACGAAACACATTGTCCTTTCAGACTTTACATCCTATTATCTGATGTTCATGTCCGCTAGCTAATATCAAAGTATGGGAATGGACAATGAAAACAAAATTGGAGTTGTTTCTAAACAATTCCCTTAAACTATGGGTTTCTAGAAAAAGCTAGCTTAGCTCACATCAGTTGTACTGTTTCCATTGTGAAGCAAGGTGTGCAAAGAAACGTTTGTTTTGTCTTCTGCTGAAAAACCAGACAGCTTTAGAAAAAACGGGGTTAATTGGACAATTTATTTTTAAATTTGCAACTTTTGTTTTATTTAAATCTCTGAGTTATCGTTGGAAATCATGTCTTGGTTACTAGATGTCTCGTGTTTTCAGGTTTTTTTTCAGTTCTCAGAGCTCTCTGAGGCTATCTGTTCTCAACCTCTTTCTCACTGTGCTAGTGTTTTCTCGGTCTTGTGTTGCTGTATGGTTTAGTAAGAATATTTGCTTTGGTTTCTTGAAGCTCATGTGTTTGCACAAATAATAGCTACCTTTTTCTTTCAGATTTTATCTCTGAAAGTGGAGGAGTGGAAGTTATACACATAATTTCTGAAGTCCTAACAATGTTTTTCTTCATAGCTGGAAACAAAGTGCTGTCATATAATACAACATTAATCAGCACACTTACGGTGTACAGGTGCAAAAAAATTCCCTAGTTTCTGTTTCTCTTCCAATTTTGGGTGCTTGCAAATAAAAAGGTTCCCTTTTGTCACTTGAAATGATCTTTAATCTTGGTTTGAAGGAATATCAGCTCAAATTTTATTGCTATAATAGTGGTTTTGGTTGTTCTGAATTGTTTCACAGGGTTACCTTCATAAACATTGCCATCCTTTCCAGCTACTCGTAGCAGATCGCCACGTATGCCCTGTAAATCCTTACCGTGCAAATTGCAAACAAGTGATATCCTGGTATGGCACCCCAGAAAAAGATACTCAGACCCTGGAACAAGTATCAGACTGCTGTTCACTAGGAGCTGCTCTCATATGAACTGCAAGAATTCATTCTGTGTCAAAACAAACAATAAAAATATCCAGCTGGGTGACAGATTTGGACATCAGTTGTTAGTCTTGCTTCTCAAATTGTCATAACAAAAAAAAGACGACATTTTGGCACCTCTCTTCCTGCTGTTATTTTGCATTAGCTGTTTGTTTCCTTTGTTTCACAGTGGACAGAGCCAGTCGGTCGCGAGTGGGGCCATGCATGGGCTGTGCGCGGGGTGTGGGGCGGTGGGGGACAGCATGAACAAGGCAGTGGGCAGGCCCACAGAGCTCATCTCCACCAGGACGTTACCCTGCCTAAGCTGAGGCAGACTTGCAGATGTTATAAACCCTTGGATTCTCCCAGTCCTTTTCCAGGGATGTAACAAGGGGGAAACAAACCTTGTGCCTGTTTCCCCGCGCGTGCAAGTCAAAGGCCTTGGCTGTGTATGAGTGGCTCCGTGTGAATGAGGGCGTTTGTGTGCAGCCTTGAGGCTCTTCCTCTTGTACACTGAAGGGAGAATTGTGCCGCTATGTGTAGACAAGTATGTAAAATTTTTGTTGGCTTAATGTAAAGAGTTGTCGGAGATACTCTGATGTTAATGAGGAATTTCTACACCCACGTACAGCTTTACGACTGGCCAAGGAAGCCCAGAGGCCTAATGTGTCTTAAGCTGCAGAAGTACTGTAACAATCATTATTCTGTGTCAGGACAAAATTACCTTGTAGGAGCATTGCATAATGTCTGGTATATTAATCATTAGAAATATTTTTGCAGCACTCAATTATATTACGAAGGCTGGGTTATGTTCTGATCTTACTAATGGTCACATGTACAGTACTGAAGCCTCTATTATTTTATAATAAGTAATGCATATCCGACAGAATAATGCATTATGCACATCCTCTCCTGTATCACTCTAAAGGTCAGCTAGTAACTTGAATATTTTTGTCCTCCAGAACATTTCACTTTAAGGGTTCATTAGAAAGAACATCTTTCTCTTTTCAATATGTTCTAACAGCAGGCTATCACTTACAGTACCAAGTTTTGATGATTTTATTTTACACAAAGTAAAATTGCATGAGCATGGCCATTGCGCACATTCACTTACAGTCATCAATTTAAAAGCATTTCAGAATCAAACTAAGCCAGCTTTAACTGGAAGGTATGACAAAGGAAACAGCCCAAATGCTGCAATTTACTTTGGGTAGATGTTTCAAATTCAAGTGTAATAACAGACACCGACAGATACTGCCCTAATTTATAGATTCTGGCATTGCCAACAGGTGCTTAGTTCTTAGTCTGATTGCTGTTTCTTCCAAGAAGTGTACATGTAGACCTTTATTTTTAAAGTCTGGAACCCTGCAGTAAGCTTTAGTGATTGTCAAAAGTTGTATCTCATTTCAAATTCATCAAACTCCTATGTTTAGAAGTGGAAAATATTCTTTCCTAAGGTATTTATTCAAAGTTTAAATATCTTATCCTGTTCCAATTCCCAAGAATGTTTGCTCATTTTCACAAATAGAAACTTTCAGTTTAATTTCTACTTTTTAAAAATTACTATCCTATTCAGAAAAACACGTGCAGAAATGAGGCAAAGAAACATGTTTTGCCTGTGTAAGTGATAGCATGTGCATTGCATCTGTGAGCCACAGAAGACTTGTCCAAAACTGGTTTGCCTGCTGAAAGCTGATGGGAAGCATGTGCATGAGGTCCAACTGTGTTTAAAGAATCAGCTTACTTTGAACATACAGATGGTACCCGTATCTGCAAAAGATAAGCTCACTGTTAATGCTTTGCTCTAGAAGGGTGTTACTGGGATATTGAAGAAGGATATAAAACCTGTATCTTAACAGGCCAGCCTAGTAAGATGAATAAAAATGTAGGGCTGGACACAGTATAGTTTTCTCTTGGTAAGAGGTATGCCTCTGACCTTTGCTTTCTCAAATGTTTAGTGTTTAGATCTAAAGTGGCTGTTTCAAATGCTATACACTTTCTCGGTCATTGTTGGGAAGCTCCTATTTGATAGAGCTGAATTATTGTGATGGGTTAGTCTGGCAGAAAACTGGCTGGAGGATTTTGTGATAGCTTTGGGGCCAGACCCCAATCAACAGGCCATATGTTTAGATCTTTCTCCATAACAGATGACTGTATGTACACGCTCCCAGGTGCAATGTCATTGGGATTGTATTTGCAAACATAAACTAGTGACATTCAATTATGTTCATAGGCAATGTTGTAAAAGTCACAGAGGAAGTAATTTACAACACTAGCACAGTATGCAATTCTTTGCTTATAATAAATTTTTCATTATATAGGAATATGGTATACTATGTTCATATTTGTTTTTCTAATTTGTTGAAAGACCTGATAACGTGTAAAATTTGTGCCTTTCAAGCAATTGACATTTGAGAAAGTAGTGGGATGAAAGAAATTTCTAATAAAGCAATATCAATATATTTTTATGAAGTTTTAATTAGAAACAAAAGCCTGAACCACCAGTCTTTGGGCCAGTTCCTGAAATGTATCTTTCTCTTTTTTTCTATTGGAGCGTGACCAGTGTTGCCTAAGCAAAGCGGAGCCTGTCTTTGCCAGACAGCCCACTGCAGGTTTGCTCTGTCCTGACTGGCAGTGCCTGGGTAACCATTCAGTGATCAGTTCCTGAAATAAAGCATTCATTGCTAATTTCCTCCTACCGCTCTTTGAGACATCAAGAGATGGTTTTTACTATGAATATAAAAGAGCTAGATTTGTATCTCATGGGAACAAACGCTTTCTTGAGTAAAAATTGCTTTGTCATGAAAATGTCCATGTATATCACTTGTGATGCTTGTGTTATTATTGACAGTGAAATTACTGTCAGTGACTTGATAATACCACAGCCCAAGTGCTTAGAAGGTTAAAAGGCACTTTGTTGGCTGGAGTTTACAAAGTATATTTTTAACAGGTTTGCTTTCTCTCCTGAGATAAAAAGATGGGTACTAGTGCCAATTTGCGGTGATGATTATTCTGTTGAAACCTGCAAATAAATTTTTGGGGGCTTTATGAACAATCACCAGGTGGGATTATTTCTGTGGGTGATCTGGTTAGGATCAGTTTCTAGAGGCTAGTGGTTCAGTGGGCTCTTAAGCCCCATTTTAGCTTGCCCTGGTACTAAAGTACATTCTCTCCTTTAAACTTGCAGGAAAGTCTTAGGTAAGGACCTTCTGTCATGGTGGGTATGTGATAATGGAATTAATACATTTGTCCAATAAAAAATATTTTTAAGCAATATTTTCTGCCATTGTGCAGTTCTTATAACAGAAATTAATAGAAGAATTGTATTACTAATAAAATGATTATTTTAGTAAGTAATAAATTTATTCTACTACTCTGACTTCATTTAACAAGTGGATTTTCTTTCTGTGCTCTTTTAACTTGGACTACTCATGAAGCCCCTTAGAAGATAATGCTGTTCAAGCATGCATTATGTGTCTTTAAAGAATTAGTTGCTAGGAGAGTCCATTTATAAGCACTGAGGTTGCATTAGAGACTATATTCTGAAAATGTCTTTAGCTGTAAGTTTGGAAGTGATACTATATGAGACAAGGAGGTGTTTTAAGGGAGAAACATTGCATATTGCATTCCAGCTTGAGTGTAACAAATGGCTAACCTGATCTTGAAAATGGTAGCGTGATTTTGAAAAGCATATATGCTCATTCAGAGAGTAGAGTGCGCTTTCTATCACTTTTCTGCTATTACATGGTAACTGTTAAGCCCAACTAAATCTAAGTGGTATGAAGAAAAGATAATCAAGCAATTGCTCACAACTAAGAAGACATTTCATATTCCTGTGACAAGCTTGTATTAAATGTTCTCTCTCTTTTTTGCACTCCTATGTTTTTCAGAAGACTTGTATATTAAAACTGGTACATTTTTGCTAGGTATTATGTCTAATCATATTAGATACAGTATCTAATTTATTATTTCCAAATTTTATCGTTTAATGTCTGATGTGACAACATTTAACCTAATTTTCAGTAGCACCAAAATATATTCTTATACTTCTCTGTCCTTTTTGTGATGGAATGACAGAATTCAGGATTTGATAAAGAGGTAGAGTGCTCTGGCCTGCTTAAATACATTATGAAAATTGGGAAAGTGTAGTATAAGGTAATGATATAGTGTAAAACAAGAGGATAATGTGTTGATATAAAATAATAAGAAAGCATATTTGGCCCTCTAGTTATGGACTCTGTGTGTTACCAGTTAGTTGTATTTTGGCTTTAGTTGTCTAGACGTTCTCTTTATCTTTTAGGTTATTTCAGAGTGAAGTTTCTTTTGCAAGAAACAGAGTATGATTTATACAGTTCAGAGATCCAGCAACAAAACATCTTGAGAGGTTGATCATTTCTATATATTCATGTTGGAAAGCTCTCTTGAATTCTCTGTTTCCATTGGAATAATCCTTTTAAACAATAAGTACAATTTTCTTCTTAGAAAACAAGTTATTTCCCATTTTATGAAATCACACATTGCCTTTGTGATTTCAGAGACTCCAGCAGAAGACAATGGACATATGTAAATTTTTGCCCTCAGAACACCAAGTTTAATGTACCAGCATGGGTTGTACTGTGGTGTGTTGATCCTGTGAGGTGTGTTCATCCTGACAGTTGAAATTGCTTCCAACTGCGACTCAAGCATGTAATGCCAACAGGGCAATAGTAACTGAATCAAGTATTAGATGTGAACTGGATAAATGATATCAAAGCTTTATTTCTCTTATGTTTGTTTTTAGCCATAAATACACTAGTTCTCATGAAAAAGAGAATGATTAAAAACAAAACAACAGACCTATTTTCTGGGATTTGCACAAATATGTATTAAATGTACCTTACCTGTATTTATAAGTTAAAATAAATTCTCTGTCAGTTTGAAGGCTGCGGTCGTAAAGCTGAGTTACCAGAATAAAGCATCTGATCTTGATAAAACATTTTTCTACCCTGCAGCTTCCCAGGGAACAGGCGACAGCTCTATTTAGTGGAGCTGAGTCTTTATTTCCCAGTTTTAGTCAAGAAATTGGACAAGGCCAGGGAAACACAGGTTGAAAGCTGAGAGTAATTCAGTCCTTGCCTTCACTACTGAAATCTTACTAGTCTTTGATTGCCATCGTATAGTATTTGAATGGCTCACCTAGGAAATTAGATGTAGTAAAGCAAATTGAAGGCAGGTGCAGCTACTTATCATGTACAGGCATAGGCACCTCTCTGCAGAAAACATGCAAATCAAATTTGGAAGTAATAGTAGTAGCTCTGCAAACCATGGGATCGGTTAGATGTTTGACAGGGAAGAATGTGTGTTCGCAACATTACTTGACCAATGTTCCAAGGGCAGCACTGAAAGCATAATTCTACTTTGGTGGAGCTATAGATCATTGAGAAGATGGTCTCATAAAGAAATTGTGTCAGGCAAGGTCATTTTCCTCTTGTCCAACTTCCTTGCCAAATAAAATGCAACCTATAAAATGTTCACTGCACACGTTCTTTAAATGTCTCTTCCTGCAAAAGACACTGGTGACTGAAAAATTAATCACAGCAATTTACTCAATGACTGGATGCTGAATAAATCTTTCTGCTTATAGGATGACCATGAACAAATAGCAAAGTCTTTAAAATAAGTCTTTACTTGATATTTTCTGCATAATTTCAGGAATAGCAAATCTGTTATTTTCTCAACACTTCACATGCCATATTGGAGCTGTGCTGAAGATTAGTTGCAAGCGAAAAGCCTGTTATTGATTCACCTTCAGATGAAGTATAACATTTCAAGTCAGGTGGGATTATTGTACCTTAGTGTTGTGATAGATCTGCTGTTTACAGTATCCCTCATGCTACCACGGTAGCTAAAACCAGCTGCTCAGGAGTGCTTCACCAGCAGAAAAAATGCAGCGTGCATGTCAGGGAGCGCGACTGCCTTCTGCCCCAGTGACAGCAGCACTAGCAGGGCTGGGCAGGGGCTGCCTGCTCCCGGGGGGTGTGCAAGGCATCTGCTGTTGCGGCTCTTGGGACGTGCCAGCCGACTCTGGCCTGCGAGCTGTGGGAGCAAAGCAGCTAGGGAAGGAGCAGAGAAGTAAGGCTGTTTATTTCAGATGGGTCTCTTGGCCCATGTCACTTGGAGACTCCTTCATAGAAAATGTGGGCGGGCTCTACGTTTGCAAGGCCATGCAGAAAAGTTTAAACATAACTGGTTTTGTGCTGCATACTTCGGAACATGCGCCCCTGCCCCATTTGATTTTTCTGTATGTCAGCTCTGGTTGGAGGGCTTGGAAATTCTGTTGTATTCTGCTCCTTTTAAAATATAGTGCTGTTTCATTGGGCAGTTACGTATGCAGGTTTAAAATCAATTTTTATTCCATGTATTTTGATTTTTTAGCACCAGGTGTTGTCCAGCTGTTGTGGTATAATTGATGGGCTTCTGTTCCAGTCTGCAAGAGCAGTGGCCAGGCAGGTTAGAGAGTTGTACCACACCTGGGAGTTGAGGAGGGACAATTTTTTCTTTCCTCTCTCTTGTTTAGGCTTCAGTTCAGAAGTGTCTAACTCAGTCTGGTGTAACTGAAAAAAATTAAATCTGATTTAATAATTAACACAATAATGCCATCAAATATTTTCTTTTCTAGCATAATCATCCACATATTTTTTATCTATTAAGATCTTGTATACTCAAAACCCCTTGTTCAGGTGTTCTCACAGAGTTAGAAGGGCTACTTCGGCACCCGTCTTTGCATTTTTGTTATAGAGCAGGTTTCAGAGTCTCCAATAGGTAAATAATACATGATAAAATCTACTGAAGTTATGAAACCCTTGACTAGTACTTTTCTTTAAATATTAAACATTATTTTTGAAGTTGTTTGAACTATGTACAGTTTCACACAACAATTTTCCTGTTAGAAGGGAAATATGCCATCCTCAGCCAGTTTTTTGTTTGATGTCCATGAATACTAATACTATGTAGAACCTCTTATCAACATGAGTAGTTCAGAATAAACTATATGCAAGTTCTGTAATTATTTAA
>Ga0181612_134038_pt1 | contig 11537 bp, 6 predicted proteins | sample HoacroProtozoa21_FD_119630 | JGI IMG/M metagenome (GOLD analysis project Ga0181612, IMG submission 119630) | Hoatzin crop microbial communities from Cojedes, Venezuel. Combined Assembly of Gp0051906, Gp0051904, Gp0051908
AGATGGTGTTGTTTTCCGTTGTTTCGTTTTTTGAAGACACTCTTACAGTAGGAGCAAATCAGCTTGATGCAGGAGATTGACCTGGAAGGCTACTGGCTCTTACAGCTTTGCACTGCATGCCTTATGAGAAATTGTAATGTTAACTAGAAGGCTGTAAATCCCTGATGAGATTGCTTTCAGAATTCTTATCAGCTAGTACTGCCAAAATACTTAATTTCATTCCTCCTTTTTGGTTACTGGTATATACATCCAGTCAGACTACTGTCCTCATAAAATTAAGCTTTCTACGGTGCAAGCATAGTCTTGTGTGCCTACACTCAAATTTGCAATAAAACTGAAATATTTGTCTTACGATTCTTGCTGTAACCATGACAAGTCGCCTTGGCAGAAGGTCAGAAATTCATTGGTGACGTACAAACATAGAGGTGGCTGCTGACAGTTTGAAGGAAATGGACTTTTGGTCTGTTTTTAAACTTTATAACCATGTAAACTTTCTCTCTTGTCTCCCTGAAAATGACATCTTGTATTCACCTGTTGCTTACTACCCTCTGTTTTCAAGCGTTATGACGAAGCTGTAAAATGCCTTGTCTTTTTACAGCACTTATGGTACAGGTGGCTCTTTTTCTCATTCTTCAAGGTTTTCTATTTTGTGTGCCACTCTTACTAATGCAATCGAGACGCTTCAAACTTTTTAGGCAAGCAACCAAAGAAAATATCTGTTTAACCAGAACACAAGTTAGCTTTACTCTTTCTTAATTCAATCATCTTGCCATCTGTATGTTAGTTGTTTTGGACACCTGTTTCTGAAATTAAATGTGTAAGATGACAGTTTAACATGCTAAATATTTTGTAGACTATTTGCTGCTAAGTAAAACAGGGTGAGGTCTGATTTCTGGCCTAAGACCTAGAGGCACAGCCTGACGAAACTTGCATGAAAAGTTACATAGTGTCTAAGTCCTCCCTCTGCTTGTGTTATTTACCGGTATAGAAATATCCTTAGACAGGATCAATTCTGTAGCAGGCTGTATTCTAGACATCTGAACCCAGATCATTCTATAGTAAAACAGCTGAAATAGTCCCTTTCTAAAGCTGAGAAGAAGATGAAAAGAATTCACTAATTTTTCTTCATTAATTATGGAAGGAGCCAAAGTTTAGATAAACACAACTACGCTGTAACTTCTAAAGTTAAACTAAACTGTTAGTATATTATTTTAAAATATGTCTATTTAAATATCCACTCTTCAAAATGGAAGTGGAGTGTATGAATTTTTGCAGTCTCAAATAGCAATTTAACTCTATTAAATGGCATATTTCACTTCAACACAGAAACCAAGCTTTTGTAAGGATTTCCACTCTTCTGATTTTGTAATTCCACCTGTAGTTATTAAAACTCCAATAGTTAGAAACCTTTTCCATTGTTGTTGTTTTACCACTTAATCTTTGAGAACACATTTATTGTTCTGCTTACTGTGTTTATTGATGTATATTACTACTCTATAAATCTTTTAAACTAATCACTCAAAAAGCAAAGTTAACTGAAATAAAATCCTGAAGTCACATGTGATTAAAAGAACCACAAACATGTGCAAAATTTCATATTTCTAATCTTGTGTTTTTATCTTTCTTTACTTTTAGCCTGTCCTACTCAATCACACTCAAGTCACTGAAGTCTTCAGTAAATCCTCGGCCAGATTAAAGGAAGATTTGTTACATGTCGTTAGTGACCAGAGTTTTTTTCCTGGCTTCCATTTGTCTCTCCTGACAGGTATGCAACTTTCAAATAGAGAGGTTCAGTGCAGTTTATTCTCCATCATGGGTTGTTTTGGTTTTTGTTTTTAATCAGTAGCTCTTCATATTCACAATCAATGAAGTGGCGGTGAAAAGGGAAGACGTACGAGAGAGCTTGGTGATTTTGCCCATTAAAATACCTCATCTTTCTGCAGGGGTCATCAAGAGGTATACTGTCATTTTACTAACTCTGTGAAATACCTCTTCTATCTTCTGTCATAAATACACAGGTGGAAAGAAAGGGGTCCTAGTCATGTCTCACTTTCCAACAGTAGTATAGCTTATTTGGGGGCAGACTTCATCAAAACACTACTGGGCGTACAGCACTTTCCCCAGTAGCCTCATGCCTGTCAAGCACCATTTCATTGCAGCAAAATACCTGGATCAACAGGATCATTATTTTGGACAGGAGCAGAGTAAAGCTAGAGGTAAGAAGAGAAAATGCATTTTGACAAATATAGGTAGCGCTAGTAATCCCCAGATACTATGCCCTGAGTGATGGATTGATGTTCATATGGCAATAAACTAGTCTGTTTCCAGTCATTGACAGCAGTCTACCTTTTAGCGTTTTCTTTCAGTCTTTAATTCCCCCTGGATAAACTACCGGCACTTAGGAAAAACCATGTATTAATGCGGATGTATGTCAGTTAAGGAGGAAAATACAAGAGTGACTCACAAGCTGATTTCTCACCATTTCCATGTTCCAAACCGCTTTTGCACCCATCTACACATTTTTAATTTCTGCTCAAATTAATCTTTGAAGGGGACAGACTCAGCAGGTCATCAGTGGTACTATACTAGTAACAGAAAGCTGAAGGCCAGTAACACTGTATTAGTATCTCTGGCTCAACAGAAATTATTACTACATGCAATTCTCATTTTATTTTAATGATTTCCCATATGGAGTAAGTAGGAAATTACGGGGAAAAGAAAATGTTGACTAACAAATGTATTTAAAATGTTTTTAAAGAAGTATACCTAGACAAAATTTTTAGAGCTAAGAAGGAAGGTTTTGGATTAACAAAATCATTTTAATAATTCTGATTGAAAATAAAAATGAGAGTAAAATCTCCATGCTTGTATCATGTTTAAATTTCTCCATGAAAACATCCCTGTAGAGATTAGTTGTTTTAATGAATTTCTACACTGTCTCTGAGGAAGTGGATTTAAACAATGCAGTGAGATCAAGCAGGAATATTTTCAGTAGCATGTAGTAGAAAATAGTAGCCCTACATACCTGTACCATATTCTGTTCAAGCAGCAGGAGCCCTTTATGCCTGTTAGAACAAGAGTGAACCGTGGCCAAAGTTGTGGGAGGTCTCAGACTTGGGTATGTAAGAAAATGCTTCCTTTTCCTAGGGTTGTGCAGCAGAAGGTGGTAAAAAAGGGGAGAGCCTTATTTTGTCTTCTTTTTGTTGTTTCCAGAAATCACAGAATGGAAAGAGATGATCATCATGAAGCTTTTTAGAAGCAAGTATCTTAGCTGTGAGAATGAAATTTTTTGTACGGAATGTCCTTGGTGAGAAAAATGCAATGAAAAAGAAAATACTTCCATGCTCTACTGAGATGGAAGCATTCAAACAGATAATTCAGTATTTAACACATTGGAAAGGTCACTAAGAGTTCATCATGGAGCATTTTTTGTGTAGAGTCACTACGTATGTATTGCTGAGCATAGGTTCATTCTTCATATAAACATTATGCCCTACTCAAGAGTTAGAAACGTCATTCAACTCTACCTACAAAGGCAAATTTGGTAGTTCTTAATGCATAGTCTAATACAGTATTTAGTGCCCTTTACTGTAGAAAAGTTTAATCATCAGCCAGTGAAGATACGTCTTTTGGGTAATATATGCCTATTCCTCTATAATTTGTTGTGTTGTCATGGTTTTAATTGCATTTATTATGATAAATATCTTGATCTGGAACTCATTTTTTTATGCAGACAAGATTTAGCTTAATTTAACTTTCTTGACTATATTTGCGTGTAGAAAGTAAGAAAAAATGTCTTTATTTCATGTTTTTAAATTATTTCAGTGTTTCTCCCGTTTTACATGCCCCCTGTATTCCTTGATGTTCATAATAACACCATCATTAAACACCTGCATAACCTACAGATTAGCAAATATAAAAACAAACACCAAGTGGTTTTCCAGGCTTCTTCAGACGCATCAGAAACCAGTGTGGGGAAAGATGGCCTTTCCACATGGTTTAAAGATACAGCAAGCCAAGTGGAAGAGTTGCAAAGAAACCTAAAACACCTTGGCAGCACAATTCCTCCATGACAGTGGGATCAGGACAATGTCTCTGTGTAAGCATCCACTTCTTGTAGATCTTTCCTTTACTTGCACCATTACCTTATGAAGAGATAATACCAAACCTCTTCCAGATTCTGCCCATGGCAGATGAAACAATTACTAACTCCTGTCCCAGATATATAGCAGCCACAGCATAATTACTTTTCCAAAACTCTCTGTAAGCCCAGGGAGGTGTGGAGTCTCCTTCTCTGGAGATATTCAAGACCCGCCTGGACAAGGTCCTCTACAGCCTACTGTAGGTAACCCTGCTTCGGCAGGTGGGTTGGACTAGATGTCCCACAGAGGTCCCTTCCAACCCCTACCATTCTGTGATTCTGTGATTCTGTCTTTCTGACTTGCTGTTTTTGACAATCTTCTACCTATTCTCCTTCTATTCCATTACCTTCTTTTCTCCATCTTTTTCTCTATAAGCCCTTGAAGGAACTTCTCCTCCACAAGGCTTCACTGTAAGGAGCAGTTTCCCTTCTTATTGCCAGACAACACGATTTCCTCTTCATCACCAGCAAAGTCATATCTGATGTGCAATAACACTAACTTCTCACTCTTCATTAATTGTTCTCTACCTCATCCATTTCTCTGTGGTTAAGTTAAAACAATGTCCAGGTTTTTAAAATAGCACCATTCTCACCTAATTCATGTTATAAGCAAGTCCTGTAATAACATAGAAAGCTGATTAAAAAAATATTTTCTTTCTACTCATGATACACATTCCTTAAACACTTAATGTTTCTGAATCATCCAAATATTTTCAGAAGATAAGGATGACTAATTTCAGAGTGTGATACAGACACTTGTGTTCAGACACCCTTTATTACTGTTTTAATCCTGAAGTCAGTGCTGTGGAGATCCAGACATTAACTCCTCCTCATCAAAAATTAAAACCATGCCTCAAGCAGGACCTGAAACACAGGACACAGAGGGTCAGTGAAGCAGAAAGTATGGTATGCTGAACTGCTGTGCTGACTCCAAGGAAAAGAAAGGTTTGGAAATGTGGCAAAATTCAGTAATTTCCACTTAAAATATTTAGTATTCACTCTGGAGGTGTAAGACTGACTGGGGAGAAATACTTTCCCTGAAGTTCATTCTGCTCAGGGTGAGATTTATTTTGATAGTTTCATCCTTCTAAAGAGTTATTGCTAAAAATACCTATGGAGAAGAAATACAGAGAAAAATAACCCTATGAGTTGTTGTTCCTGATCCATCACATACTCTTGAGTTTAAAGTGCTTTTTTTTTTTTTCCTGTGGAAGTCAGCTTTAAGCTCCCTCAAATAAGAATAGGATTTTTTTGTAGTATTTATCTTTTGTGCAGTAACATCTTTTCATGACAAGATTTATATAACTGTTAATAATAGCTCATGTAAAACTGTTGTGACTGTTTCATTCCTCTTCAGGTTTCTCCCTCCTTATTGAGGAAAGAGGGTAGTTTATTTAAAGGAAACCAAGCTTGCAGTGCATAGCAACTACGTATTCACTATATCATGGAAATTATGCATTGGTGCAAAAAAAGTATTAGTTACCTTGGAAAATATAATCATATTTTTTAACCTGTCATTCTGTATGTAGAGGTAATATAATTTTTTTTTCTTCTTCTTTTCTAGTGCCTAAATATTATGCTATGATACATGATGAAAAAAGCTAACAACATATACTATACCAAAGCATGGTGTCAGACTAACAATTCAGACGGACGTTCGCATAATTTTTCTTTCCACAATGAGGAGACTTTGTAACAGAGCACCACACCTAATTCTGCCCTTAATTTTTGAGTGAATGATTCCTCTTTTTTGTGGCTTCCTGCTATTACTAAAGAAAAAGTTCTTCCTTATTCAACTTCCTATTTCATTTTTAAAATAGTGCATGAAAACCATGGAGTTTATGGAAATATTTATAGAGACATTTATGCAAAAAACTGTATTTTGAAGGAAAGTTTTGACAAAGTTATAAAAAAGTAACCATCTGTCGAAGTTAGGGAACTGTCATTTGTTCTTACTTAACCTGAAAATAAATATATTTAGATGATCTAAGAAAACGATTTTTTAGGAAAGGAATTTCTTCCTATTATATGTGTGTGTTCAGCATCTGCCCAACTCTTTCTGAAAACATGCCTGCAATCTGCTTTCACTTATAAACTGTATTCATTTATAAACACAAAGGGGACAGCCCTCAACGTGATAATGAATTTGAAACTATTGTTTCCTTAGAGTATTTGTCATTCATACTAAACATGCTAGAGGTTTTTTTCAGCCTTCTGGTTTCTTTGTATTTTGCATGTTAGCATTGAAAAGAGATGTAAGAGCAGATGTCGGTGTGCTACCCGCTGCCTTCAGAGCAGATTGAATCTTTCATTGTCACCATTTGCAGACTACTGTGTGCAGATATTTACTCTGAAAGTTGCTTAGTAACACTGCAAAGTGTGTTCTATGAGAGGTATTGGTAGGTGGAAATGTTATTAATAAATCTCCATATTTGTCCCTTTATGCTTTATCTGTGTAAAGACAAGAGTTGGTCCATTTTCCATATAGTCACAAAACAAGCCACTATAACCTATTTTTAGGTCCAATTTACACTTGCATTAGAGTATTGCACACTTTCCTCGCTGCACTACAGCAGTTTTCTGTTTCCACCTTCCTGAAAAAGACACGAAATAAATCCTTGATTTTACTGAGGTTAATGTTCAATTTTAGGTAACTTTAATAGTGCCTACAACAATAATTACCTACCATCAAAGACCATTCCCTTATTGATTTCAAGAAGACTTGGACAAGAGGAAGACAGAAGTGTCAAGACACACTTTAAACCTTTTAACTTTCAAGGACAGTCAAAAATGTGTAAGAAGGAGATCAAACACTCTGCAAGTGCAGCATTTCTTTTTCCTGTTTTCTTATACAAGATATTTCTTATCATAACTAAAATTAATTTTCTGATAACATGTTTGCTTCCGGCTGTAAAAAATTCTTTACGTATTTGCATAACTTCTTAAGGCAATGTTGAAATTTTGAACAGAAAAAATCCAGAAACCCTGTTAATATTTTCTACTTCACTGTTGTGAGGCTGTTAAATGGACCACGGTTGCATACGCTTTTGTACTCCCTGACACTTTACAAAGTGTCAGGAATAACTAAAATAGATGAATCTTACCATTCATGGACAGGTGTAGAACTGTTGCAAAAAGGAAATCAAGACAGAGATTTGGAATTGTTTGCTAGCATGTTGCTTTTGTCTTGCCTTCTGTCCCCTATTCTGGCATGGAGCTCTTGTGCAACAGCACACTGAATTTATTTGTATCTCAGATTACCCATCGCTACTACAAAGTGCTGTTACTGTTGTTATGAGTCAATCTGAATTTTCTGTTTTCACTGAACATTTTCATTTACCATTTTGCTGAAAGAAAATTTATCAATGTCTGAAGTAAATTTTAATGCACTTCATAAATTCTAATGAATTCAGCTTTTGAATGCATTTTGAAATAAGTCAGAATAGAAGTGCAACTCTAATATTGTTAAGGCTTAGTAGCAGATCTTGAAGTTAAGGCGATATGAAAACACATTTTTGGGCTATTTCATTTTTGAGCTAAGGAATTATCCATTTGTGCCAGGGTTAATTTATATTCTGCTTACATTTATGGTTCCTTCTTCTAGAGGTTTTACACATGAAAAAGTATATTCCTGTCTGTAGAAATTTAGAAGCTGTAAGGTACAAATATTAGAGGAAGATTTTTTTATTGTTCGAGGGGCAATGACCTGTAAGATCTCATCCTAGGTTCTGCGGACACTTTTCAAAGGGGTAGATCTGTTTTTTAGGTGTACATTTTAGTGCCCTCTGCAAAATCACAGTGATGATTCTTGAACTGTTTGGAAGTTGACCAAACTGTGTATTCACCAAAGATAAAATTCACTGCTTGATGTTAGGTGTGTGATGTCTCTCAGTGCCCTGCAGATAAGTCTAGCATAGTCACTTTCTGCTGTGTCACCAGTGCTAAGGGTCCTTACACCTGTCTCTCTTTTTATACCTTTCTTATTATGCCTCATTCTATTTAATCCTTTTATCTGCCTTACCAAATACCATCCTCCAGGTTTCAAAGCTCCTTATGGACTTTTTGTTCTCTGCCAGTCATATTATATTCTGTATTCGTATTGCAAATGACAATCCCAATCAATCACATTATCATAACGCCACACTCCATCATCTATTTTTTAATTGTTTAAATAAGCATTTTTATTTTTCTTTTTAGGTTGTCAGTCCTGCTTGGAAAAGTCCTTCCTAAATGTCTGAAGAGTTACGTCTTTCTCTAATTCAAGGTCTCTTTAAATGTCGTTATCCCTAAAGGCTATTCAGTAGTTAGGCTGCAGATACCTTCTCTTTTCCATCTGTTCATTTGTGTTTATCTGTTCTTTCTTGTGCTAGCGTTTAAACAGGGTGAATGAAGATATTTTTTAGTTCCTGGCATAGAAGTCTTGTGTCCTGTATTTAAAGATTTTAGGTGCTGTAGTCACATATAGAAATATTAATGAACAATGAATAAGTATTTATCACTGTATCTATTACCTTTTGATCTATCTGGGAGAATAGTCTCTTCCTTTTCTAGATCATCTTCAATTACAGATCTCCGGAGATTTACAGGAAAAGGTTATATTATTATTCCCATTTCACACGAGGGAGCCACGATAAGGGTGGAGAAACATATTGGGAGAAAACCACACCTCATCTTAACCTGGGCCAACACTGTCTGATATTTTCAAGTGCCTGTGGGCTTCCTTTCTGTAAAAACACAAGTGTAATTTTTTTAAAGTGTAGCAGGACCCATCTGTTTAACAGGTTTTTTCATTTTGCCACTAATGGCAACAGGATTAATTTTTCATTATTTTCATCTTAACAAGTAAATGTCACCATGCCTGGCAGAATCACTTCTGCAAAGAGGATAGCATCTGCTTTTCCTGAGCTTTCTCTGCAGAACTGCAGAGGTATAAAGAGCATGTGAGTCACATTTATTAATTCTATCAGCAGAAACTGCATGCTCATCTAGGACAGAATTTCAGCTTTGTTTATTTCCAATGAATAGTCATTTCAAGGACATAGGTGTTAAGTCTTTTCATGAACAAGGCAGGGGAAGGAAGTGGGAAAAAACCCATAAGGGCAGTGCAAGTACTGCCTATGGTATTGTACAAGACCAATAAAAAATTCTACAAAACATGAAGACTATAAATGTGACTCAGCTCTGAGGAAGGGCTATTCAGCTGGAAGGCAAGATGACCTTTCTAATATATTGTGCAATGGCAGGACAGTTGCACAACTGCAAACCTGAACAGCTTTGGTCACATTTCTCAACAAGTAACAAAGGTCCTAATGTAATCACTTTAGCGAGAAAATACTAAAATGTATCTTAAGGCCAAAAGCTAACTCTCAAGGTGATTTACATTTCCACAGCGTACAAATCCAATGTCCTTACGGAGCTGCAAAATAACATTATTGTAAATACTCCCTTGGTAAAAATGGAATTAATTTTGCTTTCTTGATTACTGAATCTAATAAAAATAGCATCTTGCTTTCATGTCACTGTAGCCTGAGCAAGCCTCAGAAGTTCTTTTCTTTCTTTGGGTGAAAAGGAAAGTTGCACTGAAGTCAAAATAATTTTTATTGAATCAGACCTTTTAAGAGAAGAAAGTAGGTAATAAAAGGAAACATTGAAACTAAAATGTCAAATCAGAAATGTTTCTCTGTTTGTTTGTTTTTCCAAATTGTTCTCACAGTGACATTTCCCTCCCCTTCTCAATGGTGTCTCACAATACAAAGCCACATGCCTGAGCTAAGACTATGAAGCTGTTATTTAGGGAATTTTACAGAGCAAGAGTAAGGCTAGAGTTTTCCTGGTTATATTTTCCTAATTAAAAAAAAAAAGGAGATGTTATGTCATGTAAAAATAACAGAGTCTGATCCTGTGATAAAAAAAAGAAGGTAGATTTTTACCAAAGAGGGATGTGAGGAATCCAAATACTTTTGCAACAGTTGTACCAATGTTTTGGTTGAAGCTAGATAATGCTAGTGATATGACTAAGAAAGCTGCAAATGCTTTGTGTGGGCAAACAACATATGACGTCAAGTGGGTCTCCTTCACACAATAGTCCAAGATACATAGCTGCTTAGTGGTTTATGTGCTAGAGCATATAAAATTATCCTTACTCTGAGGGAGGAAAGTATTTCCAAACATATTAACAGTGATGGTATTTTAAAAGTAGAAGGCCTTCATTGTTTAAAGATGCTGTTTAGTAGTCTCCTGACTGATTCAAGACCCTGTTAAATTAATCCTGACACAAACTTGGGAGTGACCATAGACATCTCAGAGCTTACAAGGGCAATTGTGAAAAAGGGCTGAGAGGAAATAGGGGTGGCAAGGTAGTATTTATCAGTTCATGCTCTGATAACTGTATTAACACATATACATCTGATAACTCATATATATCTGATAGAGTCAATGGAGAGAAAAGGAGCATTTATAGAGTGCAATTAATTTTATCCTGAAATAGGTCTTTAACATAGGTTAAAAAAATTGTGCCTGTTTCTCTCAGACAACGGTGAAAGACATCCAGATAACTAGCTCAGATGTAAGTATCTGTATTATACATGTCTGACATAAAGTGAGATGAAGAGATGTTTTACAAAGTCACAGAGAACACTAAAGAATGAGCCAGGACTGTACACCTCCTCCATCACCCCAGGCAACAGATGAAGTGATTTTTCCATTTAAAGGTGATCTTTAATATTTTTAACTAGAATGTGAATAATTTCTATATTTTTCCTTTGCTTGACAAGAGCCAGCTAGGCTGCCTAAATTCTGCGTATGTTTATAGATATTTACAAGTTCTGGGAGCGATGACCTCCATAGTAATGGACAAAGTTTACCGATTGCACTACACAACCTTCACTCTTATGCTAGTGTCAGTCATCATTACCATGTGCTATAGGTGGAACAAAGCATCAAGAAGATAAAGTTAGCCGTTTGTAAATGTGTTGTCTCATTGTAGGTCCTAGCTCTTCACTATTTTGCTGCTATTGTTCGTATTTTTTGAGATCAAAATTTGATTCATAATTCATTATGTCTCCTAACATAGAGTTATCTTTCTTTTAAATTAAAACTCAATCTTTATTCTAGCTCTCATAACTGAGGAGCTTTAAGTCACTGGGAGTAATTAATTCCAGCTAAAGAGAAAGAAAGATGGAGAAGAAAACAGGAGGGAAATTGAACATAACAGTATAATAAATAATGTGATAATAGATAACCTATGTAACAGAATCACAGAATCACAGAATCACAGAATAGTAGGGGTTGGAAGGGACCTCTGTGGGTCATCTAGTCCAACCCTCCTGCCGAAGCAGGGTCACCTACAGCAGGCTGCACAGGGCCTTGTCCAGGCAGGTCTTGAATATCTCCAGAT
>Ga0181612_164912_pt1 | contig 11537 bp, 2 predicted proteins | sample HoacroProtozoa21_FD_119630 | JGI IMG/M metagenome (GOLD analysis project Ga0181612, IMG submission 119630) | Hoatzin crop microbial communities from Cojedes, Venezuel. Combined Assembly of Gp0051906, Gp0051904, Gp0051908
AAATAGTCATGGGCTGTGTGTGCACATGAAAATTTTCCTCACGACTTACATTTCAACTCCTGTCTGGCATGGTTAGTAACTTTGTTAACAAGGAAAACTCTTTAACTGGGTCTATGTTGTCCTAAAGCTTGTGTAAAATGAAACTAAATTGTTAGATAAAACTTGTGTTTATTTTATGCAGTTAAGCATGTGGCTGATTTAAGTCACCTCCATGTTTTTTTTAGTAGGTCTGAACTTTTGCCATCGTTAGCTTTTATTGGAACCCTTCTAAATAACGCTGTTTGCTGTTGCACAGCATATGGTGTGTTAATGCTTTCTTTTTATTTTTAGTATGCCAGAACGATGTGTTCCTCCCTACAGCATGATCTGGCTTTCCTTGTTCACATTCCTTGCAGTCCATCTGCCTATAAATGTTTTTAGAGTGCATCAAATTATGATGCTAAGATACCGATGTGTTAAGTCATTAACAGTAAAAATCAAACATAAAATTTTGTGATGTATTTGGCCTGAACACATTCCACTACCACCCCAAAATCAAGTAGCCCCTGGTTTTTAACTGAAATCTTACTTGGAAGCTTTTAATCTGAAAATTAGCATTTGTCACATTTATTGAGAGCATGTTTGGGAGCAAATCTGAAATGTTCTCCTGTAGAATGCCTGGCGTTTTGTAGGGAGGAAAGATCAAAAGATGACTTGTCATTAGGGCAGGCAGTATAAAACAAATTCTCTGAGACTTGGGGAGAATCTGGGTGTGTTTTCCAAGTCATTGTGAAATGAAGGAGCCTAAAAGAGGATACGTGCCTGTTAAGAGACGATTCAGCTAGTAAGTTATATTTTCTGAGAGGTAGGTGACTTTCATTGGATAATCCTCATCTAAAACAAAACTATTCTTTCGGAATGTTGTGGTATAAAACACTGTATATTTGCAAAATAGAGGTTGCCACCTCTTCTTGCTTTACCTCAGTGGTTATTGATCTAAAAATACTAACAAACTTACAGTTGTCTGTAGTTCACAAGTTGCATTTTTCGCAGTGGACTCTTCAGGATTATTGAGCGTACTTTAGGAGTAATGCTTGCTCTGGCAGAGCCTTGAACTTAAGCTGCTGTTAAGCAAGAATCCCAGATCTTGTGATCCCACAGTGGAGAAAAGGAAAACAGGCATGTTTCATTCACTAGCACTGTAGCTAAATTAGTGTTGTCTGTCACCGCCTATATATAGCTTTAAAAAAAAATCTTGAGTAAACAGTTGATTCATAGCAATATCTCTGTATTCTTTACCAGTTTCAGATCAGTATCTAAATAGTAGACCAGCATACACCCACAGTCTTGTATGTAGTAATACTTTTGTATTTAATAGCAGCATTTTCTAACACAGTCCATTTTTGCCAGGGTAGAAGAGGTTTTGAGGTGAGAATTCTGTGCTGTGTTTGAGTCGGTATAGATAGATTTGTATTAGTAAATGGGCATATTGTTCTCATCAACAGCTGCTCAGGGATGAGCAGAAACCATCAAATCACTGGTGCAAACCTAGGTTATATTAAGATAGAAGAAATAGGCAGAACTGATGCTGCTTCATCTGGATCAGCGAGGCAGATACTAAGTCAGAACCCTTCAACATCCAAATAAGTATTGTATTCAGGTTTGGATCTTCTTTGGCAGAACGCTTGGGAAAGTGAGTCTTAAATACCTGTGCCACTTCTGGCATGTCAGTATCCAAAATTTGGCGGGTTAACCAAACTTTCTTGTAAAAAGCATGTCCGTCTACCTCCTCTAATTTCCTCTATGATGCAGCCTTTTCTTCAAACTCTTGTGCTAGTGATTAAGTATAGCAGTATCTAGCTTACGTGAGTTATCTCAAGTGGGTAAAGGGTTAGGCCCTGATTAAAATCACTCTGATTCTATACTTTAGGTAGTAGAGTGACTCAAAATGCCTTTGTCAGATGTTTTTAACCTCTGCAGCTGTCCTGTTGGTGAGGATGAGTCAGAAGCTGGAGTCCTGCAACTAACACTAAATCTGGAAGGCTGAACTGTTAGCAGAACTGATTTGGCAGCCTGGGGCAGGGTGTGGACTGGTGCATGACTGGGGTGACAGCAGCCTTCCTGGAGTGCTGCCGCATCTTTTGGAGAAGAGAGGAAAGTCTCTTGGTCCTGTGTTTTATTTTACGCTGACAGTGAAAACAGGATTTTCCAGGACAACTGAGCTGTCTGTGGGCTTGATAGTAGGAACACTGTTCATGGGAACTTCTCAGGCTGGTTGTATGGCGAACCCTTTGTTCACTTTCTGTGCAGAAACAGCAAGTCTGGTATTTGTGGGAAGGTGCTCGACTCGCAGAATGTGCATGATACAGGAGGTGACTGGCCGGCATTCGCCTGAGCCTGAAAGGAAGTAGGTGGGTGGCCCAGTCAGAGGTCTCCATTAAGACTTGGGCATCCCTACTGTTTAGTAGCGAGATACGTATATATGCAGCATGCATGCAAACTGAGTCCGTGCGTTCAGTCCTGCTGTATCCACACCGGTGTCACCCAGCACTAAGAGGACAGAGAGGTTCTTTTGGAGATCCTTGGGAGAATGATGATGGCACTAAGCTGTAGTTAAAATTAAAGCTCTATTTTCTTTACAGGATATTATGATTAGTATAGCACAGAATTTATGGTTAGAGTGGCACAAGATTTCTAGCAGCAGAATGAACATAGTGCAATTTGTATGTAGCATAATGCAGCATTTATGATACAACTTAACTTACATTTTCCTATAACCTGGATCCTCTGCAGGTCAGGTCGAACCTTAGTGCCCGGTTTGCTGTATCGGTATAACCAACGTAATCCAGAGCCGAAAGTGATGCAGAAGAACAGGAGTCACCCCTCAGTCCCTGGGGAAGCAGACAGCAGTGGGGGTGACCCTGGGCCTTGCTGTCCTGCAGCAGCTCCGGCCGCATTCCCTGCTTAGGGCTTGGCATTAGGGACGGTGCTCTGCGCTGTTGCGCGTCCCTGTCCTGCGACGGGGTCGCCCACGGCGCCTGGCTGGCTGGGAGCCTGGGACCTGCGGGGCCGGTGAGGGAGGGAGCGATGGGCCCGGCGCCCGGGAGCCCTGGGCCGGGTCGGGAGGGGAGGAGGAGATCTGTTGGGTTTGTCTGCTTGGTTCACGGGACCTTCTGGGCCTGGTAATGAGGGAAGGGGAAAGAGTGCATGACCTGCTCGGTCGCAGAGAGTGGCTGCTTGCCCTCTAAAATGGCGTTCATTGTGCTGACCATGCTGCCAGGGGTCAGGGGCAGGGGGTACCCGTCACACACCTGATGCTGGTTTTGGTAGCGCTGTCCTATGGAAACACCACTGCTCACAATGAGGATAAAACAAGACTTCCCAGAAAATCATCCTGTGCAAACCATGCTTAGAGCCCGTGTGTCAGATTTGTGGCCTTCCCTGCCTGTGAGCCTTGGAAAGGAGAGCTCTGCGCTTCGTGGTCACCTGGCAACTGCGTACACAATACAAGAGAGTGATTTTTCTCTGTTCAAGTTACATCATCTTGATTTAGCCGTAGTTACAAACTGCTCTTGTCAGGTTATCGGTTTTTTCTTTTTTCCAGAGAAACGCCACAGATCCAACAGCAAGTTTTTTTGTAAATTTTAAATGAAATATTGATAGACTTGTAATTTTAGGTCTATAGGCATAGAGACACATTGTTTTTCTGTATTTTGTTGGTGGTTACCCTGGCTGCATGTTTGAGTACGTTTGTGTTTTCATTTTGCTTTTAGTGTAGTGTTAAAACTATTACACAAACAGTGCTTTCATTTTACTTCCACGATATCTCCTACAGGCTTCAGTAGAAGTGAATACAGGAAACAAGATTTAGTCCTAGCTTTATAATGCCATTTGAATTGTCCTTTTAAAAATACCACTCTTACAGCGGTAATCGTAAAATTTTCAACTGTGTTTGAAGATTTTTTTTTTTTTTTTTTTTTAAGCCAAGTGGATTTGTAGGACTCTGCTGGATAGTTGTGAAAAGAAACTAGTAGTGACTAAGTGACTAAGCCTGAGATCTGCTTTAGTCAGGGGCAGAATAAAACAAACTGCAATAAAAACTTTCAAGTTCAGTAACTACGAACGAGTATCCTGACAAACCAAGTTTTTGAAAAATTAGGGAAACTGGCAAGCTAAAAGGGCAGAAAACCTTTAAGTGTAAATGCTTGTTAAGGAGACAAGTTTATCGGATTGGATAAATCCCTGTAAAAATTAATCTTTCTTCTGTCCTCGGAACAGATGCCACTTCCCTGGAAATGGTAGCGGAGACATGTAAGAAAGTGAGAGTAAGGCAGCACACCAGTAGTGTTTTGAGACCAGGCGAGGGTACACTTTATAGAAAGTACCCCTGATGTCCTCCGCAACGTAAGGTATTTTCTAGAACTAGTGGAAGAGTTGCTGTGTTTGGATTTAATTCCTATGTTTGTTTTCACTGTTGGAAAAAAAAGAAGAAAACTGGTCTAAAAGTATGGGTGTTTTTCCATGGCCGAAATTACGCATAGTGTTATCCTACACAGATTACACCTAGGTTTACCTTCTCTTTCCAGAATACATCCATCCAATACTGACTGGGTACTTGGACATCGGAATAGAAGCTGCAAAAATCAAAAACATCTACTAAGAAAAAATACTGTATTCTTCTGCCTGCTGTTTATTTACATAGGGACTTCTTATAACCCAAGGCTGTACTGTTTCTGTCTTTTTCTGGTTGATACAAATTTTGTTTTGGCACTTGTCTATGTTGATCAGGAAAATACTCAGCACTTGGAATATGGTTTAACATGTGCTTCATCCTATGATTTAAAGTATTTGAAAACAGAATTGTCTTGCTTTTATTGTACTTTACCCCTCTTCATAAATCCTTCACTGGGATGAGAGAATCTCAAGGTATAATATGCCATAACTCAAGCTTCCTAGCTCTTCACTTCCAGTCCTAGACCATTCTTTCAGCTGGGATAATGCAACTGCTTTTGCATCTTAATTACCTGAACTGGATTATAGAACTGATACAGGTTGAAAACTTACTCTCCCTCAGGTTTTTAAGGAATTTTTGTGTGTGTGTTTTTTTAAATCCAATTTGGCTGGGTCTAACAATTATTGCAGCGTAGTGCAGGAGGTAGCACAGCAGGGAGGGTGTGGGAAGGACTGAATAACGCCATGGCATTGTAGGGGAAGGTAGGGAAGGTAAAATGTTACCAAACTAGAGTCTTTTATGTCCTGAGGTTGCTTGCAGTGTTCTGTTTTTGAAGGAACTGGCCCCTAGCTGAAGACAACTAGAAGACAGCAGTTTCTGGACAATAACATTGGGATAAAGCTTTCTTTCTTGGGGGGGGGGGGGAATTTGTTATGTTTATGGGGCTTCTTTAGTAATATAACTAGTAAATCTGTAAGTGGAATGTCCTAGCAGTGTATGAATGTCCTCTGTGTGTATGACTGGCTTGGTAAAAGAAGAATAGTTAGTACATAGCTTTAGAGTACGGATTCTGGTTCATAATACTTGTCACTAATACAGAGTACCATAGCCTGAGACTCATTCCTCAGCACTGACGGACCTTAATGATGAGTAGGGAAATGAAAGAAATATTAATTTGTTATTTGTAATGTGCCTAAAGGAGGTGATTTTGGGATACGATTGTAGCTCTTACCTAGAGGAGGGGAGAGGAGGAGGTGATACATTGCTGAGACTACATTAAAGCTTCAGGATAGGGCACCAAACACGTGTGGACCACAGACAGAATCTGACAGAACTGTGAAGTCCAGATGCTCTGTCTGTATTTAGTTCTTAGATCTGCAGAATACAGAAGACTACCAGTTGTGGCTTTGTCTTTTTTTTAACGTACGGTCTCAACATAATGGCAAATTTGTGTGGGGAAGAAAAAGCAACCTAGTAAGGGAAAAAACATTGATGCAAATTCAAAAATAGCTTGATTGCATTTCACTAACTAAACAAAGGTGATGACAGCTGCAATTGCAGTTGCAGCATAGATAGCATTTCAGTCACCAGCTGTCCACTGAACTGTGGTGTGTGGCTGCTGCAGCAGTAGTTTTAACCAAACTGGGAAGGAAAAAGCAGGATCCTGTGAATACTACAGCAAGTCATTGCTTTCTCTAGTATTTCTCGCAATACAGGAAAACTAGTAATTTGGGTCATGTTTTTGGAAGTCAAGTAATTTTTTTCCCTTTATAAAAACTTCCAGGAATCTGAACAAGCAATGAACAGTGGACTAGACACAGACATGGAAGATTAGTTCTACCTGTTCAGATTCAGGTAAATTAGATTGAGATTAATCAGTTTGGTTTATCCTATTTTCAGTCTGATGGGTTTGTAGTTTAAACAGGCTGAAGAGAGTTGTTAAATGGCCGTTAGCACAAGGAGAGATGGGACATGACGGACTCCACAGCCACAGAGCAGGTGGGTTTTGTCCATTCAAACCATATCTCTGAATGGCCTTAAGAAGCAGACTAATATGATAGAATTTATTCTTCAAAATAAACTTAATTTTAAAACTTAATAAGAACACCATTTGTTTTCGTGTCAAATATATTGTTAAAGTTGCTCACCGGTACTTTATGAGGAATTTCTACAGCGCTTTGGTAAGAGTAGACCAATGCAATGGATGTTTGTCTTTGAAGAAAGGTTTCCCATGCTCTGAAAGTGAGCTGGCAGGAGAGTTATTTTATGGAGGTCCTAATGTTTGGAATGTGAAATAGAATGAATGGAGGCCTTTGAATAATTAAATCACGGCTGTAGTCTGTGCTTGCTAAACTAGCTTCAGGTTAGACAAAAGCTTCTTTTCATGCCTTACTTAGTTTGATCTATGAGCCCTTTATTGCCATAATGTTCATAACTTCTATGTTATGAAATCCTACTTGAAGAAACAAAATTCTGAGGAAATTTCTGCTAACAGTTTGTATCTGCTTTTAATTTTGGAGTAAAACAGTGTGAAGTTTAGATGACCAAATGAGCATATATGGTTAGGTGATTTTACCATAGGAAGTGTTTTTCCACAATTACCAACACATGGCCACAGCAAACTGCTCTAAAACTTCTAGAAAGCTTTCTGCCAGCCATGCTGCCTATGAAGCCTCCTTCCTTTTTTTTCCCAAATCTACCATCCCTCCAAAAACTTCTATAAAAAGATAAACTTTGCAGAAAGCCTTGATGATCAGATAATCTGGCCAGAATTTGGAACTTGTTTTTAGCATGTTAAGAAACGGGTATAGGCTCAGACTTTTTGTTTTTCTCCTTTTTAAAGGGGGGGTGGGATGGGGGGGTGTGCTTATGTCTTCAAGCATTTTAAGACTGGATTTTTTTTAAAGAAACTGACTGTATTTAATTGAATGCTATCTTTGCTTGTTTAAAATACACCTTTTCCAAGTTTTTAACTCTTTTCCTCGTAGTATGAGAAAGTAGTCTTTTAAGATATACCGAGCATTCTCCTGGAGCAGAGAAGATCTTGTCTAATAGGAAAAGCCTAAATCAAGTATTCCTCATACATAAGCAAGTAAGAAATGGATACCACTTCTGTGCCATTTCTATAGCAAGCTGTCTTGAAGGTTTAGTAGTAAATATGAATGTAGGTCTGGATTTTCCTTTCAAGAAAAAAAAGCCATTGATCGTGAATGGTAGTGGGGTTTCAGTTATCGTAGCTTAATTTTAAAAACAGTGGGGATCAGTTATAATTAATTTTAAAACTTACTGCCAGTCTTTATTGTATCATAGTTTATTAGATATCTGGTGTGCTGACTGCCATCTGCTTTTCCTGCAGGGCATGTGGAGAAGAGAAGGAAAATTAATCACTTAGCCGTCAAAAAAGCTGAACAGTACTTGAATCGGATGCACAAGGACAGCATAAAACTTCAACTGAAAAGGATGTTGGCTTTGGAAGAACAAGCTCTTCAGAAGCTCTCTGAAATGTCATCTGCCTTGCCTACTCTAGCCAGTTGCATCATGAACACAGAAATCTCAAAGGCTGTCCCAGCTTCAAGGAGGATTATTTTAAAGCTAGGCCTCTTAGGGCCACTTTTAATTTGAGGAGATCCTAATATGTGCAGAGTTGGGACTCCTAGGAACACTTTCAGTTATTTAAATGGCGCAGTACCTTTTTTAAAGGGGGAAGGCTTGCATCAAACTTGGCTGTGAAGTGCTGTGCACAGCGTATGATACAAGTAAAGCATCCTGGAATGTCTGTAGTGGCAGCCTGTGCTTGTTCCAGGGGTAACTCAGGTGCAAGCTCAGCGACTGATTAGTCTTTTGCTTTCACAGGGATCAATATAGATGAATCAGTAAAGATAACTGGATCCGAAACACAAATTGTAGCATGATGGCGAGTTACAGGGTGACTGTGGTGCTCTTTATTACCTTGTCATTGGCAGAACCTTTGAATGTCATGCATTTTGGTCAGAACAAATAATGGTCACAAGAAGAGTGTCGCCTTCAAATCTGTCACCCTACCTTTGACTCCCTTGTCATTTTCAGTTGCTTGTTTTGCATCTTGCTGTTTGTCTTAAGGAAAATCTATAGACTGGTATCCCTTGGAGAGTTGACTTAGGCTTTAGTCAGGGTCTGATGTTAACAAGAATTCGCACAGGTTGCCCGTCAGCCTTACAAGAGCCATAGCTACAGCCTGTAAGGAGAGCTTGACTGTTGACCCTTGCTGTATGTTTCACTATGGTGGAAGAAAGTAGGAAGCGAGAGAAGATAGGTGAAGTTCGTCTCAGAAAAGTATTGTTACATGAGGGCTGTTTTGTGACCTTGACTTGTAAGCATGCTGTAGAACAAAGAATCCCCATTCCAAAATAATTTTCTTAAACCACTGCAGAACTGGACTATCAGTGGCCAAAGTTCTTTTAAGAGAGTGTAGGGCTTGCCTGCTGCTCTAGCAGGAGAGGAAGAGACCAGTGGTAGCTGTGATTCTAAGCACACGTAATGTCAAAATAAACAGGTAGTGATAGGAACAGATATCTAGATTTATTCCCTTGGCTTCCTGCCCAGATTCGAAGTGCTGCTACCTATATAGCCTCTCTATGTAAGCTGTAAGAAAGAGCACACTGGAAATGAGATATTCCCTGTTGGCAGCGCTCCCTTAGTCCCTGAGCACTAAGTCTTAGCTGGAACTCCTGCACGTGGTGGGATTGTGGGCCCTAAGGAGGGGGAAAGAGGCTGGGGAGGAGCAGCATCTGCTGAAGCTCGAGGCGTTAGTTAAGGGATGTGGGGAGAGATCTGTTGTTTCTGATTTCCCAGCGTTTCACAATACTCAGAAAGTTTTACAATGTTAGGTTTTTCTGGTGAGGTGTGGGCGAGAACTGTATTGTGAAAGATTCAGATAGCTTGACCTGTCTCGGAATTGGTAATTACCAGATTTCTGACAGCTGAATGGAGGAAAATCCTACTGCAGAGTGGAAAAAGACGATTGGTAGCACTGCTTATGAAGATACCAGGAAGTCAAATAGCCCAGGGTTAAAGACCGGCGAGTTCTACAATTGCTGACTTGTAAAATAACGTTAACGGGAGTTTTATGAACATGGGCAAGCAATTACCTTGTGCTCAGACCTTGTAAGATAATAAAAAACTAATTGAAGGGTTACTCGAGTTGTACATCGCTAACGTTTTATGCTAAGTATTAAATTAATAACTTCCAGCCTTAAGGCTTCAGAAGAAAATTTTTTTCCTACACTGAGATTTAGCAAGAAAGGTTAAAAGGCTTCCCTCAACTGTAAGACACTGGAAATCGAGTTAGACAATGGTCTTTCTCACCAAGATGATGTTCAATCTACTAGTGAAAAGCAAAAAATTAAGCGCGTGGTTCCACTTCTGTCTGAGCAAAAGGTATTGATACAGTGTTCTACCTTTTGAAATAATTCACCATTCACAAGCACAATTTGAAATATCATCCAGCAGTTCTGCAAATCAACTCCTACTTCAAATGTACATTGTAAACAAAACATGCAAGATGGAGAGCAATACCATGTCCAGATTAAATTACAACCGTATTCTCTCTGCTTACCTAGCATTGATAGCTAGATAAATGGAATGTGGTAGGAGCTTGCTGCATGGGTGTCAGGATGAAAAATGACTTGGACAATTACTGTAAACTTGTGTTTAAATTTAAAAGGCATTCTTTTAAGTTTTGTCATTCCAGATATTGACCCTGACAAGCTAAGCCATAAACTTAGTAACTGTGACTTCTCCTCCCAGGAATGATCTAGTGAATGTCAGTCAACGAGTTTGTTACAAGCTGTTGTAGCTTGCTAGTGCTACGAGAAAAGAGCAGCTGTGTGACATACAGCTTGAAATATTTAAATTAATTTTCCTGCAGGCTACCAGGCTAAAGGTTCTCAGTTTCTTTCCTGTGCCATTGTGCTTTATTCTCACCACAAACTGAAGCAGATCAAGCTGACCTTGATTTTTTGAGACTTTTTTGAGAACTCTCAACAAAACATCAGTAACACTGTCAATTGATGAGGATTTATTGTGAAAATACTAGTTTTAGTTCCATAGAACAGTTTCTTAAAAGTTATTAGCAATTAAGTTTGTGATTAAGTTATGCAAAATACTTGGTAGAGTATGGAATTAAGTTAATTTTATGGCATTTTGCTATTCATTAGGCTGTTTTCGTAGAGACACCCTTTTTGATTTAAATTAGTTTCTTTTCAGAGCCTCTGTAGCCAATAGGTCTGAAGTCTGAACACAACTTGCCTTTGAGAGAGATCTCCTTGGGGACTGCCTGACTTCTGGTCTAGAGAGTTAGCCTGAATGTTTCTGTTGTGCATATGCTTATATTATCATGTGTTCTTTTTCTTTGGATAATGTATGTAATGGTTTGCCACGCTATGCATGCCCGTGTTTTTCAGCTATTTCTTTACCTTTCTACTAGACCTTTCTGAAAACTTAGGGTTGGGTCGTCTTTAAAAAAAGGCATCTTCTCTGCACCCGTGGGTCGCTGCTGCTGAGACCTTGCCGGTGGGTTCCGCTCCCCTCCCTGGATCCCCATCGCAAGCGAGACCGTGTGGCCGAGAGGTGGCTGGCAGCAGCGCGAGCAACTGTTGCAGAAAAACCTGACCAGTTTTGTGTTTACTTTCATTGAAAACATCGTCAAACTGAGGAGCTTGAAAACTTGGAAGTCTGCTTTTTTAATTATTATTTATTACAGCCCTGAGAAGCGTGAGTCTCCAAGCTCTGCCTACGCTGGCAAGTGCCTCGCTAAAATGGAAGCCAAACCCTCGGTCCAAGGCGACGGTGCTGCCCAGCGTTTGGGGTTTTGGCGGCCTCCCTCTTCCCTTCGTGTCTGATGCTCCCCAGGGCAGGGGTCGGGTAACCTCTCCTCAGCCGAGGCAGCAGCTCTGCCCTCAGCGCCTCACGCAGCCGGCATTGACCCGCGGGGCGCAGCAGCTGTTCGTCGCGTCGGGCGCGCGGGGCCGGTCCGCGGCGGGGGGGCCGACGGACGCCTCCGCAGATACCCTCACAGCTGCCGCGGGCCCTGGGCGCGGGGCTTGGCACCGCGGCGCCAGTGCCGGCC
>Ga0181612_170974_pt1 | contig 11537 bp, 5 predicted proteins | sample HoacroProtozoa21_FD_119630 | JGI IMG/M metagenome (GOLD analysis project Ga0181612, IMG submission 119630) | Hoatzin crop microbial communities from Cojedes, Venezuel. Combined Assembly of Gp0051906, Gp0051904, Gp0051908
CAGGCTGCCCAGGGAGGTTGTGGAGTCTCCTTCTCTGGAGATATTCAAGACCCACCTGGACAAGGTCCTGTGCAGCCTCCTGTAGGTGACCCTGCTTCAGCAGGAGGGTTGGACTAGATGACCCACAGAGGTCCCTTCCAATCCCGAACATTCTGTAACTAAAAATGTTTTACAAGGAATCCAGTAGGTTTATAGGAAACTCAGAGATCTACCAATGTCAAGAGCTTCTCATCCTTACAAGTCAAAGCTGTTAGCACTCTGCTGCTTATGGTTACTTCCCAAGGTATCCCATGCTTAGCAAATTCCTCAGCTCACTCAGTTCATGCTCTAGTGATGGTATTCTAGTTTGGCAAAAGGGAAATTAGTTGTGTCCAGCAACATGCATTTTACTCTCTTCAGGAAAGAGGTGATTTAACATACTCATTAGTTAATATTTACATCAAAGGAATGAGCTGGTCTTTTGTCTCGCTTCTGAAAAAGGAAGCTTAATTTATTTGTGCAGAGCATTTATAGTTTTAAAAAATCCTATTTAATAATATTATGCAATAATCAAGGCACACATAGCATCTGGGCCTGCATGCTCTGTTGGTAAGTGTGCGTGGTGTTCAGAGGGACACAAATTTCCTGGCACCGATGAGAGTGATACCTCAGAGCTTTTTGAGGATTAAGCCTTGGTTCCCTGTGCTGACATTCTCTGTAAAGGTCAGTTACCCTTTCCTGTGTCCCCTCTCAAACTCACTGACACTGAACCCCTTTCCTTTGCTAAAGATGATTCAAGCCTTCGAATATGCCCTTGACTAATGAGCTATTTTGATTTCCGAGCCAGCTGTTCCTCTGGTGCAAATCGGTGTAGCTCTGATTTGAAGGAAAAGGAGACGAGTTTGGCTCTGACAACCTTAGCCGCTTTGCCAGCCTATCTGTTTTGGCAAACCCTCCTAGCAGAAACACAGCTCTATCCACAGGAGAGTGCTTTGAGCAGCAGGTCTGAGTCCCGCTCCCTGTGTGAAGGGACGCAGAGCGGCAGAGGCTGCCTGGCTGATGTAACGGTATCCGTACGAGGCTTTAGCTCTCATGGCTTTGAGCGTGATTCTTTTGCAATGAAGATGGAAAAGGCTAGTCTGACTAATCTCTTGAGTGTGGGCCAGGCCTGAGGAACTGGCTGTGTATTTAAATGGCCCCTACTGTCATTCAGTCTGTTGGCAGATCTGTGGGCTTCTCTGTTCATCAGTATCTCCTTGATGTGAGGCCTCTTAAAACCTTCCCCCTGCTCTCCCTGCCCTCTGTGCCTTCCCAGTGTGCCAGCCGCAGTGCCACGCTGTCAGCCGTGCCTTTGCCTGGTGAAACCTGTGCCTTCCTCCCAGGCACAGCACTAATGCTCCTGACCGCTCAACAGCGATCCTTGTCCCACCAGCTCACCACCATGCCCTCTGTGTGGATGGAGCCTCTCCTTCGGGCCCCAGGCTTGCCAAACCTGTGCTTTGCTTGTTTCTTGGATCAGGTCGCATTTCTCTTTGAGTGGATTCTTCCACCTCATCTTTACCTTCCTTCACGGTCCAAGAAATCTCTCTCTTGGTCTATGTCTCTATGTAACAATGTAGGAAAGCCAAACAAACAAGGAATAAGGGGCTTTAAGCATCCATATCTCCACTCTGGAGCCAGCAATATCTGGTGGGTAGCCCAAGGTCAGAAATAAAGTCTGTGTCAGAGCCTGCAGTTGTATCCAGTTTTCCTGAATCCGAGACCCTTATCTTAGTCATCAGAGCACCCATAACAGCTCTCTTCTACACTGCTCCTTGCACATACTAATGAATGTTTTTCCTTCCATATCTTGAAGGTTCTGTTATGAACTCTGTTGTGTACTCAGATGCAGTCTGACAAAACCATGCTTTCCCTTTACTAAAGCACTGGAAGCGTATACTTCTGATGAGGTTTGGCTTCTTCTGCTAATGGATCAGCAAAGTTTTGTCTGTTGCTGAATTTGCCTTAACTCTTGAAATCAGTGCTGAGACAAGCCCATTTGCCTGACATTTGTCTGCTGATGAATTGAGATCATGAATATAAAATCCAGACTTCTTACATCAGCCCGAACATACCAGACATTCCCTAGGTCAGTATTTGGAAAGAGCTATCATGGGCAGCTTATGGGGCAACAGTGGATTTTATACATGTGACTTATACTCTAGTTTTAGCATAGGAATATCTGAAGCATGTATCGGTGACTCATTTGTGAAAATACTGAATCTTGAAGCAAGGAAATCATCTTGCTAATTGCATTTCTGCGCTTTCTAGTATGTCACGGAAAAAATTGGCTGTCATGCCTGACTTTGCCTCTGAGGAAGGTCATATTCCTTTAGCACCTGTTGATTAACACAATACCTGAAACTCCCTTCCCTACTTTTAATTATTAAGCATGATTGAAACCTCTGTGGGTATTTCTAATAGTTGCTGGAATGCTGAGATAGTAGATATTTACCTGTTGTGGCCTGCTGGGCTGGAAGAACTCAGAAGTAGTCATTTGTTTACATTAAGATTTCATTTCTGATGAAGTCTGCCCCCGAAGACAGCACAGCTGGAGGGTTCTATATCTGCTAACATCCTGATGAGTGATGTGCTGCCCTTCCAGACCTCCTTCAGAACTGGCTAGTTCTTGTCATTTGGGTCTCTCAGGCGCCTTTTCTAGTACAGAGATGATGCAAAACCTCTTGCACCCTGGAGTGAATGTCAATTAGGTGGGATGATGTGACACTGAAGGGCCAAAGTGCAGAGTCATGGACAGTGGGAGGCTCTGATGGGTCATGGTCCTGTGACAAAGGACAGGCTGAAAACAATGCATGAGCTACTCAGTAGAGCTGCATGGAGTTAGATGTCACCCCCCTAGTCTAGCTTTCTCTCTGAGACCCCACAGGGCAGAGGTAGCCATCTCATGGACCATGGTGCAGGCAGGCAGTCATGCAGAAGGAGAGAGCCCATGGTGCGGTACTGCAGGTATGCGCTATGAGCTCGTCTGCAGAGGAGTTTGGCTGAAAAGTCTCACCTTCATCTCATGGGATTTGATGGGTTGGATTGGGCTGATGAAGACATGCAAGGGTCCTTGAGTAAGCTGGCCCATGGTATCCCAGCCATGCCCTTCCACTCACCTTGTGGGTGGTGCATGCCAGCATCCCCCTCTGTCAGTGATGGAAAGCAAGAGCTCTGTTGATGTGGAGAATAGATCTCTGAAGCCAGTTACATCAGCTCTGTCCCGACTGCCAGGCATGTTGTAGCCGAAATGCGGGATTTCAGCAATGCTGTTCAAGGTTTGTAGACTTTTCAAGAGAATTGTCAACCCAGGCCAGTGCTGGTTGCACTACAACTGAGTGAAAAAGGGCGTGGAGGGAACCTAAATTGGCAGGTTAGAATTTTATTTCTGGGCTGGAGAAAGAACATTTACCTTGTGATTTCCCAGCTCAAACTCTGTACGTGGCCATCACTCAATTTTTGTCCATTATTCCTATAATTTAATTGTGGGATTTACTCTTTAGCAAAAAAAAACAACAAACAAACCCAAACAAAAAACGCACCACAACAACATTTCAGTTATGTTATTCAAAAGAAAATTTGTTAGCAGGATACATGCACTTATTAAATTAGAATGTTTATTACTTGGTCATTTATTCCTCAAACTGTGAGAGGAAGTTTTCTCTTTCTTATTTTTCCCAACTTGGTTCTGTCTGGGAAAGCTGATAAAATCTCACTTTTTAGCTGCAATTTCTCATCCTGTTTTTAGCAGACATGATGGTTGCAGATGAAAGGTGACCACAGAGGGAGTGGCTAAAATGTCATTATTGTACATTTTTGTATGGGCTGATGATTATTAGTCACAGTATATGTTGGGAAAGGCTCTTCATAAGTTTACATGCCACAAAAACAATTTGTTTTTGCTCTGAGCCCACTAAATTGCTGTTTCAGCTGGATATTTGTTGCAGCTTGTTTAATTACAAAATCTTTGGTCATCTGGAGAGTATTTCTGTAGCACGGATGAGAAGTCACGGTAGTAGCTCTAAAGCTTTATTAGGAATAAAGTTCTACTCTTGCTGTTTAGCTTGGGAGATATTGCAAAGGAAAGACAGGATATTTGTTAGAAATGCCAACACTATATTTTTATTCTTTTTTTAGACATCCTTTCTACTGACATCATCTATAAAGCCCCTTTCAGTTGGGGCTCTATATATGTAAAATATGTGAGGCAAAAAATGTATAGGAACATCCTCTTCCAGCTTTTGCTTCCAAAGGAAATCATATAGTAGTAAAGCTTAACATTTTCTGAAATGCTGCATACATATGGGTGCGGCATTGAACATGCTTAGAGCTCTCTGAAATGCTTCTCATGCTGCTATTAATATATGCACTTTACTAACAACATGCATTATTGGCAACATTGTTGTCTACTGTACTCATTTAAAAAATAAAGCTTTTGTGTAATTCTCAGCAACATGATACAAACATAATTCATGTAATGTAAATTGCTTGGTTCAAAAAAGGACTGAAGTCCTCATTGTTCAGTGGAATACATAATCTGCTGACTGCTGTGTTCAATTTGGGTTTCAGACTGTAAACTCCTGGGTCAGGTTTTTTATAATCTTGGCGTGAGCTGTCTGATGGAAGCACAGACAATGGAAGGGCAAGCCAAAGCCTCCAGATCTTGCTGGCATATTGTTCTATCAGACTCACGATTTTAATTAACTGAAAAAAAATATGTGTTTATCCCATGAGATGGGGAAGGAGAACTAAAAAATGGCAAGAGGTGGTAGCCTGAATCTGCATTACCTTGAAACAGAGAGTGAAGAGATGTGAACCAACTGATCCTCCCAGCGTAGCACCAATTTCCAGACCTGTCCCTCAGGCAGACCATCGGTGCTGCAGCTCCCAGTTCCCCTCTAAGAGGGTGCACTCTAAAATGCGGAAAGCAGAGATGATCCCAACCCTTTCTGGGTAAAGCAGAGATCGTCACAACCATGGTTACAGCATTCCCCCTTTGCACTACTGCTGTGGCCTTTTTTTGTGAAGAATGGCAGATTTATTGTTTTGGGGAGGGATCCTGTTTTGCTTCTAGAGGTGTAAAAGAGACTTGCTACCTTTGGGTGAGAGTGGGGAAGGAAAGATGTGCCTTGCACAGCACTAGAACTATTTTTTAATTTAAAAAAATATTGATGCACTGAGACCTAAACTGATAACAGATGTCTCATTTTGAAGATTGTGGCAGTTTTTACCCTTTCGATAATGTCACAATTAAAGAAAATATTTAAATGATATGAGTGATTTTCTATTTTTCTTTTTTTTTTGTTTTTCTTTTGTAATATAGGCTAACTCATATTCTCGGTTTGATTTACTCCAAGCATTTTTTATGGCTGACCTCTGAAAAATGTTAATCATCTAATTTATTCAACTAATTCAAACTAGGAAATCTGCCAAATTCTTGAAAAATTTCCAGCAGCAGAGCAGGATTATTTACTGTGGCTTCTCTAAAATCTAGTGTTTTTATTTAGCCTGCTCATAGCTTTAGATAGTGAACAACAACTTGTAGCATTGCCTGATGGTTTCTTTAGCACTGGGTTAACTTTGGCATATTGGGGTACTGGGACTCTCACTGGAGAAAAGCAGGCGATGACACACAGCTCACTGAAAGGAGAATTCTTTGATGTCTTTTACGACCCAAATAGGAAAGCACTGGCCTCACCTACAGGACAACCTGTACTTATCCGAGCTGCTTGCTCCATTGCACCTTTTCCTGGTGCTAACGGGCTGAGCGAAGGAGGACACTGGGTCCCTTACCCTGCTTCCAGACTTTCTTCTGCTCTGGCAAAGGCACAGGCTTCTATGTGGCTGCAGCAATGTTCTCTCCTGTCTCTGTAGGTTTCAGTCTGAAAGGGGGTCCCTGATGGCCAAAGGATTCGTGACATTATCATACATAAACACACACTTTTGACTATGTTGACACACAGATGTTTCATCGTCTTAAAAACCGCTTGACTGGCATATTCTTCTTTGATGCTAGCACAGTCATTCTGATTATGGCAGACTTCTGCCTATGAAATGCCAATAAAGAGAGTTTGGACTATTAATACCTCCTGGTGACAGAAGGATTTTAATATCCTGCTCTAATGTAGCTAGTGAACTCCTGTTTAAGAGGCTCTCTTTTCTCCTAATGCTATTTATGACTTGTTAGGTGTAATTTGTAAATGGCCAACACTATCTTAGGCACTTTACAGACATAGTTAATAGCATTATCTTTTAACTGCATTGAATTTGCCTTGATGCTAGCAGATAATCCAGTATTGCGCAACTACTTTTCCAAATGTATTCTTCAAAACTAAAGGAGATTCACTTTTGATTTACTTTTTGATGTGCTTCTACAGCTTCCCACTTGCTGGTCTGAACTTCTGGTTTGTAGTTCCAAATTCGGGAAAAAAATGAAACTATGAGTAAGATGTGCAGTTTGCTTCTGTATTTGAGTGTGCAGATCCATCCAGTGTCATGTCCTTGGGGTTTTTTTTGCCTTGCACATGAATATTAACATTTAGCAAAAGCCTCATTTTCAGTCTATATAGGAAATGTATTTGCACCAAAGTACCCACTCATCAAGTATGCACACAAAAATGGCACTTAAAACCAGGCATTTCCTCATTTCAGTTCAATTTCCAGTTAGCTGACTGGAATGGTTCTGTGATGGTGATTGACGAATTCATAAATGTTTGAACAAACAAGTCTCAGAATACAAGAGCTGCAGACAAGCAGAGTGGTGTTTTCACAGGAATATTTGCCTGTGCTTACATCCCCAAGTGATGGAGGCCTTTAGTTACTCAGTGCAGAATATAACCAATGCTGTGAGAAAAAGGGTTTCCTCTCAAATGACTTCCCTGAACAGATTATTTTGTGTTTAGACTGTGGCTGATTAGCATTGCACGACTTGTCTGGAGGAAGAGTAGCTCTTGTGAAGGGGTCCTCATCCAGAGAAGCTGTAAAACAGGACTAAAAAATCCCAACTGACATGAAAGAGGTGAGACGGGAGCAACTGTTCACCCCTCACTCTAGCACACGGACTCAGGATTACCAACTGAAACATTTAGGCCATTTTAAAACTTTTTCACTTGCTGCCCAACTAAATTGTGATAAACTCCAAGCCACCGGATGTTACAGATCTTGAAAGAATACACAGATCAAAAACTGATTCAACAAACAGATAAAAAGTTTGCGAGTGCGTATGTGCCTTTGGCTGATGAACTCCTGAAGTCGCAGATTGCTAGAAACTAGGAGGGCACATCTATTTTTACCTTGCTTACATCCTTCCTAAAAGCACTCACTGATCAGCCGCGGATCTCCAAGCGGTGTGCTGACATGGGGAGATGTTCCGAACACAATGGCTGCTCACAGTTTCCAGTGATTTGCTGATTTTCCCCTCAACTGGCAGTGGCTTCTGGATCTTTGTACTCAATATCCTTGGACTTTCCCTCTGCTAATTTCTTGGTGGATTTTCTAAGCCATGGTATCTGTGCTTTCTGCTGTCTTCACGCACTAAGAATCATACCAGGCACGGATCCTGGGAAGGTAACTGGGAAAACCATGGGGTCTCTGCTGCTTACTCAGGGATCAAGGCTCAGCTGCACAGGGCTGTCTCTGAACAGCAGGGATGTGACTGCACAGAGATAAGTTCAAGCATTTGCTAACCTGGTTTACTGCATGATTTAATAGACGCCAAAATCTTTTATTCCCGGAATCTTTTCCCCAAAGCTTTTTAAATTACCATTTATTGACAAACGTCATGCAAACAGTGTCAGGAAATCATGAGAAAAGACACAGACCAAAAAAACCACCCTAAAAAGTAAACCAGATGGGAAACCAGCCTAACCTGCGGCAGCATTGCAGCTCCTCAAGGATTTAATTTTCCTTGGGTGCCCCCTCGTGTTCATCACTTGTGCAGCCAAATGCGTTTGGACTGGCACCGAGGAATAAAGGAGTATGCACTTGCTGTCTGTCACCTGATAAGGTGAATCCGTTTAGAATTCCTGTGTTCCCCCTCTATCTAGTATTCCTGTGAGTTCATCTCCAGAGAATCCGTGTGCAAATTTGGGGGTTGAAGGCGTAGTTTATGCCTTATCTTGGACAGTCCAAAACCAAAGACGGCTTCCTCTGCTTGTGTTGTCTCCTAAGTTACGTGCATGTTCAAACTTCTTGAGCGACTTCAGCAACGCTTTTAGGCCTGGATTTAAGAGAGGCGATTCCAGCTGAAATGCCAGAGAGCGGAGGATGCTCACAGCAGCTGATCAAGTCGAGGGATTAAACTTTGTGCCTCTAACTGAAAATATTTCCCACATGGCCTTGTGTGTTGCGAGGCTTAGTACCCAGAAGGTTGAGCTACGACCAAAAAGCCAGAGAGTGTCTGGGTTTTCTGACATATGACACTTAAGTATCTGCTTCAAGTCATTATATTTCTAGAAGAGGATCCATCTCTTGTGGAAGTATGGTAATGTGTCATCACCTTGCTCTAGCATATTCCCTGCTGTGCTGTTCAGCATTTGCAGGAGCAGAGTGGGATTCCCTCGCGCTCCAGTCTGGGTTTGTACAGCCCATTTGCATTCTTCCTACTGTTGTGTGAGCAGTAGGATAAAAAAAAAAATCTAATTTTCAAGCAAATGAGAACAGTTCCTCTTCTTTGAAACCTCAGCAACTGAATGTCAAACATGCACACCCACGGGTGGGTTATATTCAGGGTTCCTGGAGACACAGCAGGAAGGAAATCAGTCGGTCTGGGCTAACAGACATCCTGATCGCCACTTTTTGTTACACTTAGGAGTGAAAATAGGGGGTATGAAATATGAGACTAGGTGAAATAACAGAAAACAGGTCCTTTCCTCCTCTTACCTAAAAGGGAAAAATATTGTGGGGAATGGGGTTTTGTCCCTACAAATTTTTAATCAATCAGCTCTTACTCTCAGGCTTCAAACAATTTACTGAAAGGTTATTATTTTGTCAGCCTAAGTGAACTGAGTTATGAGTTATTAATTCAGCAGACTGAATGTTATTTGTTAGTTTAGTTAACCCTCTTGCAAGTAGAAAGTACAAAGATCTTAGAGGTGAAAAATTACTTACATTTTGGCTGGTAGAAAATAATCTTACAGAAATGTTTGAAATATTTAAGGAATATTGTACAAGAATGCGTTCACGAGTGGGAGGCAAAGAACTTCAGTCTTCAGGACTGGGAACCCATTTTCTTTCATCAGCGCTAATCTCACCTTATAAGAACACAAACATTTAAACACACTTCCTTCTTTAGTATGACATTAAATGAGCTTTTTGCACAGCCGCTATCATACCCTCACTAGGGCCCTCTGCTGCTCGCATTCAAAGTGAAAAACCCCAGACTTGTATGGGACTCCTAGGAAAGGCTGGCAACACTTAAACAATAAAAACTTCAATAATTTTGGAAGGGATGTAAAATTAAGGACTACATTAGTCTCTACCTAAATGAGTTAAGAAGAAACTTTTTAATGGCAAGTTAATTGCTGCAGGATTTCTTGTGTTCATGCTGGCCTTTGTCAGGGGCACAGTATATGACAAATGAGCTGATCTGGCTTGACAGTTGTTACTGAAAATATTCTGATATTCAAGGGAATTTGCTGAGAGAGGAAAATTATATATTTCATGGGCTTTTCTCTTCCTGTTATTGCTAAAAGTATTTGTCTATCAGGGATATAATTTTCCCCCGACATTATCAACACGGTACAAGATGTTGTGAGATTATGCTTGGCTGCTGTGGCACTCATTGCTTCACCAGCACCAGGAGGAACTTCGGGAAGGAAACAAGCTCCAGAAGCAGAAGCAATCTGAAGGAACCAAAAGTTCTTATTTTCACAAATACATATCTGATAACAGAACAAAAAAGACAGTAACAAATAAGCCAAGCTGTGTATACGGTGGCACAAGCTCTGTTACGATATTCCTATTTTTCTTTTGCAAAAGCCCAGAACCTGCAAGTTTTTAGGTATATGATGTAATTTCACACCTATGAGATTCTCAGCTTTTTGGATGGAACAATATAGCTTTAGTATGGGCCCCAGCGTGCCTCAGATGTGCTACAGCAAGTCATTCTGTGCCAGCTCTCCGGTCAGTTTGTAGAGATCTGCGTGTGATACTTGGCTGCATCTGTGTGATTTGGTGGAAGGCAGAGAGTGACAGCGGTGAGTTTGTAAGAAGGTGAAAGTTTCTGCTTCTGCATCAACTGACTCGTCTATTTCAAAAGCCGGCAGATGGAAGTGTACACAAACATCCAGCTACAGAATCTACTCTGATCCGCTTCCTTCCCATCTGTGTCACCCCACGCTCATTGACCACGTGTGATTTGAGTGCGAAAGTGAGCAGTAACTTTCTTGGATGAAAACTGGGTTCTTGGATTCAGGAACCAATAACTGAAAGGGTTACAAAGCACCAGATGTGAACCTTACGGCATCTTTGTTATGCAGAGCTCCAAGTGCTTTCCTGAAACGGATTCGTTATGCCTCACAAAACTTTCATCTCTGTAGTTACAGAATGATTGATCAAATTGATGAATTAGTCAATTGTTGAAGCATAACAAATATTATACTTTCAAAATGCAAATATGAGTGTTGTAGCCCCAATTTTACTTTCAGGAAACACAAGAATTGGTGTAAGGGAGAGGAGAACACAAGGCCCTATTTTTCACTATAGGCCATGTATTTTTGCACAACTTTTAATTATTATAGGCTTTACTAGGTGTCAAATATAACGTACCACGCAGGTGCAGGGCAAACTTAGCTTATTAGCGATACTCTTTTCCCCACAAATCAAACCACCTAAACCGGGAGGAAGGACGAAGACTGGCGGTAAGGAAGCGTTGCCACCCTTGTTTTATCACACAGAAACCACGGCACAGATGTATTAACGTAAGGGCAGGCACGAAGCCTGTGGTGAAGCAGATGAACCCCGGGGCCGGTCTGAGGGAAGCCCCAGGCTCGCCTCACGCCGCAGAGCCGTCACCCTGCCCCGGCCCAGGCCACAGAACGGCGACACCCGGGGCGGTGCAGCGCAGAGCCTCAAAATGGCGGAACGCGCGCCTCACCGCGCTCCGGGGAGCGGGGCCCGCAGCTCCCCGCGGGGGTTCGGTCGCTCCAAGCCGTCGGGCCCCGCTGCGGCGCCGGGCCGGGCCGCATAAACCGGGGCCATCGACCCGCCACAGCCCGCTGGCGAGCGCGCGGCGAAGCGCCGCCCGATCGGAGAGGAGGTCCGGCCGCTTGCAATCGATGCGACAGCGGGCCTCGGCGAGGATGCGCTGCTGCTTGCGGCAGCAGGCTATCATGTGCGGATGTATGAAAAGGATCCTGTGATCGCGGCTCTCCTTCGCGACGGCTTGGAGCGCGCCGCACAGTGTGAGGAGCTGAGCGGACTGACGGCGCATATGGAACTCGTGGATGCAGACAGCGTTACCGCACTGCAGAAATTAACATCGGTACAGTATCCCATCGAACAATCGGAAGAACCAATAA
>Ga0181612_133577_pt1 | contig 11536 bp, 9 predicted proteins | sample HoacroProtozoa21_FD_119630 | JGI IMG/M metagenome (GOLD analysis project Ga0181612, IMG submission 119630) | Hoatzin crop microbial communities from Cojedes, Venezuel. Combined Assembly of Gp0051906, Gp0051904, Gp0051908
GTGCTACCTTCTCGTGCACCCCTGCGGGGTGCTGCCTCGCCTCACTCGCCACGCCCCCTTAAGCCTTAGGGTGCTACCTTCTCGTGCACCCCTGCGGGGTGCTGCCGCCCCTCTCGCCTCGCCCCCTTAAGCCTTAGGGTGCTACCTTCTCGTGCACCCCTGCGGGGTGCTGCCTCGCCTCACTCGCCACGCCCCCTTAAGCCTTAGGGTGCTACCTACTCGTGCACCCCTGCGGGGTGCTGCCGCCTCACTCGCCACGACACTCGCGCACCGTTAAGCCTAAAGCCCTAAGCCCTCTTGTGTCCTCTAGAAAATCTGTGTAATAAAAATCTGTGAGTTAATCTGTGGTATCTGTGTGAAACGCAACGTCCAACTGCTGTGCAATCTGTGGGGAACGAGGGGGGTTCGTCTAGCTGTTTTAGGAATTTGTCTATTAGTTTTGGTGGAATGAGGGGGCGTTGGTAACTTTGCAGCGAGAAAATTAAAAAGATGAACTCAAAACACGACACGATGAGATTGATTGAGAAGTTAATATTGGTTTGGTGCTTTGGTACAATAGCCGCGCTTCCCTCCTGGTCACAGGACAGTGCGGCTGTTGTCACCAATGTCGCCAGCAGCCACCCCAGCGTGTGGAGCCTGCAACAGTGCATCGACTGGGCCAAGCAACAGAACATCACGGTGCAGCGCCAGCGCGTGAGCCAGCGCAGCGCGGAGCTGGAGCTGCAAGACGCCCAGAAGGCGTGGCTGCCGACGGTGAGCGCGAGCAGCAGCCAGCAGTTCAGCAACCGCCCGTTCATGCAGAGCGCGGCGAGCGTGGTGGGCAGCGAGGTGGTCTATACGAGCCAGAAGAACACCTACACGGGCAGCTATGGCGTGAATGCCAACATGTCGCTGTATGACGGCGGCGTGAACAAGAACAACGCCAAGCTCGCCGAGCTCAACACCCAGATTGCCGAGCTGAACACGCTGGCGAGCGAGCTGAGCATCGAGGAGCAAATCACGCAGCTGTATGTGCAGATATTGTACTCGCAGGAGGCGGTGAAGCAGGACCAGGAGCTCATCGACCTGAGCCAGGCACAGCTGGACCGCGCCCGCGCCCTCAAGCAGGCGGGCCTGCTGAACAAGGCCGACGTGTCGCAGCTCGAGTCACAGACCGCGCAGGACAAGTACCAGAAAGTCGCCGACCAGACGACGCTGGACAACTACAAGCTGCAACTCAAGCAACTCATGGAGCTTGACGGCGACGAGGAGCTGACCCTCGCCGACCCCGACCTGGAAAACGACGTGCTGGGCGAGCTGCCCAGCAAGCTGGAAGTGTATAACAACGCCATCGCCACGCGCCCCGAAATCAAGGCTCAGCAGCTGGCGATGGACAAGACCTATCTGGACGAGAAAATCGCCGCCGCCGGCACCCGCCCCACGGTGACCGCCAGCGCCGGCATCAGCACGAGCAACACCACCGGCAACGGCAACATGTTCACCCAGCTCAAGGACCAGTGGAACAACGGCGTGGGCGTGACGGTGAGCATTCCCATCTGGGACCACGGCAAGACCAAGAACGCCGTCGCCAAGGCCCGCCTGGAACGCGAGACCGCCTATCTGGACATGATGGACACGCAGAAGACCCTGTGGAAGAGCATCGAGACCTACTGGCTGAACGCGTACAGCAACCAGCAGCGCTATATCGCCGCCCGCGAGAACGTGGACTATTGCCGCGAGAGCTATGACCTGACCAGCGAGCAGTTTCGCCTGGGCCTGAAGAACATCATCGAGCTGACGACCGACAAGACCAACCTGGGCAGCGCGACCCAGCAGATGCTGCAAGCCAAGTATATGGCACTGCTGAACATCGCCATGCTGCGCTACTACAACGGCGAGGACATCAAGCTGTGAGAGAAAAATAACCCCAAGACAGACAAGAACATTCAAAACAGAAATATCACGACACAATGAAAAAGAAAACCATCATCATCCTGGTGCTCATCGCCCTGCTGGCCGCCGCGGCAGCGTTCCTGCTGCTGGGCAAGAAGAAAGCCGAGAACAAAATCGGATTTGAGACCACCCAGGTGGCGCGCAACGACATCAACACCAGCGTCACCGCCACCGGCACCATCGAGGCGGTGACCACCGTTGACGTGGGCACCCAGGTGTCGGGCATCGTCAACAAGATCTATGTGGACTATAACAGCGTGGTCAAGAAGGGGCAAGTCATCGCCGAGCTGGACCGCACCAACCTGCAGAGCGAGCTGTCGAGCGCCCAGGCCAACCTGCGCAGCGCCCAGACCGAGCTGGACTACCAGAAGAAGAACTATGCGCGCTATGCCGAGCTCAAGAAGAAAGACCTGGTGAGCACGAGCGAGTATGACGTGGCACTGGAGAGCTACCGCAAGGCGCAGGAGAGCGTCAAGGTGGCGCAGGAGAGCGTCAAGAAGGCCCAGACCAACCTGGGATATGCGACGATCTACTCGCCCATCGACGGCGTGGTCATCAGCAAGGACGTCGAGGAGGGCCAGACCGTGGCATCATCCTTCAGCACGCCGACGCTGTTCACCATTGCCAAGGACCTGACCGACATGCAGTGCATCGCCGACGTTGACGAGGCGGACATCGGCGGGGTGAGCGAGGGTCAGCGCGTGACGTTCACCGTTGACGCCTATCCCGAGGACGTGTTCTCGGGCACGGTGAAGCAGGTGCGCCAGAACGCCACGACGACCAACAACGTGGTGACCTATGAGGTGGTCATCACCGCCCCCAACGCCGACCTCAAGCTCAAGCCCGGATTGACCGCCAACGTGACGATCTTCACCATGGAACGCAACGGCGTGGTGAGCGTGCCGGCAGCGGCGCTGCGCTTCACCCCCGAGCCCACCATCATCGGCAAGCAGTACACCATCCAGGACTGCCAGGGCGAGCACAAGCTGTGGACCCTGAGCGGCCACACGTTCACCGCCCACAAGGTGGAAGTGGGCCTGAGCGACGGCGTGCACACCGAGATCAAGAGCGGCATCGACGAGGGCACCGTTGTGGTGCAAGACCTGGTGATGGGTGCCCAAGAGCAGCCCCAGGACAACAGCAGCGAGGAGAACTCGCCGTTCATGCCCGGCCCGCGCAACAACAAGAAAAATAACAACAAGAGCGGCGGCAACGCCGGCAAGTGACACGACCATGGCAGGCAAACCCATCATCGAACTGGACAACATCAGACGCAACTTTGTCGTCGGTGACGAGGTGGTTCACGCCCTGCGTGGGATCACGTTCACCATCACCGAGGGCGAGTTTGTCACCATCATGGGAACGTCGGGCAGCGGCAAGTCCACCCTGCTCAACATCCTGGGATGCCTGGACACGCCCACCAGCGGGGAGTACAAGCTGGACGGCACGCCAGTGCGCACGATGAGCAAGGCGGCGCGCGCCGTGCTGCGCAACCGCAAGATCGGCTTTGTGTTCCAGAACTATAACCTGCTGGCCAAGACCACCGCCGTCGAGAACGTGGAGCTGCCGCTGATGTACAACGCCAGCATCAGCGCCGCCGAACGCCGCGAGCGCGCCATCACCGCGCTCAAGCGGGTGGGCCTGGGCGAGCGCCTCAACCACAAGAGCAACCAGATGTCGGGCGGCCAGATGCAGCGTGTGGCCATCGCCCGCGCGCTGGTCAACGACCCCGCCGTCATCCTTGCCGACGAGGCGACGGGCAACCTGGACACGCGCACCTCGTTTGAAATCCTGGTGCTGTTTCAGGAGCTGCACGCCGAGGGCCGCACCATCATCTTTGTGACCCACAACCCCGAAATCGCCCAATACAGCACGCGCACCATCAACCTGCGCGACGGCAAGATACGCGAGGACGAGGTGAACAACAACATCATGGATGCCGCCGCCAAGCTGGCCTCGCTGCCCGTCAACGACGACGACTAACCCCCACCAGACCGACAAGCAATGAACGGAACAAACTTATTCAAGATAGCACTCAAGGCCATCGCCAACAACAAGTTGCGCAGCTTCCTCACCATGCTGGGCATCATCATCGGCGTGGGCTCGGTGATCACCATGCTGGCCATCGGACAAGGCTCCAAGCAGAGCATCAAGAAGAACATCAGCGAGATGGGCTCCAACATGATCATGATACACCCCGGCGCCGACCGCGGCCCCGGCGGAGCGCGCCAGAGCGCCGACGAGATGCAGACGCTCACCATCCAGGACTATGAGAACATCGTTGACCAGAGCAAGTATCTGGCCGCCGTGAGCCCCAACGTGTCCAGCAGCGGGCAGCTCATCTATGGCAACAACAACTATCAGAGCAGCGTGACGGGCGTGAGCGAAGGCTATCTGACCATCAGGCAACTCACCGTCGAGAGCGGCTCCATGTTCACCGAGGCGGACATCAAGTCGGCCGCCAAGGTGTGCGTCATCGGCAAGACCATCGTGGACAACCTGTTTGCCAGCGGCAGCGACCCCATCGGACAGGTCATCCGCTTCAACACCATCCCCATGAAGGTGGTGGGCGTGCTCAAGAGCAAGGGCTATAACAGCATGGGCATGGACCAGGACGACATCGTGCTGGCACCCTACACCACCGTGATGAAGCGCATCCTGGCACAGACCTACTTGCAGAGCATCTATGCCAGCGCGCTCACCGAGGACATGACCGACCTGGCCATCAAGGACGTGACCAACATCCTGCGCACCGACCACAAGCTCAAGGAGGGCGAGGATGACAACTTCTCGATACGCTCCCAGGAGGAAATCAGCAGCATGATGACCAGCACGATGAGCATGCTCACCATCCTGCTGGCGTGTGTGGCTGGTATCTCGCTGGTGGTGGGCGGCATCGGCATCATGAACATCATGTATGTGAGCGTGACCGAGCGAACCAAGGAAATCGGCCTGCGCATGAGCGTGGGCGCACGCGGCATCGACATCCTGAGCCAGTTCCTCATCGAGGCCATCCTCATCAGCGTCACTGGCGGCATCATCGGCGTGCTGTTTGGCGTCGGGGCGTCGTTTGGCATCAAGTTCTTCCTCAAGTGGCCCATCAGCATCCAGGCGTGGACAGTAGCGCTGTCGTTCCTGGTGTGCACCATCACGGGCGTGTTCTTCGGCTGGTATCCAGCCAAGAAGGCCGCCAACCTCGACCCCATCGAGGCCATCCGATATGAATAACCGACAATCAAACAACAACCCCTCGTCGATATGACCCAAACAGTACAACGCTCCCGATATCGCAACCTCATCCTGCACGTGCTGTGCTGGGCGGTGGTGATTGTGATGCCGTTCTTCTTTCACAGCAGCAACGACTCCACCCAGCAGATCATGCGGGGATATGTGCGGTCGCTGGGCGGCCCCGTCGCCTACATGCTGGTATTCTATATCAACTATCTGTGGCTCATCCCGCGATATGTGCTCAACAAGCGGGACATCAAGATGTTTGTGCTCATCAACCTGCTGGTGCTCGTTGTGGGCGTGGCCATCAACACAGGGTGGCACAACATCGTCAACGACCTGATGCCCAACCCCAACCGTCCCAAGATGCCCAATGGCCCGCACCCGCCGCGGCTGCCGCACTACTTCTACAACACGCTGGTGCTGATACTGTTCATCGCGCTGGCAGTGGCGGTGCGCATGGCACAACGGTGGCAACACCTCGAGGAGGCCAAGCGAGAGGCCGAGGCGGCCCGCACCGAGGCCGAGCTGAGCAACCTGCGCAACCAGCTCAACCCCCACTTCTTGCTCAACACGCTCAACAACATCTATGCCCTCATCGCCTTTAACCAGGACAAGGCACAAACCGCCGTGAGCGAGCTCAGCAAGCTCCTGCGACACGTGCTGTACGAGAACCAGCAGAACTATGTACCGCTGTACAAGGAGATGGAGTTCATGCGCAACTATGTGGAACTGATGAAAATACGCGTCACCGACAAGGTGAAAATCAATACCGACATCAATGTCGCCAACGATGATGCCACCCCCATCGCACCCATGATTTTTATCTCCCTGCTCGAGAATGCTTTCAAGCACGGCATCTCGCCATCGGGAACGGGCGAAATCAACGTTCACATGAGCCAGAACGACGGGAACATCACCTGTGAAATCACCAACTCCTACTACCCCAAGCGTGACAACGACAAGAGCGGCTCGGGCATAGGGCTGGAACAGGTGAGAAAACGCCTCGAACTCATGTACCCGGGACACTACACGTGGGACAAGGGCATCACCGAGGACGGACAACAATATTACTCTAAAATCCAAATCCTGAAATGAACATCAAATGCGCCATTGTTGACGACGAGCCGCTGGCGGTGGAACTGCTGGCCAGCTATGTCAAGAAAATACCCTTCCTGGAACTCGTGGGCAAGTATTCTAACGCCACCGACGCACTGCGCGGCGTGACCGAGAACAAGGTGGACCTGCTGTTCCTCGACATCCAGATGCCAGAACTCAACGGGCTGGAATTGAGCAAGATGCTACCCGAGACCACCCGCATCGTGTTCACCACGGCATTCAACCAGTATGCCGTTGACGGCTATCGCATCAACGCTTTGGACTATCTGCTCAAGCCCATCAGCTATGCCGACTTCCTGGAAGCCTGCAACAAGGCGTTGCAGTGGTTCACACTGGTGCAACAGAGTGAATCACAATCCAATGCGACCGACGAGGCAACGAGCATCTTTGTCAAGAGTGAGTACAAGTTGCTGCAAATCAACCTCGATGACATCCGATACATCGAGGGGCTCAAGGACTATGTCAAGATTTACACCGAGCAGTCACCCCACCCCATCCTGTCGCTCATGAACATGAAGGCGATGGAGCAGATGCTGCCAGCCTCACGCTTCATACGCGTGCACCGCTCGTTCATCGTTGCCAAGAACAAGATACGCGAGATTGAGCGCAACCGCATCGTGTTTGGCGACGTTTACATCCCCATCGGCGACAGCTACAAGCAAGCTTTTCAGGACTTTATCAACAGCAAGTGACGCCAGCAACGGGTGTGACACAACCACTGCACAATCAAGCAGGAAGTAAATACCAATCGCAGGTGTTTATCTCCCTTTTTTACACGACCGGCACATGCGGGTCCGCATACGGGCGTCCCTCCCCTATTTGACAAATTCCATCATGCATTCTTGTCCGCTTGTTTTTACGTTTTGCAACGATTACAGCCACTCAAACTGCACGCCCAGCGACAACGCCGTGATATCAAACAGACTGAGTGACCGGTTGTGAATCTTGTGGTAGATGTAATAGTCGCACACGCTAATCTCATAAAACAGCGAAATGCTGTTGTCAAACACGCGGTGATGCTCCGGAATGTGAAACCGCAACCGCTGACCAACACACAGATTGCTGCGCAGGCGCGTCGAGAACTCATAATACCCACTCGGATAACGCCCAGGCTGATGCGTCCAGAACTTACCGCTCAGCACCGTGTTCACATACAAGCCCACCGTCAGTGGCTCCAACGTCACATTCTTGCCCAGGCCCACGCGCCACGGGATGTAATCCTGTTTCAGCGTCATCGTCACCTCGGCATGGTGCGCGTTATGCTTCTCGATAAAGCCCACCAGCAGCGACGTCTCCCAATGCCGCTTCTGCCCATAAATCCACGTCGGCCCCACCGACACCAGACCCATATTGCCGCAAAATTGCAACTTCGTTCCCTTCGGTATCAGCTTGTTCCACATCTTGTTATAGCGTTCCAAGCGTCGCTGATAGCGCGACAACTGCATCGTGTCGCTCACCACACGGTTCACATACACCGTGTCCACACGCGTCACCACCACCGTGTCACCCACCTCGGCTGCCCATGCCCCTGCATGGCACACACACAGCAGCACGACCGCAATCACACTAGAAATCAATAACCTCATACGTGTAGCCCTCGCTCGTGATAGTGAATATATAATACTGACGCTTCGCAATGTTAGGCGTCTGGAAGAACAATGGCCCTGGATCATAATACGTCGCCTGCAACAAGTGGTGGTCGTGACCGTTCAGACAAAACATCAGCCCAGGGAAGTTTTCCAGATAGTTGCCGAACACCTTCGCCACATTGTCGTTAAACACGTCGGCATAAGGGTGCGCGTGCATCACCACAATCGTCCGGTCAAACTCATCACCACGGCTGGTCCACTCCGTTTCCATATAGTCCAAATCTGGAATCGGCACGCTATAGTCATACTCCAGCGCATTGGTGTTCAGCATCACAAACTTGATGCGAGCTGCAATAAAGCTATAATTCTCAGCGCCATAGATGTGTTGATAGGCCTCCTCGCCGTTGCCCAGACAGTCGTGATTGCCAATCACCGTCACGCACGGCACAGTCAACTCTTGCAGGATGTCGCGCTGCAGCTGGAACTCAAGCGTCGTCCCAAAGTCCGACAAATCGCCCGTGTGCACCACAAAGTCCACCCCACCCCGCGCATTCACGTCATTCACAAAGTCGCGCGTGTCGTCATACCATCCCTGCGTGTCGCCAGCCGCGGCAAACCGCAACGTGTCACGCCACAGCGTGTTCGCCTCAATCAGCGCCGACGCCTTGCCGTTAAAGTCCTCATAGCCGTCGGTGTCCACATCATATGGGTGTTCGTGCAGCCAGTCGCACGACGCCACGCCACACACCAGCGTCCACACCGCCAGCCATTGACAAAATGCAACCATTATCCGCTTCATGCTTACAAAGTTACAAAAATCAACCCGTTAAACACACAACTCGTTGCAAAATAGAACAAAAAAAACGGCATATAGGCACAAATTCGTGTAGGAGGCAAACATCAATCGCAGGTGCTTATCTCCAACCGCACATGAGGGTCCGCATTTTACATTTGCATTGGACTTCCTTAACATTTCGTCACGCAGCGGACACCCTTGCCCCCCAAAAAAACTGTACACTTCCCACTGTCAGGGCGTGTTAGCCCAACTTGCACCCATTAGAGCCCGCCTATGCTAAATCAGGGCGCGTCGTCACGACGTGCCCTGATTGCTTGCACAGAGATTTTTAAAAAATTGTGATTATGTTTTATTTGTTGGTGTCACATCTGTCACTTCACCACCTTGGTGGTGCGGATGCTGCCGTCGCTGTAGCAAGTCACCACGATGTTCACGCCCGGGTGCGGCGTGCTGCTGCAGCGACCCATCAGGTCCACATACGTCACGTCCGTCATCTGCTTGGTCAGCTCGTCCACGCCAGTCTCGTCCACGCCAGTGGCCTCGCCCTTGGGCGTGCGGATGATATCAGCAGTGTTGATCTCGATGCACAGCGAGTGCAGCGGATAGATGCCGTAGTAGTGCACCGTCTGCTCATAGAAGTCGGGCCACACATAGTGTCCGTTCGGGTTGTTGCGGTTCCACTCATAGTCCACACCGTCTTGCGTGAAGTAGCTGGAACCCTCGGTGTCGGTCACCTTCACGATGGCATCCTTCAAGTCGTGCATGTCACCGATCTTGTTCTCACTAAAGTACTCGTTGCGCAGATATCCGTCCTCGTCGATGATAAACACGCGACCATTGAGCGTTGACGCGCCAGTCGCGCTCTTGGAGTCGGGATTCTGATAGTTCCACGCATTGCGATAACCCATCTTGTTGTGATCGACAAACGCACGCAACACGTTGCACACCTCGTTGCGCTTGGGTGGCATCATGAATACGCTGTCCTCCTGGGTCGAGTCCTGGCACACCAGGTTGGCGACATAGTAGTTGTTGCGCGTCGTCTTCACTTCCTCGCCCGTGAACTGCAGCCCCTCGGTGCAGATCATGTCCGGATTCAGATAGGCCACGCCCAGCGAGTGCGTGTTGTTAAAATAGTCGCAATACACACCCTTCACGCTGCCGGCCTTGATCACCTTGTCCATTTTGTTCAGAGACTTTTGAGCATTGTCCCAGTTGGTCGAGTCGGCGGCATTCAGATGCACGGCAATCCAGTTATAGTTGGTATAGTCCTCGGGACGGCCGCCAGCGTTGGCCACTGCCTGGGTCTCGGTGGGCATGGGACGATCCACAAGCGATGTGTTGATGCTGCGGCAATAGGCAATGCCACTATAGTAAGCCACTGGCACCAGCTCATCCATCAATCGCCACGAGAAACCGCGGTGAGCGCTATACACGTCGGCAATGTCGCTCGTCATCCAGTCGTCGCGCACCGTGATCTTCTCTAGATAATAGTCACCCCACGTCACCTTGTCGTAGGTCGCGCTAAACGTCGTGTTGCCGTCTTGAGGCACGCCCACCTGATCATACTGATAGATGGTTCCGTCGATGGCATTGTCCTTGTATTCGTTACCAAACTTCTCAATCACCTGCTCAATGCCAGTGTTCAGTGTGCATATCGAGCTCAAGCCGCCATTGCCAATCACCTTGTATTGACCGTCCTTCCACAACTTGATGCAGATCATGTTCAGATAATGAGTGTATTCGCCCGTGTGGTGATCCACCGACACGCTAAACGACGTCTGAGATAACACCGAACCCTCCCAGGGATTATTTTTCACCTTCAGCCCGTGGTCACTCGTGAAGGAATCCTTCCACGTGTCCTCGGTCCACGTCGTGTTAGTCGTTGTCATGGTGAACGTCGCCGTCTGGCCATACTTGTCCACCTTGGTCTGGACTTTAGTCGCCGTCCGGGTCGCCGCATCATAGGTCCAACCATCAGCCGACGTCAAGTCAAACGTCGTCTGTACATCCAGCTCATGTGCCGACACAGTCAGCAGGCCGCACAAGGCCATCAAAGTCATCAATTTTTTCTTCATCTTAAATTAAAAATATTACCTTAGAAATTTTTTGAAACCAATCTTGTCAAATCATATGCCTGAAATTTTAGGCGATTCTTAAGTAAATGGGCCGCAAAAGTATGCCTAATTTCCTTAACTACCAATTTGGATAGTCGTATTTTTTTGTTTCTTTCACATTATTTCAGTTAAATTTAGTCTTTAGAGTTCAAATCACCCCGTCCCACTCCAATCGTCGCACTCACGCTCGACCTCGACTGATACCACACCTGCTGTCAGGCCGTGTTAGCCCAACTTTCACCCATTAGAACGTGCCCATGCGGGCGAACAATGAGGGGGGGGACGCGTCCACATGGGCACGCCCTCCCCTTTTTTAATCATCCGCAGAATCCAAATAGAAACGCAACGTTTTTCATAGCCTCACGGCTCAGCAGCCCATGGCAAAACTATGTGTAAATTTAACCGTGCGTAAACTTTTTCAGCACGACAGTCAAAACAATTAGTTTAAATGTAAATATTTTTAGTTAAACCTGTCAACTAATTTTAGTACAAGTCAGTTGTAAATTGCAGAGTAAGGGTGGAGGAGAGATGAGGGAGGGGGTAAAATATCTGGAGGAAAATGGTTGTGAATGTGAAAAAATATGTAACTTTGTCGGCGAAAACTAAGGCATACAGGTTCTGGAGGCTCCTGCGGGAGCCGATGGAAGAGAGAGGGAACCAGGTGTGAATCCTGGACAGTACCCGCTGCTGTAAGTCCTCGATAGTCACCACGCGAGTGTGTGACAGGTGGTTTCACAATCATTAGCCACTGGCCGCCA
>Ga0181612_100601_pt1 | contig 11535 bp, 9 predicted proteins | sample HoacroProtozoa21_FD_119630 | JGI IMG/M metagenome (GOLD analysis project Ga0181612, IMG submission 119630) | Hoatzin crop microbial communities from Cojedes, Venezuel. Combined Assembly of Gp0051906, Gp0051904, Gp0051908
CACCTCCATCGCCCCCCACCTCCTCCCCCTCCTGTAACAGACCCACACACAATCAACCAGCGCGGCAGTCCCCCACCCCGCTGGTTGATTTAACGATATCAATACCCATCCCATAATGCTATATCGCATGAATCTTTCACGAGACGGGAAGTCGTAGAATCCAGCAAAGGAAAGAATTTATAACCTGTTACCCTTTCTATCTCACTTATAGAATTAACGTAATGGTCCTTTTTACGATTTCCTTCGGTATTTCTACAAATAAAACCTATACCCTTAGGTGTTCCATTTAGACACATAACGACCTTAAAAAAAGCCTCTGGAACCACTACTTTATTATGACCAATTGTCTCATGCTCACGATTTAAATAAATTGGACCACAGACAATATAGATGTCTCCAAAACGCCTTGCCCACTTCCGACACGACATCTCAATTTCATTCCAATCACCCGTATTAAGTTTCTCATGCTGAGGACAAATATTAGACAAAATAAAAGTCTCGTCATAGGCTAACTTGTCCCATTTTGTATCAGCCCGTGGACACATGTGGCCTCGCGTCCACCCGCTGTTGCAGTAGTCATAGTCTTGTGCCCTCGGCTTCGACACATCTTCATCCTCGCAGAAGGAAGGATTCCTCATCTTGGGGCGTTGTGCTGCATGATTTGCCGACAAATGCCATGCCACCCAATTAGGGTTTCTTGTATCCTTATTATATGAAACGATATAAGCTTTTCTAACAAGAATCAGTTCTGGCTTATCTTGACAAGGAGCGGGAACTTCTAAAAGTTCCCTGACATCGGAGAATTTTATCGCATAATAGTTTCCTATTGTATCAGTATCTCGCCTGGCTTCATCAATAGGGTAACGATGAGCATGATTTTCAGCGTATGAAGAATGCCTTCGTGACTCAGGACATGCCGTCAGTGTCAGAAGTAATACAAAAAGGAAAAGGAAACGCAATTGAGTGCGCATTATTTGATCTCGAGATATGGCTTTATTGCATCGATACTCCATGCATAATTCAGATTTGCTTGCGATCCCTCTGCAAAAGTACCCGATGTTATACCAATTACCTCGCCATACTCATTAATGAGGGCACCGCCACTGCTGCCATGGTCTATGAGCGCGCTGATTTGCATCAGATTTTGATCTCGCCATTGCGACACTTCACCCGATGAGAACGTGTTTATTAGCCCCCGCGGACTTCCAATTGCAAATACCCTATCACCTACCTGTGGCTTAGTTTTGGCAATCGGAAGATAGGTTGTATTTTGGACATTTACTTTAAACAAGATAAAATCATTATTCTCGTCTTTTTTTATGACTTGAGAGACTTTATAATCATTGTCATCTCCCTCAATCTTAACAACCTCGTCACCTATACCTGTACCCTGAAACACATGATAATTACTTATGGCAAGTCCTTGGTCATTGATAAAAAAGCCTGAGCCTTGATATACTGCATACTCATCTTGAGTAAGCACCATAAACACAGCCTTTCGATATCTTTTAAAAATCTCACTGCCATCCAATTTATCGGAATTTCGTTTCACAGATTTCACAACGGGCTTTGCTCCATCATAATTGGCCGCTGATCTATTGTTGTTCGATTGTGCTTGAGTAGTTTCAACTTTATTCCGATGTCCCGATTTGTGGGCACAAGAGCAAAGCAGCAAAAACGTGCAGATGCAACATAAAATCAATGTTATGCTATTTCTTCTCTTCTTTCTTTTCATCGTCATCTGGAATAATATTTTTGGGTAAAACATAAATCAAGAAGCGCTGATTAAGTACTTCATTTTTGCTTTCGCGCATTGTATTAGCATTGAGTCGTCCATCACCACTGCCAGCAATTTGAATCTCGCAATTATTGCCAAAAACAATGCCTTTTTTCTCCCAATATTGCCTTAAACTATAAGCGCGTAGAAAACTGAGTTCGTAATTATGATTAGTCCACGCCTCGGAATTCTTAGAGGCCTGACCCTCGATAAGCACAAGATATTGGTTTGTGTTATGATCTTCCAAGAATTTTTGAAGTTCTTTACCGGTTTCCTCCAGGGCTTTACGATTATCAGCGGGCAAAGCATTAATATCATGGCTATTTACTTCAAACTGACAATTTACCTTGAGTATAAATTTTTTGTAATCATCATTGTATTCAAAATATTTTGGATTCATATCCTTCGTTGAATTCACTACCTCCTTTATGCGTTCCAGTTTGTCCTGCGTCACTTTCAGATTACTCTTTAACAAGACGATTACAAGGACAAAAAGCACAAGCATGACAAAAAACAAACTTGTCATGAGGTCGGAATAGCTTGTCCAAAAAAAAGATTCTTTCTTATTGCGTGCCATTTCCTTAATTAGTCATGAAGCTAAGATAGATGAGAATCGAGCAACAACGAAGAAGTTTGAGTTGCAGGAACCACTTGCTCTTTGGCTGGCTTCTCATCGTTTATAAAGATGTTATAGCCAGTATTTGCAGCCATACATAAAGCCATAAATGACAGCAGACCAATTATCCAATACTTAAGGCTGCGAGGAAAACCTGTAGCACCCTCGACAAAGTAGTCACGTTCGCTACGACTCGCGTTATCAAGAGCCCTCTCCATGTTTTTTTCTAACTGAGCATTGGCTGCCATCATTTTATCTGATATACCCTTGAGTTTATTAGGAATATCAGCAATCGCTTCGAGCTGCTTGGATAGATTTGGCATCTGTTTCATATTATTATCAAACTGCAGACGCAATGTACTTGAGAAATCCTCAAAGCTTTTCTTCTCATCGTCAAGCATCTTCTTGAAGTTCTCCGAGAGTGTTACCATGTGCGCTTTCATCTCGTCAACAGACGCAGATGAGGTATCATTAAGTTTCTTCATTGAGTCCTTGAGTAAAGCATCTGCTGTCGAAACAGAGTTAGCGACGTAACTCTTGTGCCTATCAAAGAAATCACTGATATTTTTAAAAATCTGTTGAGTCTCGGCTTGTTTACTGAATTGATAATTAAAATCGTTCAAACTATCAAGATATTGATTGAATTGCTCCAGCTTTTCAGTGCAACTCTGCAGTTCTTTCAAAACTTTCACATTTGCAGTCGCCATCTTCTTCACATCCATATCATTCACTAATTGCAAGATTTCGGACTGTTTATCATACGTACGATTCACATCGTCAAACGTCTTGCTTAATACAGATATGTTATCAGTAAATTGATCATTAAACCGATTAAGATTATGAACAAGGTTTTGCATAACCTCAGAGGTATCGGAAGGAAGTGCTGGCAAAAGTTCAGACTGCATCCATGCCAGGAAACTATTCTTGCCTTTTTCTTCCTCTATTTTATAACGCCTATTAAACAACAATGAGTTTAATGTTGTCAAAACGATTCCGAAAAAGCTTGCCACCATGGCTAGTGCGACACCCTTCAACAAATTGGAGACGCCTGTCATATTTGAACTTGTCACAGCTGCTTGGAGGCCACCTTTTATAGCTAATAATGATGCCAATCCAATGACTACACCTATCATTGTGCCTGCTAAGCCTATATATAGAGGTACTGGGGTCTGTGCATTGATATCATCCTCGACCGAATCACAATGCCGGTCTACAGCATCCTTCAGCAAATGAAAGTCTATTACAGACCCTCTATTACTGCCTATATACTTATTTATAGATGCTTTTATGTCACGAAAGATCGTATTGCCTTCACCATCAACACCCTTCACGGAATCGAGATCCTTGTCAACGCGCCATGTACTTTCCTTGGAAAAAATGTTCTTGAATTTCTTCATTCGTTGCAAGTTTGTCCAAAAGAAATAAAACTGTAGCACAACGACTGATAGAACTATTATAGATATTATGAAAATGTGAGCCTGCATTGATAAAGTTTCTACTTGATTAATTCTACTTTTACCCTCTTCATGATATTCCACTTAGTGCCATCCCATTTCAGATGACCCCTTTCAAGAATTCTCATATCGCTCGCCTCTATATTTTGAACGCCAGTGCATTCAACGGCTTTCTCCGCTGTTGAGGAACTTGCAATATTTCGGAAACTCAAAGGCTCAAATTCGGCCTCTGTTTCAGAAAGATAATATACACGATAGTTTGCATTATAAACTCGCGAGTCTTTTATTTCTTCAAAATATGCATCCTCCGAAGAACCAATTGGATTGATTGCATAGCCTTGTTTTAGGGATTGTGATACCATTGAAGAGGGTAGAGAGGTCTTAACATCTGGTTTTGCAGGTTGCTGCCTCTGTACATACGAGGGCCTTTGAGCAATCCAATCTTCTGTCTTTTTCACCCTTTGTTCAAGATTTTTCACTTTTTCATTTAAGCCTTGTATTAAGTCATTAATACCATTTGTTTTGGACCTTATTTTTTCATTTAAATAATATAGATCCTTTTGTTGTTCTTTATAACGCCTTAAAGCTAGAACAACCAAAGCAAGGCTTATAAGGCTTAACAGCCCTAAAACCGCAATCGCGACTTCATAAAGGAATGAATTATCACTCGATTTTGCTTCAAGGTCATCGATGCGATTCTCAAACTTTTTTACTTCACTTTGAAGGTCCACTTGCGGTTTGCTCTGCACGGAGTCAATCACCTTCGCATTCTCTATGTTAGCTTGACCATGCCCACAACTGTTGCACACGATAAGGCATAGCATCGCCAGCAGAATCATTATTTTATTTTTCATTTCTGTCTTTTAATGAATTAAATATAAAAGTAGACAAAGCGTTGATGATACCCTTTATAGGGAAGAAGAAGAACGTTTCTTCAATCTTCCCTTGTGCATCACCCTCGGCTTGCGCATTATGAAGACCTCTATTAAGGAACGTGATAGCATCGTTCATGCATACCTTTTTCACAGCCTTGAGAATCGATGCGTCAACTCCAAAATTTTCAGTAAAATTCAATGTTTTATTGAGGCTAAAGAAAAAGTCAAAAAACTCCTTTACCGAGTTCACAACTTCATTCTTGTAAGCATCGTCGATGTTTCCATACACGTCCTGTTCCGACACAAATGCCTTTCCATTAGATTTTAGAACGACATTATCGCTTTCTTTTTCTTCTTCGGTCGCTTGCAACCCACCTTTACAAGTCGACTCTTTAGATGATGAATTTTCATTCAGACCTAAGATTTCCAATGGTTGGTTAGTTTCTTCACCAAATACTTTCTCAAAAATCAACTTTGTGAATCTTGCCAAGAGATCTGTATCGGTAGTAATGACATTAATAATCTTACTGCCGTTTCCGCCAAATGAGATATGACGAGGGATAGGGAGGCCTTTTAGCTTAATAACTTGAGTTAGATGGTAAATGATGGCCGTATAGTAAATCAGGAATATGACTTTAAACTTGTCATCATTTCCTAAAATGAAATTAAAATCAATGCTATTTGAATTTAATTTTTGGAGCTTCGAGTTTTGTTTCAAAGAGAACAAGAAAGAAGCCATATTGGCAGGCTCCTTTTTATAAGCCTTAAATAGTCCATCAAGTTCTTGCGTCCTCGCTGATATCTTATTTCTTATAGCATCTTTATGGTAATCTACAATTCCATTGTTGCTATCAAGGGGTGAATATGAATTTTCAAATAGAACATTCGTGGCAAACCTAAACGATGTTGTAAAACGTATCTGTCGGTCGGTTGCATACGCCGCATCAGTGGTGCCTCCACCAATGTCTATATTCAACAAATTAGTTGTCGTTGAGTATCGCTTAAAGTAATATTGGATAGGCGCAAACGATTCGGTCATGCACTTCGTTTGTCCTCCATTGAAATACTTTTGGAATGTTTTATTCCATACATCTTTCAGGAATCCAAGTCGATATTGAGACATACTTTTAGGATAGAACCAAACTAATTGCGTTCTATTTAAGTCACCATCCTCGGTCAATGCCACATTCCGGAGCATAAGCATCAAACAATCCACATAAGATTCCAGATTTCTTTGGTCCTCAGGGGTATTTCCCCATTTGATATTAAACTTAACATCATTGTACCTAATGGAAACTCTTTTATCTTGCGTTAATGGGACATTAACTTCGGCAAAAGGAATCACCTCATTAACATCGGAATGTTTGGCCACAGACAAAGCAGTCCTAGTAGGGAATTTGAAATCTGAACCATTTCCCACAATTTCTGGTAAAAAGTCCTTGTCTATCAACTCTTGCTCTTCCTGCAGGTCGACTACATTTTGACGAGCATCCCTTGATTGTTCAAAGAATTCTTTATACAAGCATTGATTCTGCGTGTAGGATAGTGCTTGTGTCTCAGCGTTCTCTTGACGTTTCACCTCAATATGGGTGTTTGAGGTACCTAAGTCAACAGCAAAGGTCAATTGGTTGTTCTGCCTTTGTTCTTTAAACTTGGGAATTAACAATCCGCGCCACTCGGCTTGAGCGACTTGAATGTAATCAAAGTTACTATGCGAAATCGTATAAACGTCTGCCTTCTGTTGAACATGCTCAAACGCCTCATCATAATATCGAGAGCGACATTCAACATTGGAAGAAATAAGCATCTCGTTTTTGTAGAACGACAGAGCATAAGGAAATGCCGATGCGGGATTGAAAACGCTTGCAACGGTATATATTGCCTTTGCTTCGTCATTAAATCTAACAAAGGGCATTACAATTCCTGTAAAGTCAAACACTACCACTTCGCCTTTATTTTGGCCAGCATCAGGACTATTGTTTGCAAAATATAGCCTCTCATACTCAACGTGCTTGATTTGATTATTACCCTTAATAGGAATTCTAAGCGTTACAGCTACTCCACCTCCTGCTAACGGCCTCATGTCAAGCATACGGCTAGCGTTCGATATTAAATCGTTTACCGAAAAATACTTAAAAAATAGCGGTTTAAGAGGCAATAAGAACGAAGATCTCTCGCCTCTCACGTCAATATTTCCATCAAAAAATGATGCTCGATTTAATTTATGAGGAATCTTAACAATATAATCCTCAAGGAAATCACTTATTGTAAGATATCCCATTTTTGTACCATCATGGGGCAAAGAGCGTTGGTCAATGGGGGTTCGGTCGAAAAATGGAGCTACATTTTCCCTGCCCCATTCTCCGGTAACATACATAAGCCGTGAATATTTATTCCCAGCTTCCACAGGCAAGACTAACAGATGTTCATTGCTTTCTCGTGTAGGCTTAATCTCAAAATCGCTTTGAATCTCTTCAACATTGAGAACCTTACGAGGTATATCGTAACCTAGGACTTCAACCTTGTTTACTTGTCCTTGGTGCCTTGCATTTATTGTATCATAATTTGTTGCAGCACCATCAATATCGCGAAGTTTAGCATGGCTATCCTTATTGAAGTTTTGCATGCTTCTTAAAGTCAAATCAAAATAGTCATTGACTTCGGGGAACTTTCTAGCAAAATTGGGGAAGTTCTTGCGGAACATGAACAATGCTTCGACATAACTAAAATCTCTTTTATAGAGAGGTTGATATTCTCCGTCAAAGGGCTTATCCAGATTAAAGACAAGCTGGTTGGACACATAACTTAAGTCATTGGCGTTCGAGAAAAACAAGGTTGCTGGTGACGTTGCTCCAATGATATTGAGCCTGTCTGGTCCATCCTTAAAATTAAGAAGGTATATATTCTCTAGGTCGCCAAAGTTGTTGGTATTGTCAGTATTTAAATATTTATTCAGAGCATCACCCAGATAGCGCTGACCATCATTTCTCGAGTCGCGTAATCTCTCTATGCTTGACCTAACATTCCATGTGATGATTTCAACTTTGTCGCCAAACTTATCGATATTGAAAAAAATTTCACCAACATCAAAAGCGTCCGAAACCATCTTGTGAAATATTGTCTTTCCATCTAGGTCACGGCTTTTAACAACTTCTCGAAAAGCGTTTTTAACTAAATCTATTCGAGCAAAAGGTGACGGGATAGAGGTAATCTCGTGGCGTGCAGTGGCTCCATCGGGGTCCTCTATTGTATCTCTGTTATTTGAGATATACGGAAAGGCTGGAGTCCCATACCAATCGGTAAAAGACTGTGTGCCACCCGTGTAAAGTCGGAATATATGAGGCATACTATTTAGAATTTAAATTTCTCGTTACATAATTGCTTAGTGGCAAGATAGAAAATCTCAAGCAACTTATTAGCGTGAGATTCTCGTCTCTCTCCTTTATACTTATTGAGTCTATCAAAGAAAAGATTGTAGTCGGTATTAAAGCTAAAAACCTTGTTCGGCTTAACTCCCACAACGACTTCAAACGGCTTTTCTCCACATTGAGTATTAAATAGATTAAGAGAACGATTGTTATCTTTCATCTCATCTAACCACTGACGATATTTTTCGGTGATTTGTTTCAGTCTATTCATAAACTCTCCCCTGAAAAATCCATCTGGAAATTCGTGAGCGAAATTTAACGACTGGACATTGTCAAACTTTTCAGCAAAACAGTTGGCCATCAAGGTAAACTGCGTCAACGGCAAACGAAACATTGACTTTAAATCATCTCCAAATGAAACAAACGAGACCTCAGAAGTTCCAAGATCATTGATACCAAGTTCTTTATGAATAGTTGCATGTTGTTCAAATGAGTTGTTGCAGAAATCAACGATGGCAGTGGCCGACATCAATTCAATAAGATGTGCATTGTTCTGCTGGGCGGCACCTCCCTCGTGATTTTCATACTTTCCAGCGATATTGTCGGCCAGATAATACATTGCATTTACTTGCCCATTAGCACACACATTCTTTTCGTAGTAAGCCAATGCCGATTTAGTCTTAGAAATGAAGGTTGCAGAATCGACCTCACTTTCTTCGTCTTGGTTTACCATAAAATAGGGTAACACTGTGACTGCCCCGATTTCGGCATTATTTATAAGAGCATGATTAGGTATATTCTCATCGGTTCTAAGTGTTTTCAGTAACAGCGGAAAGCCACTAGCCCCTGTACCACCGAAGATAGAACTAATGATAAATATCTTATCACCTGCTGCAAAAGAGTTCGCAAATTCGACAAACTCATCAGAGTCTACAATCTGGTTCAAAACCACACTGCCTATATTGGGATTGCCCTTAAAACCAACATCCATCTGGGCATTGAGATTGTGCTCCGAAAACAACATTTGCATCATCGCTTGGTCGTCATCTTCCATTTCCGAAAGACCGATGAAATTTTTAAATGGTCTATCCTCGGTATCTTTTAGAAATAATGTATATCGGTTAGAAAAGGGCTTGCTTATCTCGGTCCGGAAAAACTTATTGTTGGCTCCTTGTGGAAAACTAAGCTCTGCACGAATTTTCGCGTAATCCTCTAATAGCATAATAGTACGCGTTAAATCGGCATTAGCGTGATCTGGGTCAATAATAATAGCAACTATCGATTCACAATTTACGTGAACCCCCGAGGCCATCATCATGCAAAATGAGCGCAATACGCGCGAGCCTGTTCCTCCAATAGCGAAAACATATAACTTGGACATATCTTATCTGCTTTTATTTTAAAAAGGCGTATGCGAGCAGTTCCGGCTTTTCCACTTGAGCACAAGCGAGAATAAGAAAAACCACAGGCATGCTAGTATCATGTTTGAAACACCAAAATTTAAGCAATCTATCTGATATATTTCAAGAGGTTTCTCTTGGTTTGTTGCAGGATCTATAGTAATCATTTTACCTGCATTCAGATCATATAGAGTCCGCTGCCAACCAATTACAAAATTAATAATCCCATTGATTGCTAAGAAAATCAACCAGCCCCACCATTTAGATAGTTTTCCTGATGGATTAAGAACATAGTAATACAATACTACAATCAGCAAGGATACACATAGCATACTCAAGCCGATACCAATATATATATTGGTAACTTGAGCGGGACTTGCTTGTCCCCACAAATAATCAGCAAGAGGTAGACCAAAGAAATCCTCGAAAAGGCAATACATGCTACCAAAAAATTCGCCCATATTGATTCTTATTTATTTTTTGTTAATAACAAAGTTGATATCCAAAGGCTTCTCGTTCTTAAATGCATTAGCTATACCTTGGATTATATACTTAATACCTGTGGTTTTCTCAATATTTTTCTTGATATCCTTTCCGGAATCATCATTGTATTCCGAAATCCATTTAGGCGCAAGTGGTTGAACGAAGTGAAGTTGTACAACCGTAGGAGCGGTAACACTTTTTATCTGCATTTTCAAAAGCGAAGTATAATCATCATCGTCCTCGATCTCTGAGACAGAAGCTAATTCGACGCAGTTACTCGAAGATTTATAATTTTCTACAGTGCCCAAGACCTCGCTTGTTTGTAGGGTATTCAACAAATCAGCTTTTATTAAGAACGTATTATGTGAAGCTATCACTTCATTCTTTCCATTTTTGTTATTCGATACTCCCATTTCATTAGTAATGGTATATGGCACTTCACTTGTAGAGGTAAATGCAGCATAATTCTTATATCCATGCTTTATTTCTTTAGCAAACGGGAACTTTTTATTTAGCACTGCAAGCAGTTCTTTATCACCCATTATAATCATAAAATATGGACGTATAGTATCAAGTTTTTCGCTTCCAGATTGAGAGTAACATATCCCATCAAAAAGAGATTCCATCCTTAACACCTCTACCCCAAATTTAGGATGTGTGTTAAAGTACTTTCTAAAAGCGTTAGTGATTTGAGTTTCTTTGAGGTTAAAGAAATCGGTTGCATCGCCATTCGGCACATCCAAAATGCAATCCGACACAAATATCGAGACTGTTGTGTCGTTCGACCGCGAAAGTATTTGCTCAAACATATCGGCAATGTCAGAATGCGCTGTGCTTCCACCAGCTGATTTAAAAGTGGCAGGAGTTAAATTATACACAAAGGACTTTATCGACGTTTGTCGTGGTATAATCGTTGAATTAATAAAAAATAAATTCGTCTTGCTAGCATAAGTATCTAACGCGCTAACGTAGCTGTAGACGGCGTCTTTTAATTCAGACTTATCTACCATATAGCCATTCATACTTCCTGAGTTCTCTATATATACATTAAGAATAGGATGAACTGAATTGGTCGAAACAGAAGGCACTTTCCCTCCATTCCATGTAATCTTATATCTTCTCCCACAACAGGTGAGAGATAAAAGAATTACGCTCAACACAGCTACATAAAAACATGAATACAATTTTCGTCGTTTTGATATCATTAGCTTTTAAGTTTATGGGTGGATATTCAGTACTAAAGAAGAGTGATTTATTATGGTTGCGATTTTGGAGTTATCACTTTATTGCGCAAAGTTAACAAAAAAATTGGATACGCAAAAAAAATCTACATCAATTTTTGTAAGTGTGTAAAAATGGATGAATGGGGCGGCTATGTGGCTATAAAAAAGTAGTGCTTCCGAGATTGTGGGAGGCACTACTTTTTTTGTGGGGGCCGCGTGGGGGTTAGCGGCGGCGGGAGCGCTTGGTTCGCTTGGTGGCTTTCTTTTTGGTGGTTTTGGTGGAAGCCGTGGATTTCAGTTTGCCCTTGGTTTTGGTGCGGGCGTTGCTGTAGCGTTTCG
>Ga0181612_162967_pt1 | contig 11535 bp, 10 predicted proteins | sample HoacroProtozoa21_FD_119630 | JGI IMG/M metagenome (GOLD analysis project Ga0181612, IMG submission 119630) | Hoatzin crop microbial communities from Cojedes, Venezuel. Combined Assembly of Gp0051906, Gp0051904, Gp0051908
AAGCAGAGGAAGTTCCGTCTGAACATGAGGAAGAACTTCTTCCCTCTGAGGGTGACGGAGCCCTGGAACAGGCTGCCCAGGGAGGCTGTGGAGTCTCCTTCTCTGGAGATATTCAAGCCCCGCCTGGACGTGGTCCTGGGCATCCTGCTCTGGGTGACCCTGCTTCGGCAGGGGGGTGGACTGGGTGACCCCCAGAGGGCCCTTCCAACCCTGACCATTCTGTGATTCTGCTCCAGGCTAGCTCTTGGCCTGCCGCCTTGACCGCTGCTTCGTTCTGTTTGATCAGTGAGTGCTGGTCAGACTGGCTGTACCTGGCTGCCGTGGTATCGTCTTGCAACGCCGGATGTCTGCCCTGAACGTTTCGTTTGTCATGCTGCTTTGTTACTGAGATTTTCGGGGACTTTGAACATCTCTATTTCTCAGATCTGTCTTGCTATCTTTACCAGAGCTGTTTGGACGGATCAGATGTGACTGCTTTTGTAGGAACAAATCAATGTGACTTGCGTTTTGGTATTTCTAGGCATAGTGCTTGTGTTACCTGTGTGTATTTCTGGGGCAGAGGTCCTGAACAGACAGGCACAGCACACTTGCTTTCAGTGCATCCAGATCCTGCTTTTTCTTTAAGGTCCTTTTAAGAATTATTGGTCTCTGGCAAATTTTATGGGGATGTAAAACCATTGCTGCCTGCGGCTGACTTCCTTCCACTCCCTTATGGGAGACTAACGCAGACGCAAGCAAAAGGAGAGGGCCGTGGCTTCAACTGCTGTACAAAACCGCAGTCATCGTGACAGAGGAGAGCGCGTGGTCTGTGCTGACCCTCCAGTGGCCGCCACAGTGGGGAGCGGGAGGGAGCCAGCGTCAGCGAACACCTTGAGGGTGTCCGTCACGTCCCTCGTTTTCCTACTGGTGGCTGTCGATGCGGTTTGTTTTTGGTTCCGCGTTGTTCCCTTCTGGTGCTTGTGTCTGAAGGATCTCGCGTGCCTTGTCGTGCGACTTGGGAAAGTTCCAGGGGTTGTAGCTTAGTTGTGTGCTTCCACTCAGTTCTTTGTAACGTTACCGCTGGATGCAAAGCCCATTGAAGTTTCCTAATTCTTGTGTCTGAGAGGTGCTCTAATCAAATGCAGATGTCTCTGCAGAAGAGATCCTTGATGATGATCTTGGAGTACTTGGATGTAGGTGTTAAGATAGACTATTTTGTTCAAAAGAAGCCTATGCTAAGTTGCTGTTAATGGTATTCTGCTCCACAAAGTGAAAATGCTAGTGTCTTGAGCCTGGTTTTTATTACAGGTTTTGCATCAGAAAATAGTTTTCTATTTCAAAAGCGTTGTAGACCACCGTGATGAGAAAGACTTCCTGATGGCTTGCTTGACGTTGCACCCACCTCGTGCTACATGGGCAATCTGACTGTGAGTCTTCTCTTCAGAGATGTTTTCTTTAAGTGTCCTGATTCAGCAAAGGCTCTTCACACCGTTCCTGGCGGATACCTTTTCTTAGGCATTGATCCGTGGATTCTTGCGCCTCTCCGGATTTCAAGTGACGTTAAGCATTAACTCAGGGTTTCACTGGAGGAGTTTAAAAACCACTCCAAACAGAACTTTCAACTCAGTTTTCTTCTGAGCTGTTCACCAGATGTTTCCAAATAAAATGCTGTCCTTATTCTGCCTTCCTTAGCAGGCGCGTGAGTGGGAGGACAGGGGATGCAAATCTGTGAAGGTTTCTCTCTTGTCACATCCTCTGTGCACGCCCAGAGGTGATGATAGCTCTCCGCAGAGGCAGAGCGAGTGCCTGCAGCTCTTTCTTTGGGTCATCACTCAAAAGATAAACACAAGGCCACGCGGGAGCGTGCTGTCCTGCTCTCTCTCGGGGTTTTTGCGGAGTGTTCATGTGGCTTGGCTCAAAGTTTGCAACGCCTGTTACCTTGATGGTATACAACAAGGGCGTTTTGCCAGTGAATTTCCTTCCGAAGAAGACAGATGAGTTTTGGCAGATCCTTGCAGAACCAGTAAGGTAATTCTGCAGCTGAGATGCTGCGTGATACGCCGTGAATCAGGGATCTCAATAGCATTGACACCCAGCTCTGCTACAGAGCTGTTCTGCTCAAGCTCGGAGGAGTCACCGTGTCTCGGCCTTGCGGCTGGATAAGGTGGGCCGAAAGCCCAACTGGCGGGACTTGGAAGTTGCAGCTGGAAAACCTGGGTGGCAAATCGGAACCCGCCTCGGACGGGGGCACTGTGTAGCAGGAGGAGATCACCAGTGCACAGGGGGCCTGAATTCGCTTCTTGGCATCTTCGTTTCATCAGGACTGGGGTTCTGTCCTGTCTGTCTGTACAGACACAAGCTGCGGCAGAGGCGGGGTGCCGGGCAGCTTGTGGGGCGAGTCGTTGCCCACCTGCTTTGTCTTCCTGTCTTGGGTGGTTTACGCGAGCAGTATAGCTTCCACAAGAGGGAGTGTGGTTTCAGAACATCCTCAGGCCGCACTTCTGCACCACTTGCCTGAATCTAATCCTTGGGTTTTTTGGTTAAAGCTTCTCTACAGGCTTCATCAGGAGACAGGAATGTTTCTCGTTCTGTTGCTGGTGAGGTAGCCGAAGGCGTTTGTGGGGCAGTTAGTATGAAATGCGGTCCCTTGAGGTCTGTTGTACCGCCTAGATCATGCTGCCTGCTGACGTCTGGTGTGGAGTTCATACTTCTACTGCCGATCTCCTTAGTGAGAAGGAAGGTGGGTGACTGCTTACCAGGTTTGGTAATTTCGTAGGAGGTTTCTTTGGCCGAGGGAGCCTAGGAGTCATAATGAGGGGAACCAGCTATTTGTCTGATATTACTTCTTTAGTAATGTATTATATTCTTTTGCTGATGTGAAACTAGTGGAATGGAAATGGGTAGTTAAAAAGGAGAAGCTGAAGAGGCCTATGGTAGGCTTCCATCCGATTTTACAGAGCTGTATAGACAAATAATGACAGAATTACCACAGTGGACGCGTGTGGTCATCTTATACATAGGTGAATGTTGTCAAGGTCAGAAACGCGTGGTTGATCTCTGGTGCCTTTTGCGAGGCTGAGAACGTTGCTGGAGGCAGCTGAACCTCCTCCTCCTCCTCCTGGGAGCCTGAAGGAGGCACCTGCAGAGGTCAGCATCCTTGCCTGCTCAGGCCTGTCTTCTCTGGCTGCTTTTCCAGCTGCCAGTAGGGCTGCCGGGAGTTGTTCTCCAGAGGTTTCTGCAGCTTCCTGCCGACCACAGAAGGAGCATTTGAAGATGAGCTGTGTACTGCCGTAAAGCCTGCTGAGCAGATACCACAGCTTTCCCTCCTTTGCCTCCTTCTCTGCCACAACATCCTTGATCAGGCCGTGACTCTTTTCCTTCATCAGTCTTACCCAAAATAGTTTGTAGTCTGATTAGCTGCAGGGAAGCATTATCCCTGCTTTACAGGTAGGAAACCAAAGTTTAGCTGTGGTCTGAGGATATCCATCCCCGTTAGGTGTCATTTGACATCGGCCGGGACTGAAAGCACTGCTGAAAGTTGGCGGCTAACTAGCAAATCTGGTTAGGAAATAACCCTTCCACCCGTTCTGTAGTTCCCTACCAAAACTGGGGGGAGGGGGGAATGGAAAGGTGGCCACAAAAGGAAACAAAATGATTTTGTACTTCAGAAAAAAAAGAATTTTGCTTACATATTACACCCCCCTTCCCCCCCCAACTTAACTGCAGTAAGATGATAGCATGACTGTATCTAGGATTTCTGTCAAACTGTTCTAACACTGAGGGTTTCTTTCTCCCCTTAAAGGAAGATGTAGATTCTTTTATGAAGCAGCCTGGAAATGAGACAGCAGATGTAGTTCTTAAGAAGTTGGATGAGCAGTATCAGAAGTATAAATTTTTGGAACTTAATCTTGCTCAAAAGAAAAGGAGGTAAGTCATAATTTTTGCAGAATTGGGAAATGTTTAGTACAGTTCTATTTTTTTAAAAAATAATTTGAGTTTTCTTAAGTATCCCAAGAAGTAAAAGTTGATGTTAGGAGAGTTAATACTTGCAGTACTTTTAGGAAAGCCCAGCTTTTTTTTTCTTTCCTTTTCCTGAGAATTACATGCAAAAGAATGTACAGTATTGTTGAATTGGTCCTTAGCCTTTGAGGCCGAAAAGTACTGCTACGGTCTCTTAATTTGGTCAGCCAAGTGTAAATAAGAATGTGTTTTTGTCAAGTGACTGCTGTATCAAGCCTGTAACTTTTGGTTTAGTAGTCTCATCTCTTCAGCAGCTTCAGTCTTGATCTGAAGCTAGGCAAGAAGCAAATTTTTGAAAGCTAAAATCAAGGCTTCGAGTAATATTTTATTCAGACGACACCTCTTTCGTGGACAAGTAGCCCTCCTGATTTCCCCCTGGAGGCCTGCTCTGGGGCTCGCTGCTGTCCGAGCCCGCTGGTCACAGCGGTGGGTGGCCTGGAAGGCCGGTGGGGACCCCGGCGTCTCTGCTGGGCCGCTGCGGGGTGTTGAGGAGGGGGACGCCTTCGACTCTGGAGAGAGCTTTCGCTGTAGCAGTGCCCAGTCTCGCCGCTCCGAGCTGTTTGCTAGAACAGTTTGTGGACCTCGGAAGAAACACGCTTGGTTTGTTTTACCCACAGCGGTGTTTATCTGTGTTTCTGCTGAGGTTTCCCTCCTCGGGGAGATCAGAAATAGGCAAAAATACACTGTTTTAGCAAACAGGTATCTGTTACTGTTAATGTGTGTTGGCTCGGTGCGAAAGCTGTATGTACCGCTCTGCTTCAGCAAACCGACGAGCCTCGGTATGCCAAGAGGCCGGCGCAGCAGCAGCAGAGATGCCTTTACGTGCCGTGTCTTTCGAATCTGCGTTTGGAAGGCTGTCAGGAGTTTGGAGTTTTAAAGTGGAGGTTGGATTGTGTAATAAAACTGATCACTTGTTTAGGAAACTTTGTGTCTGTAAAATAATAAATTATAACTGTTGTTAATTCACAGGCTAAAAAGTCAGATTCCTGAAATTAAACAGACATTAGAAATTTTAAAACACATGCAGAAGAAAAAGGTAAACTATTTTGAATATCTAATGAGTATGAGAAAAGCTAACTACCTTTCCACCCTAACAGAACACATTGCAAGAAATGTTTTGGAGAGCACACTTAATATGCCTTTATAAATAACAGAATTGTTTTTAAAGGTATGTAGTACTTTTTGAAAGCTAGTTCAAAAAAAGTTAATGTTTGTAATGCAAACTTCACTGTTAATAGCCTATAGACTGCAGCTGAGCTTTGACTTCGTCTCTGTTCTGCACAGAGATTACTGTATTGTTTTTAGATACGTCTGTTTAAAATGCTTTGTTCTTGGAGCTCTGACTTTAATGTTGAAGTAAAATTCTGTAGAGTTCTACCAAAGTTAATACTGTATCGATGGCAAAAAGCAGAAAAGTGTGCTCTTTACTGTAAGTTTTATGTCTTTGACATAAGTTTCTGGTGAAAATAGCAATTTTAAGTTTTATTATTTGTCTTAAGGATTCCACAAATCCAATGGAAACCAGATTTTTATTGGCAGATAACCTCTACTGCAAAGCTTCAGTTCCTCCTACAGATAAAGTTTGTTTGTGGTTGGGGGTAAGTAGAACGGAACTTTCTCTGAAACTGTTCAAATAACTTGTAAAAGGCCTACGGAGGACAGTGTTCGTTGCTATCTCACCTGTGCTCCGCGTGGCTACGGCGTAATTCTGTTCGTACCTGCGTGGTGGAGCAGTGTCCTGTCGGCAGGGCAAGCCCAGCAGGGGAAGGTTTCATGGTTGATTTTATTTGGTGCCCAAACAGTTAAGACGTCAGAGAATTTTAATTTTGATGGATTGTTCTTTGGAAAAAGTACATTCAGGAACGTTTTCCTTATAACTTCTGTCACTTTATGGTTCAAATTACCATCCAGCATTGCCTGGGATAGGAAGATGCCCAGCAAAATAACTTCGTTTGGCAACCAGCTTCCCATCTTCTCTATGTTTTTTTTGAATTTAGCATCTGGCTTTCCCTTTTCAGGCATGTTTTTAGGGGAAGATGGGATTTCTCTTACTTGCAGGTACCTGCCAGGATTTAGAGTGGTTTGTGCTAGAGACTGGTGGGATCAGGGCTCGAGACACAGATTTCCAAGTACTTAAGCGCTATCAGGCTGGGATACTTTGTATTCAGAGGCTTCCTTATAGGTGGAGACAACCTGCAAATGTTTATTTTGAGACTTCTAAATCCCATATGTTCCCAAATCCCTGTGCTGGCTGCCAGACAAAACCACTTGGTTAGGACAGAAACGTTGACACGTGCAGCATCCGGACTGATGGGGCTGTTACTCCCAACCTCTCCCGCTTCTTTTCTGTCATAAAAAGAGGAGATTTGTCTGATACCTATTGCTTTTAGGAGACTCTCTTCAGAATTCACAGACATCGGCTTTCATGGAGCATCCCAGGTTTATTTTGTAACGGAATACTGCAGAAAGTTCATCTTATCGATGGTTCATGTGGAAAAGCGCTAATGAAATGCCACAAGCAATTTATTATATTTAGGTGTTCTTGGCCTTCTGCCTTGATCCTCCTCGTCGCTCACTGTCTGCACGGTGGGCTGTGGGTGTTGCTATTATTGGGGAAACCATGTCTTCCGGATATTTTGAAAGAAGAATGGCTTTTCTCACTCACAGCTCTGTGTAGCATTCCCCGGGATCACGTCTAGTCAGCAGAACGTGGCTCTGCTCAGTGCACAGTTCTTGCATGGGACAGAGTTTCACTGGTGCATCTTCACTTCCTGCTGCTCTTTCATCTCTTCATGTGTGAGCTCCTTATGCAGATGAAGATTGGTAGGGTAAAAACCACCACGGTATAGGATAGGACTTTTACACATGTTGAATTTTTAAATTCCTGTAATGCTTCTTGTAATGACCTATGCCTTTAGGCTGTTGGTCTGTGCTCTGCACAGAGAGCCTAAGGTTAATCTTGAACGTAACAAAAATTGTTTTTAGAGTTGTGGGGCACTTGAAAGGCACTGCCAGGAAACGTGGTGTCTCTCGCTTTTCAGATATGGTGAGGGTGAGATACTGGTACCCGCCAGGCTGAGCGCAGCCCACAGGGAGGGAGCTCCCTTGTTGCCTAGCTATAGGCAAAGAGCTTCCAGAGGGCTTTACTGCCCAGTTACCAACGTGGTGGAGGCCTCAGGTGCATTCTGGCATTGCTTCTCCTGAACCTTGGTGTCTTGGCCTGTCAGGACAGCCGTGTGTTAATGCAAGGAGCTATAGGCAATAGCCTGAAAAAAGCCTGCTGTGCCTTACTCCTTACAATGCAAGAGTAAAAGCTTTTACCAACCTTTCTTTTCTTAGGCCAATGTGATGCTTGAATATGATATTGATGAAGCTCAGGCTCTGTTAGAGAAGAATTTGTCGACAGCCACAAGAAACCTCGATCTTCTAGAGGAAGACCTGGACTTTCTTAGAGATCAGTTCACCACTACAGAAGTCAGTATCCTTTTTATTTTCATTTGCGGGGGAAGAGGTATCTGTGAAAGCTAACGTCCAGGTAATTGCCAATTTCCTGACATGTTTTTATCTTAGACCGGCTGCCCTTAAAATTCTGTAGCACTCACTCCAGGAGCTTAACCTTTCCTAGCAGCGAGGCAGGGTGCTGCATTTCCGGTGCCGAGCTGCAGGTTGGTGTGTTGGGGGCAGCAAAGCTCGTAGCTGTGATTGGGTCCCTGTGAAACCAACTGCGCTGGTTGCGAACCCAGACTGGGAGCCAGCTGGGAGCGTGGACCCATGCTGCGGAGCGATGGCCCGGAGCCGCTGCGGAGCAAAGCCACTCTCCCTTCCTCTCTAGAGCAGGAGTGTCGTCCTTCGGGCTGTTGCTGATGGTACCCAATTCAGCTGCCGTTGCGGTGTTCTCCAAGCAGCACGAGCCCTGCTGCAGCAAGCTGGGTGCTGGCTTGGGCATCGCTTAGCTTTGTTTTTTATTTGTTTATACTATCATGAACCACCTCCAGGGGTGGGGGGCGGTTTATGCTTTGTACTTAAAAACTGTTTTAATGATGAGGGTAGCCATCAGCTGAAGCATTAGAAGTAGTAGATGAAGGCACAACTCCTTGTCTTTGCGAATTGGTGCTTAAGCTGTCTTAGTGCCGCAGGAAATTATGGATGCCGGGAACGGGCAAACAGAGCTGGTGCTGGGCAGGCTGGCTGAAATCGGGAAAGAGTAGCCGTAAGTGAGACTACAGGTGTGTTTCTCTGCAACACCTCTTTGGAGGTGTTTAAGTAAATGGTAGAAATGCTGCAGTTATTAACAGTTGCTGGTATTGCTGCGCGTTAAGGCTTTGTACCAAGTCAGCTCTTCCACTAAAGGGTTTCGGTATTGACTGTTGCAAGTAAGTGAAGTGTTTGGGGCCAACCATATAACTGGATTTTCCCCTTTTGTTCTTTATGGGGTTTTTTTTTATTCCTTTCCTGAGTGTATGAGCTATTTCCTTAATTCCACACCCTCAGATATGGCTAGAGTTTATAATTGGGATGTAAAGAGAAGAAACAAGCAAGACCCTTCCAAAAATAAAGCATAGTTTTGCCAATTTTAAATGTGGTTTCAATTTCCAAATATTTTTTATTTAAACACCCCCGAAGTTCATTCTTAAGGGACTGAGTTACTTTAAGCATTTCAGTAAATGGCAAAATATATAAAAACTAATGGTGAGCACCATTTTATTTATTTGTAAACTCAAAATTTGGTTTCATGCATGCTTCATGAAAATGAATTATTTGAAAAGGCACCACACGGATCAGACCAGTCTGTCACAAATAAATTTCTACCAGAAGGCTTGTCTGAGAAGTTGAGGGGCATGTATGAAATGGAGTCTGACATTTTAGCAGGTTAAGGTCATGCAGGGGTTTCGTTCTTCATCTCTGTGGATGGCTGATGGGGTGCGAGTCGACTCAGGCTGGGACGACACCCAGCAGTAATGTTCTAGGGAGCAGAAAAAATACAGTGGGGTTGTGGGTTTTGTTTCGGTCAGGTGATTGGCAGCATCACTCTGCAAGCATTCCTGGATACGCGCTGTGGATAAACTTGGTTTTAATAGTTACTGGTTAGTTAACTGCCTGTCACCGGCCTCTCGGCACTTTACCGGTTGGTGACTTGTCTGCAGAGGAGAGTGGTGAATGGAGCAAGCAGCACAAGCGATGTCAAGACTGCAGGTGATCTCACCCCCTTCGTTTTCATACGTGTGCACGCGCCACTTCGTTCTGCGAATGCGTCGAACGAGGACAACGAAACGCTGACGGCCTCTAAAGAAACCCCCGATTTGCGATCCCTTAGGCGAGATGTCCTGTTCCAACGTCCTAACGCACGCCGCCTCCCCGGTGGTGACACCTGTATGGGGTGAGGATCGTTCCCGGGAGCGTGGCTGCGGGTGGTAGCAGGTGGGAAGGGGTTTCTGGGTTCCTCTGAAGCCTTGCAAGATTGTTGCCTTTTACCCCTGCGGTTTCCTTCTAAAATGAAATGCTCAGTGGTGATGTCAGTGGCTAATACTCACATTCTGTGACCGAAAATACAGGTTTCGCTGCAAAATAAATGCAACTGTTAACTGTACGATCTTCATGTAAGAAACAATATACCTGTAAACTTTTTGTACTTTTATTTCATGATATTAAAATAGTAAAACTAAGCAGTTGTGGCAAACACCCGTTTTTGTGCATATTTCTTTGTGTGAGCAAGCCATGAATCCGGTGTGTGATCTTCCCGAAGGTTTCCCTCCCTCGGTGGGGGTCAGGGGGCTGAAAAACTGCAGCCGAAGCAGCAGCCAGGAGAAACGTGGCTGGAATGGAACAGGGGCTGTGAGTCAGCACATCCCAACCGTGAACACAGCGACTGCTCCGACGGCGCGTGGCTGCGGGAGCTGCGGGGAGGGGGATAAAGCAGGTGCATCCTTACCGCCCGTCAGCGCGCTCACCCGTGTCCTTCGTGTGGGGCGATGCTCTGTGTTCCCGCAGGGAAATGTGCGGATCGACCGGGTTACCTGGCTAAGGGGTGTCTGCCTGCTGCGACGCGGCGCAGGCTGCTTCTCCCTTTCTTTGTAAGAGCAGTGGAGCGACGGGAAAGGCAGCTGCAAACACGTCCTGACTCCTCTTGCAATTTTTGCTGCAGTTTGGGTTAATGAGATCCTGACAGGCTACGGCGCGCTCCCTGCCTCCCTCGGGATGGGCCGAAGGCAGCAACTGCCGCGCTTTGTTGTGCACAATGAAACCACCAGTTAAGCGTTTCTGCACGAGCAAAATAACTGACCTAATGCTGGGGGAGGGCGGGGGGGACAGCGTTAGAGCTGGAGCTGCTGGGAGATGGCTGTGGCCATCACAGCTCCTGGTTTGGGTGGCTTTTTGTTTCATACAAAGTAAATTAAAAAAAAACCCCAAAACTAATAGAGAAGAACTCAAGCTTCCCTGTGAAGGATCCTTGTCCAGTATTGCTCTGTCCTTTGCTGTTTGGTCTTTGTTACCTTGAGTAAGAACAGGTCAGTCTGCGGAAGCTGGTGTAGCTACACTGACCCTACTCCTGCCTGCTGCTGCTGCAGGGAGCAGGGGCTGGGGCTGGGGTTTTGGCTTTGCGATGGAACGGCCGGTGTTTCTGTAGGTGCCCTGGTTTCTCTCAGCAAGGCAGCTGGCTGGCGCTGAAGGGCAACGCAGGAGCCTTCAGAGAGAAACGCGTGGTGGGTCCCGTTGCATGGAGCACCTGGGTGTTGCTGACGCTGGCACACGAGGCTGCCAGTGATGGGGGGAGCAGAGGGGGTACAGGCAGTACTCAGCTTACGGATACAGGATGGTGAGGGGGGGAAGAAAAAAACCCACCAAAGTTTCTTTACAAGTTTTAAATTTCACATTATCACAGAGTAACCATTTTGCTAAATACAAGCAGATTTTCAGTCGCGTACAGACAGCTAAATACAGCATTATTTTCACATTTCGTTACAGCGCATAACAGAAAGCGAGGAAACTGTAGAGTATGCTTTTATTCTGGAGGTTCTGCGCAGTTGCAATCTAACATGCAGATTGTTTTTAACGTGTGGCAGTGACCACAGAAAGTTAGCTTTTCCTTTTTTTTTTTTTTGTCCTAGAGTAAAAGAGCTCCTGACCTTTATCCTGTGAAAGGTATCACCTGCTCATGTCTCTAAATCCCTCTTGCACTAGAAGTCAAAGCATTAAAACCAGTTGTTAGAAAAGAATTCTTAGCATATCCTGTAAGTTCTTCATCTTAGAAAAAACATTCCAAATTTTGTACAGATGAATCTACATTTCCTATATTTTAAGAAGCTGTCTAGAAAATGCAAGGAATTAGAAAAAAGATGTATATAATGATTTCTCTATCATTTAATATAACCATTTATTACCTCTAAGTAGTTAAGCCTGCGTACATTTGCTTCTGTATGGTTCCTCTTTAGAATCAGGACACTTGGATTTTTCAAATCGAAGAAGGCCTGAATGCACTTACTTATTTAGGCTCTACGGAACTTCCCTCTGGGAGCAGCGAAGGGCAACGGCCAAAAC
>Ga0181612_166982_pt1 | contig 11535 bp, 9 predicted proteins | sample HoacroProtozoa21_FD_119630 | JGI IMG/M metagenome (GOLD analysis project Ga0181612, IMG submission 119630) | Hoatzin crop microbial communities from Cojedes, Venezuel. Combined Assembly of Gp0051906, Gp0051904, Gp0051908
CTCACACAGTCCTCCTCGACCAAGGGAAAGTCGTCCTCTTTGTAGGCTTCTTCTCTTACCTCCGGGGCCTGGGATTCCTGAGGGCCAGTCTTAGCACTGAAGACTGAAGCAAAGAAGGCATTCAGTAGCTCTGCCTTCTCCGCATCCTCCATCACCAGGACACCCACCTCATTCATCAGTGGCCCCACATTGTCCCTAGTCTTCCGTTTGCTGCTGAATGCGAAGTCCTGCACCTGGGAAAGAGCAACCTCATGCACCAGTACATGCTCATGGACTGACAAGCTGGAAAGTAGCTTTGCAAAGAAGGGCACAAAGTCTTGGTGTACAATGAGATGAAGAACATGCTTTCATCGCAAAGGAGCCCAACAGGATCTCGGGCTACACTAGGCAATATTGCCAGGAGGTCAGGGGAGGTGATCCTTCCTCTTTTCTCAGCACTTGCTGTGGTCAAACCTGGAGTACTGTGTCCAGTTCTGGGCTCCTCAGTACAAGAGAGAGATATGTAGCTATTGGAGAGCGGGCAGAAAGGCCCACTAAGATGATTAAGGGACTAGAGTACCTTTCATACATGGGAAAGTTGAGAGAGGTGGAACCATTCAGCCTAGAGAAGAGACGGCTTGGGGCATCTTATCCATGTGTAGAAGTGCCTGCTGCAGCAGGACTAACAAAGATGGAGCCAGGCTCTTTTCAGTGATGTGCCCAGTGACAGGATGAGAGACAATTAACTGAATGGAAATAGAGCAAATTTTGTCTAAATGTAATAAAGGGCTTTTTTGCTGTAAGGGTGGTCAAAAACTGGAACAGGCTGTTCAGAGACTTTGTGGAGTCTCTTTTGGTGGAGATATTCAAAGCTTGACTGGTCATGGTCCTGCACAATGTGTTGTATATGACCCTGCTTTGACCAGGGAGGTTGGACTAGATAATCTCCAGAGGTCGCTGCCAACCTCAACTATTTTGTGATTCTGTGTAAGGAGCTTCTACCTAAGTAACTAACTGGGATGCTGAACTTTTAGAAGTTAGGGAAGATGGCTTTTACGTAGAATATCTTCAGCTTTGGAAAAACAATCAAACAAAATTTGGGCAAGGCAACTCATGAATTCTGGATTTGTACTGCAACATTTACACACATGAAGACAAAAATTTGTTATGAAGAATGAATGATTCCTGAAATTTATGAAGTTTCTCAAGAATCTCTTAGCACCGTGATACTGCTGAAGATGCTTTCAAATCTTAAACCCCTATAAAACTCTGAACTAATCTCAAAGACTGGACTCCGTGCAACACTGCAGAAGAATCATTGAAAACAATGGGGCCGCTCATATTTGTGATGGTTTCTGTGCATATGCTTGTACTTTGTATGGAACAGAGAGTGAAAAATTTCTGAATGAAAGTATTAATCCAAAAGCAACTCAGGATAGACCGAGTTGTGAAGCAAACTGAAGACAGGGACAAAAAACCAGATGTGATGTAATACTTGACAATTTACGGAGTGTTTATATTAGCTGGATTTTACAAATAATATAATTTAAGGTCTTAATGGAATTTACTAAATATCAGTCTATGGAAGCACATATGCTTTTGGTTTTCATGTGAAAAGAAGATATAGTACTACTGAAATCTTATTGAGCTACTGAAATACCGAAATCAAAAATAGATATTTAAGACGTGGGCTAGTTGGACTTATGCAGGCTCTGCTTCACCTAAACCCCGCCTAGCTTTAAGAGAGGGCAAGGGAAGTCCATTCTTCTTAATTAAATAATATCAGTGGAGACAGGTGGAAAACTCATCTGAAGAGCTGTCATGCAGCTCAGATAGGTGAGCCTTGTTCCCTGTGGAACACAGGCAGTTCTAGAGGATTGTCTAGTCCACCTGAGTTGGTGCCTGAGGAGTACAAGGAAAGCAGTACATCATCTATTCATGGCACAGCTCCAGCCACAACCATCTGAAGACTGGATTGCTCACAGTTTGTTAAAATTGAAGTAGGTTATTCCATGTCAAATGTCTCTGGTTTATAGCACTTGCCTAGCACTGTATGTTGTGAAAACAAATATAGTAGACCTAGAGCTACTCTAGTCAGCTCTGGTGCTGGAAGCAACACTTTTGCTTTGCCTAATCAGCATTTCTGCTTGCCCTGAGATTGAACAAGCAGAAAAGGGTCAGACCTTGTGAAGCTCCATGCTAACTCAGACCTGGTATTTCTAGAGCTTAGGCCAACATACTGCATCACAAGATTGCACTGTATGATGGAGAAATGCTAGTAAAATTGCTGGCTCGGGCATCCCCACATGCTACTGATTGCACTGTGTGAATCTGTCTTAGCGCTGCACAGAAACCTGGAAGGCAAAAGTAGCTATTGAACCCAGTCCTTCTCTGTGCTTAGTCAAATACATGTTTTTCTCTACTCTCGATGCTCTGCTTCATTTTCTCTTTATTTCCAGCTTTTCACAGGAGCAAGGTTAGCGTCCTAGAGCCAACAGTCTCTCTTGTTGCAGTTACTTTTTCTCAGCTCACAGACCAATGTTTTTTCTGACATATTCTTTCCCTGGTGTCATTTGTGACACCAGCTGAACTATTCTAGACATGTCTTCCTCCAAGAATTCAGAGACAGATATCTAGTCTAAAAAGTTGAGCTTGAACTGCTGAATTTGACAAGTGTACAATGAACGAGGACAGACTCTCACGGTGAAACAGTATCAAACAATTTTCCTCTAGCTAGAGCTGCTGGCTCAGCCTGCTATATTCTTTCAGTTTACTGTGAGGCCTCTAATTTACTGTATTTTGATAGAAAGAAGGAATATAAGAGTTAAGAGATGATCTATGGCTCTGAGCATATGTAGATGAATAAATCAGTTCTTCCTTAATATTTCCTATCTTTATTTTCCAGCTAATCAGTGTGTACTGGATGCCTTCTTTCATTATACAACCACTTCTTCCTGCTTTCATATCACCTATGGTACTTAATTCAGTTTTAAATAATTTTGTTCAGCCATGGTTAACCCTTGCCACCACAACCTCTTAATTTCCTACCCTCCTCTGAACCACCCTTGTGCTACAGCTAAAAGAGTCTACGTGGTTTTATCTTCATTTGCAAAAGCAGCTGGTCTCAACCTGTTCCTATGCTGAGCATTTCATTTCATGCTGAGAGTGTTGCTCCACTTTTGTTTTATCATTCTAGGCTCTAAAAGGCTCCCGATAGACTGCAAACCATCCCAGCAATGCAATGTAAGGAACTAGCTCCTTAGCAGCAGTCTAAATGCCTTCAGACGTCACTTTTCATCTGCAGCACAGCACGAGGCTTTAGAGATTTCTAGCAATTAAGACAATGCTATTAAGGGGCATGTCAGATAAAGTCTGCCATGTCTTCACTATCTGAGGCCTCATTACCTGCGTTGTTCGAAGCTGATCATACTGTCTGCTGTGAAGAGAGGGAAGCTCAAGCCTGCAATTACTTATCTACATGCTTGAAGCCTGATAAGGCTTGGTTTTCTTTAGCAACTCATTCACTAGGAAAGAAGCACTGCTAAGATTTATAGTTTTTGGATTTGCATTTTCCAGTCTTTGCTGATAGCAGTATGATATTTTTCATCTTTTTTTTCCCAAACTATAGACAAATTAACATATTTTGAGTTGGTGTTCTGTCACAGGATGAAGACATCCCCCACCTCAAGCTCCTCAGTAAGGGCTGCAGTCTTAGTGACTCTCATTTTTCGCTCACCTTTGTCAGAGCTGGGCTAGGATAGCTGTAAGGGTTGACTTCAGTTCCCTCACATGTGACCTGCAAGGTTGAGGAACCAGCAACGTGTGTTGCACTGCAGCAGGGGAAGGAGTTTGCTGATTGAGCAGTAAAAATGACAGTGTAGTAAATACGAAATCTGAATGTGAAATGCTGCAGAACTATGTGATGATAGTAAGTCAAAGCAGGAGATAAAACATAATTTTAAACACTGAAGAATAATGATAATGTTAATAAGTATAGTGTACATTGGAAAAAAATTGCCTCTACTATACATAATTGGTGATAGGCTCTGAGGTAGCTGTTGCTACCAAGAAAGGAGACCTTGGAATATCTCTAGTCAGAAGTGCCAACCTCAAATCGGTCAGCAGCAGCACTCAGAAACAAAATGCATGAGAAAATGTATTGGGGACAAAATCAAAAATGTTAGGAAGAAATCAAAACCAATTTGTCTCTCCTCTCTTCTTCTCTCCCCTTCCCTTGCTCTTCTTTCCCCTCCTCTGACAAGTTATAGTCAAATGAGAAAAAACAAATTACAAAAAGTATGGAGAAGAATATTGGTAAACTTTCATATAAGTCCTAAATAGATTATGATTGTATAGCCAGAGAATGGATGGCTGAGGAGGGATATGATAATTGTCTATAAAATGCACTGAGAAAAGTTATTCATGATTTTTATAATATCAAAAGTAGAAGGAACTATATGAGGTTACCAGGTGGCAGGAATAAAACAATTTCAAAAAGGTTCTTGTCACACTACTTTTATGTAAATTGTGGGATACATTGCTCTGAAACATTGTGATTGTCAAACTTAACATGGTTTCAAAAGCAAAAATACCGTTATACGAGAGACGACAACTTTGGAGCCCCTGATCAGCAGGTTGCTGCAGCCCAGGAGGTGCCAACGAAGCACTGCTCTGCACTCACCTCGGTCCATGCATTCCCACAGGCACTACTAGTGGGCCAAAAGTTTTTTTCAGGGTAGCCCAAAATGACAGTTCTGCTGTCTACTCCAGTAACATATTCCACTGCTGGTGTGTGTGCTATGGATTTTACATCTCTTCCTTCTCGTGCTTTTTTTTACCTTTAGATTAAGGATACTAAGGCCTAGTAAGTCGAGATACAGAGTGACAGAAGGTGGCAAATCTTACTGTTGACCAAAAAAAAAAAAAGTAATTCCTAATATAGGCTTGAAAAGAAGATAATGGAAGCTACTGATTACTGTTGAATTCTTTTCTTAACAAATGCTGTTGTTTTCAGATCTGAAGTTCTCTCGTCAAATCTCAGTAGTGACAGGTGACATTAACAGAGTATATCAGCCACTCAGCACATGCAAAACTGTTATCTAATTTTTTTCAAGGGCTCATCCACTTATACCATTTATAATATCATTTAAACCCACATTTGTTACTTAAGTTGACAAGAATGCTTATGACCTGAAGAGCAAGTGTGTGTATTACTGAGAAAGATACTGATTTAATCTATGTTATAAAGGACTGAAATCTAAACTCTTATTCACAGGTATAGTGCTATTCCATTTGCTAAATAATTTGAGAAGAAAGGTTGTTTAAACTTCTGGACAAGTCACCAGACTGGTTTTAAACCTCTGCTTTGCTATAGACTTCTTGTGTGTTGCTTCCTAGCTGAAAAATAAGGATAATACTATTTCTTTTCACCTCACTTTCAACAATTTCTCTTTCCCGTCACTCAAGACTGTTTCATTATGTGTAAAAGTATCTTCTACCAAGACAGAATCCTGAACTTGTTTTAAGTTTTTAGGTATTGCTACAATATCACTGATGTGAATAATTAAAATAAGTAATACTTTGGCTCTGGTAGTTATGCATTTCAGATATATTGAGTATTTTTCTGTCATAGAACAGAATAACTGAGAACTGGAGTTTTCTACCAAATTTACAGTATTGCAAACGATACACACGCCAGCTGAACACAAGCATCTGAAATTTATCAGAAATCCATTCAGCCATGTTTTTTGTTGTGTTGAAAGAACGGTACATTTGAGTAGCTCTGTAATTTCATCAGCCCCTTGGATACAACCTAATCTAAAATTTGTTGTACTGAGAAATACTTATTCAAAGATTCAGGAAAATAATATAGAATGTAAACCATTAAAACCACCTTCAGGTTATATCTTTGTATTCTATTAGCTTTGCACAATGACTCGAGGTTTTCTCCGTTTTAGTTTAATTCATATAAAGGAATGAAATGCAGCTATTTTGTTCTGTAAGTTTTAAAGAACAGAAGCAATAAAGTTTATAATCTAGCAGAGTTGTCTCCTTTGTTTTTATGTGTTTGTTTTTATGCATTTTTGCATTAATAGCTTCATGTATGTTTCTGTGTTGTTGAATAGTAATTTAGCTCCTGGTTCTCTAAAAGCCTTGACTAGAGGCACCTGAGTCGTCCCACTGAGGCCAGCAGAAGCCATGTTTGAAGATAAGTAAATTTGCATATGAATCTATGCAGTCCATGGCTCTCACTAGCACCTTCCTCCCATGTTGCTGTCTTGTGGCCCAGCACTGTTTTTACGCCTCACCGAGCATGCAGTCCTCAACACTGCCGTGTTGAACTGCTGCAGCCCAGCCTTCACCAAGCAGATTCCTTTCGGTGTTTCCAGAAATGATTGTTCCCACAGCAGCTGATGTTTCTCGCTTCTGCTGAACTTTGTCTTCTTTACTCTGCCTCTTTTGATGGCTGTCTCGGTAGCTTCTTGCCTGCCTTTTTCCAGCCACTGCAGACATCCCCATGGAAACTTCCCTCTGACTCTGCAGCACTGCTTGCCAGCAGCTCCTGTCTAGCTTTCCTCAGAGCCTGCCCCAGCTTCCCCACTCCTAATTTACAACCCAAACCAACAACTTCCTCTGTAAGCATGCCCCTGGGGCTCGTCTCCCTCCTCTCTGTCTCGCCTGCTCCTTCCCCTTGCTCTGCAAACAGCCCTTCTCCTCCAGTCCTATGTGGCTCCTCCCGGGAGCCTGTGGTGGGGAGAAAGCGACATGGCAGGTCATGTCTGTGACAATGGCTTTTGTTGTCAGAAGTTCTGTTCCAATATCAACACGTTTGGCACCAAATACACAGAGTTTGGACACGAGTATCATGGGCCTGATGCAATTTCCACTGAAGTCAGTGGAAGTCTTTGATCCGACTTCAGTGGGTACTGGATCAGACTCCGATGGCTAGTGACTAATACTCTTTTCATTGTATATTTCATAACACACATATCCACAGAGGAACATGACCCAGGGAAATATAAGGTACTTATTTTTCAATATTAATTTTCAACTCTTGGCAACAGCAGTCTAACACAAATATTATTTTTAAATACTATCCAAGGAGCTTGTTTATCTCTGTTCTTCACCTAGCAGCCTAGAAAAACAAACTTCCAGTTTAGAAATCTGTTTGACTAAGGCGACATTTATATGAAAACAGACTCATTGACTCTTTGTTAAAGTAGAACATATATTATCTTTTACTGCCAAGTTGAAACTCCTTGCTACCTGGGCTCCCTTCCTACTTCCAGTAAAGCTGTCAGCTGCACTACACAGGATCATCACTTTGCTGCTGATAAAATATTTACTGTGGACTGCATCTTAACCTTAGCTGTGCAAGCCTGCATGTTTACCACATTAATCCCTACTCTTGGAATCTGAAATTAGGGTATTATGTTGACCAAAATAAATAGCAGTTACAAAGCCATTGACGTTTTTTCTTCCTTTTGCAGGCACATTCCTTATCTAATTTGGGATGTGTACAGTAGAAGTTATTAACTATTCAAGCTAGTATCAGCTACTCTTGTAAATAACTTAGATATTTTCCATCCTTACTACTCTACCGTATAGTGAGAAGCACTTGTCTGTGGTGCAGTAGGACACAACATGTGAATATGAATGTAAAATCTACAGCCACTTCAATAAAATGCATAATGAAGATAGAAAAAAATAATCCAGGCTCTCCTTACACTTAAATTTAGCCTCAAGTAATAGGCAGCTAATATCTTGAAAGATTTAATCTCTACTGAAGATGCTTCTGGCCCTCACAGGTTATTAAAAAGAAAAGAAATAATTATGTCTCAGTCTTTGTCACCTCAGTTCTCTATCTAGAAAATGGGGATAACACTGCCACCTAATCTTAAATTGATATTTTAAAAATACTTGGATAAACATATCTATGAAGTACCCACATTTAAGGGTAAGGTCACATCCAGGATATAATTAATAAATTTGTCTATATTGCAGACTTTGGATTAGCTATGCTAAAAAAAACCCAAACAACTAAGCAAAGAATAACTAAGTACCAAGAAATAGTGGATATCTCATCATTCAGCGGATAAGGGAAAGATAGGATTTTGCAGTGTGATAATATTATGATACATTTCATCATGAAGATTAACACTCATTGCCAAGCTAGGCTCACATATTTCATGAGTTCTTGCTTTGTATTCTTAAAATCCTTTTGAGTGGGGTTGCCCAATTAGTCGATCAGAGAGAGGCTCTCAGGAGATGCCACTTTGCCTGTTCCTTGGCACCCTGCTCCAGCAGGTTCCTGGGGGAGGGTGGGAGCTGGCCATGCCCAGGACACACTGTCCTGGCAGTGGACACCCTCAGTCCCCGGGGCTCTGCAGGCAACCACATGCCTGCAGTGGATGCTGGGTCTTTTCCTGTGTGTGCATTCAACGACTTTCTTGTATCAGGGCATAAAACCAGAAACTTTGGGCATTCCAGATTGAAAATAATGCAAATAATTACTGAATTTTATATTTTGTTAGTCCGTTCTCCTAAAAGAGAACATAAACTTGTAAATTCATATATTAGTATTGAAATGAAATAAGGAAGAGACACGTGTTTAAAACAATACCTAACGTGCGCATGTGTCTAAAGTATCGTAGTACCTTTATCTGTGAATTTCAGTGATATCTGTGCAATGCCAAAGCAGAAAACTTCAGTATATAAAATATTAAAACTGTAAGAAGATGGGCCTGTTTTCTCCATAGAAGCTATCTTTATCAATATTAATTCATTTTAGCATGTTTTGTTAGCCTTTTTCATTAGAATAAGATTTGTGTTGACTAATTTATTATATTGATTATGCAATGATGAACTACTTTGGCCTTTTCAATACGCTGTTATGGGATTGGTTATCCATTCCAGTTTGTTACTGAAAGCTACTTAGGTTTAAACATGAAAGAAGTGGAAAATCCAGCCAATAAAATGACTTAGCTGTAGAAAGGTTAAAGAACTATGCAGTGTTCGACTAAAGCTGACAAGCGTTGAAATTTGGATTTCTCATTCTTATGACAAAGATGGTAATGGGAAGAGAAAACAGCAGTATCTAGTCCATTTTTATGACAGGGATTGTAATTAAATTGGAAAAGATATAAAAGCAACCTGTTCTTATTATAATTTATATATCCTTATCTTATGGCCCTTCCTTGATTCTTCCAATTTAGAGTCAGTATACCAGTGTAACCTTTTTACAGTGATTCTCTGGGAAACATGCAAGATGATATGTACAGAGCACTGTGTTATAAAGTGGCTTACATATGTCTAAAGAGATTCATATCTACTAATATTAATATTCTAGACTAGAAAAAGAGTGGTTTAAAGTATAGATAACAATTTTACTGCTCGATATTCCTCAAAGTGAGCCCATAAGTCATATGAATCCTTTGTGAATCGTTATTCATAGCATTTAAGAGGACTGATCTTTACTTTGGAGTGATCAGTGATTCTAGATTCAGGAGTTTCTGCCTTCCATTAACTCAGACATTAACTTTTCTTAAGAAAATAGATTATAAAAGTGAAATGAAAAGATAGGAATCAATCATTTTTATCCATATGGTAATATATAAAGGAACCCATTTCCTACAGAAATGAATTAAAATGTAGGACTCACTAAATGTTTCACTATGAAAAAAATTTTGATTAAATTAAGGTTTAAAAAAATAAAAGGCTGTCCTACATAGAAAATGTAAGGTTTTAATTAAAATTAGTATTGTGATCTATATATTGGCATAAAGTTAATTTTTCGCACACTAAATAAAGGTCATGATTGGCAAAGTAATTTTTCGTGTCCCCTACACAGGCAGTTCTAAGCAATTCCTGAGACTTAATGGCTAACAAGCTATCATTTAAGGCCTCAGTCATGCAAAAATTTTTAGCATATATTTGTCTATAAGCGCAAGTACAGAAGATTATCCAAGCTGAGTTAGCTCAGCACCTCTCAGTAACCAGAAGTGGAAGCTTATGGAAGAGCACAAGGTACAAGATGTCTATACAAGTGTAAAAAATGTCTGTGGCACGAAATGCCAAACACAAAGGACATTTGAGAATGGCCTTAGATACTGATACAGCTGAATTTACAGAGGTCCTGCCGTTCCTAGACATACAGCATAGCACTATAGCTTTTCCCTTGTCACAGATGTGGATGATGCTGTTTATGTCAGTCCAGTCCTCAGCCTAATGTTGCTGCTGTTGCCCTTTGCCCTCAGAGTTTATAACAGCTTAGTACATTACTACATGAGGACCCACCAAGTTAACTGGAAACATTTTAGGAGAAAAGCAATTTCATTTTTATCTGGTATTTAATGTACTTATCTTGTATTTAGTCTTGCAGATCACAGTGTTTGGGTTACAACCAGTAATACACTAACTACGATTTCTCTTTTATTTTCATTTAAAAAGGGATAGTTTCCTTTAAAAGTTTCCTATTGGTAAATCTTTGTCATGATAAAAAGCATGCATGTCTGTGTATTATTAAAAAAAGTAAACAGATTTCGGAATAATTTTCAAGTTCTGGTCAAAGGTTTTTTCATCCGAGCTGGGGTCATCGCTTTGTTCCTAATACTGTGATGACACTGTCTGCATTTAAAAGGTTAGCACAAAGAGTTTTAGTTTGCAGGGTGTGATGGACAACAACCATGTTATCAACAGTTTGATGATTTTGTTCCTTTAAAAAGGTGATGGCCCTCTGAGATGACTGTTGTTTGTTCTGTCTGGTACAGACAGAGCATTTTGAGGGAAGATGTGCTCTTTGGAAGACATTGCACGCATGAAGGATGCAGACATAAAGAAGGGGATATCTGAAAATGCAGTGAGCAGGGAGATGGAACACACCAGAGTCTGAGAGGCTTTGGAGAAGATCATGAAGCATGTCTGCCTGCAGCTAGGCTTCTGACAGGATGGAAAGAGGTTTTTTAGGGCCTTGAAAGAGACTGTATGGAGTTTGCTGTAACACAAAAATCTGTTTAGGTGCTGATCTCGGGTGAAGCCTGGTGGAAGAGCTCATTTGCAAGAAAGCAGTGGGTGGAAAAGGTCCACCCAAGAGCCCTCTTGGTTGTTTTGGGGTAGCAGAATAATGAAAAATCCCCCTCAAAACTCTGGCCTGACCTGGGGCCTTACCAAGCTTTTTCAGATGAATTATTGTAATTCTGTGTTTTGGGATCCTGAAATCTAAAAGTCTGCAGGTAGTGGCTCATCAAAAGAACTAATGATGCAAGTGTGATCCCCAGGGGTATGTAGGTCAGGGCTTTTGCAGGGGGAAAGGGGAGACTACAACTCCTGTGCATGCATTTTGGCGCTGTGGAGTCTGCGGCACTTCTGGACACGATATCTGACTTTCAGCTGTAGTAACAGAAGGCCACAGTTTAACTTGAATTTCTGGATTCATGTCCTGCAGGTGATGACTTACTCAACTAATAATGAGGCTGGAGATGTAGTGCTGTTGGGATAGACTTGCTAAATGCACCATTACTATAATGATTTGTAATTAGACACTAATCATCATATAAA
>Ga0181612_110351_pt1 | contig 11534 bp, 5 predicted proteins | sample HoacroProtozoa21_FD_119630 | JGI IMG/M metagenome (GOLD analysis project Ga0181612, IMG submission 119630) | Hoatzin crop microbial communities from Cojedes, Venezuel. Combined Assembly of Gp0051906, Gp0051904, Gp0051908
CACGCATCAGCCTCCAGGAAAATCGCAGAGTACAATCGCCTGCTAAAAACTACTCCGAGAGCACTGCTTTTGCTCAGGGACCTGGGTGCACTTGGGTGGGCAACATGGAAGGATGGGGGATTCGATTATGGGTGAGAACAGCCAATGATTTGAATTGTATGATGTTAATTGCTATATAATACTGTATGTCATCACTACTATGGCTGCTATATGCCATTACACTAAGAATCAGCCAGATTAATGAATTTTGATGAAACCGAGCAAAATGCAGTGACAATAGAACTAGACAAGCACAGCAGTGATGCAGTCAGAACTGGCTTCAGCATGCAACAGCCCAACACCACACACCACCTCTCCTGCCCTGGAGGGCTGTTACGACAGGTGGAGCCCCAAGTCATGGAATAAATGAACTCAATGGACATTTTAGAGGGATGGCCCACAGACTAAGGGAATGATATCTGTGTGCGTATATCCAAAAACAGGAAAGCTGGTGGTGATTAACTGGGATGTATTGGAAAGTGTGGGACCTGGACATAACACAGATCGCATAAAATAAGGGGTGGGTATTATCCTGGTTTTGGCTGGGCTAGAGTTAAATTTTCTTCCTAGTAGCTGGTATAGTACTGTTTTGGATTTAGAATGAGAATAATCTTAGTAACACACTGATGTTTTAGTTGTTGCCGAGCAGTGCACTGAAGTCAAGGACTTTTCAGCTTCTCGTACTGCCCTGCCAGCGAGGAGACTGGGGGTGCACAAGGACCTAGGAAGGGACACAGTGGGGGCTGACCCCAGTTGGCCAAAGGGATGTTCCATACCGTATGACATCATGCTGAACATATAAACTGGTGGGAGCTGGCTAGGGGTACAGTGGCTGCTGCTCAGGGCCTGGCTGGGCATCATTCACCACGTGGTGAGCAACTGCATTATGCATCACTTCTTTTGTACACTCTTTTATCATTATTTTCCCTTCCTTTTCTGTCCTATTAAACTATCTTTATTTCAACCCACAAGTGTTTGTCTGATTATTCTCTCCTCCACCCCACTGGGAGGGAGCGAGTGAACAGCTGTGTGGTGTTTAGCTACCTGCCAGGTTAAGCCAAATCGGTCCTTTCTGATAACATTCAAATTGTTATGAAGTTAGTTTTCACCCGGTCTTGGTGAAACCAAGTGATCTCAAATACTAAAAAGAATGATTCTACAGGTTTAAAGGGCTAGGTTTGAGTAAAGAAGATACATGCACATCAATAGTATAAAAGACTACAAAACATCTGCGAGTTTGTTTAGACATTCATTATGATTCTGTAATAATTATGGAAGTTTATGTTTTATAAAAGCTTTTACCTAACATGGAGGAAGTAGTAGTATCAAATGCTCTCTTGTGATAAATGAAACAAGTTGCAGAAAGCTTTTATTTACTTGCTGTTGATGCAAAACATACTACTTCAAAAAAATATCAAATTTGATTCTTGTTAGAATGTACGCTTCTCACATTGCTAATAAATCACATTTCATGTTTTAATATTCATATATATAAAAAAAGCAATGCAAACAATTATTGTGCTTCATCTTCTGGGCATGAATGCCAAGTTAGTCGCTCTTCATAAAAAGCGATTACGATCTGAGGACACTTCACGTTAGCTTCTTTGGCCAGCACCAGATCTGCCTCATCAGAGTCTTTCCTGATGTAGAAGAGAGTGGGATTTAAGAAAATGCATAATCATTAATTCAGTAAATCTAGCAGCTCTTGACAGGTCATAAGTTCTGAAAAGGATGTCAGCTAGAAATCAGATTTCATTATACCTTTCACTATAGCTACCAAGAATTTCCATGGTAATGGCAAGGTTTCATAGCTGCGTTTTCCTTCCTTTGCCGTATTTTTTTTCTGTTTCAAAGGAAAACGCTATTCAAAGGGAACCATTTACACAGTTACTTTGCAGCATGTAATGAAAGCAGTAAAACTTTGCTAATCTTGTCTTTTAAAGCATAATCAAAACTTCAGTGAGACTTTTAAAAATCACTAGCATCAGTCTTCAGAGATGGTACTTACGTAGACATTATATTTACTGTTTATGCAAGTAACTTGCTGTATTTCATACTGCTATTCTTGATGCTGTCTTGGGGTAATAAAACAAACTTTCCAGTCTGATATGCTTCAGATTCAATTTTAAATTGTACGCTGTCTTTAAAAGTCAGTTTTGTGCATACATATTCACATCTATTTTTGTTGCCTACAATTAATTATGAAAAACTCATCAACTGCGAATGAACTAAACTAAAAAGTGCTTCTTTTTGTATGTTTCCTTTATGCTTGATTTTGCCAATTATCACTACAGAAATTCAGAGAGTCATGATCTGTATTTTGCAACTCTTCCAAGTTTCACATAAAATTTATAGAGAAGTTGAAAAAGCAGAAGGCAGACAGAATCTTCCAAAGTACTAATCTTCAGCAGTCCAGGCACATCACATGATAAATCATTTCTCTGGAGACCACTCAGTTTGACTCCATTCAGAAAATTATGCCCTTCTCAAAGGCTTTGGAAAGGTATCGTTCTTCTCATCTCACCACCTTAAGAAATCAGACCCCCAGCAAATGCTAATTCAATCTCGTGCATTATTAACACTGGAAAAAAACCACTCATTTTATCCTACTGGTTCACAAGGCAAGCAGTCCTTCTGTCAACACTGTAGCTAATGAAGCGGGTCTCTATCTACCCTCCCAACAAAACAAACTCCCCCCATCGCTTTCCCCTCTTTCTAGCCCATAAAAATAAACCTCTCCACCTTGTTTATTCGTGATTTCAACCTAAGCCGCCTCCACTAGTTGCTTCCAATTCCACTTGGTTGCACACAGAACAGCTGGTACTATGGCCAGTTAAATGGCTGGCTATCCAGCAGCTGGCTTCTGCTTACTGTAACACGTAAAGCTGGATTTGTGCCTGCCGTTCCCTCAGCAAGAACACTAACGAGATCTGGCTTTTCCATACAAATGCCAGTTTTTCCATATTTTATCAGAATGTATGTTTCAACTTTCTATTTCTGTAAAACCAAACCAATAGAAACTAGGGTTATTTTGTGTTTTGAAGGAAGAGGGAGTAAGCACTCATTATAGAAGCCTTGTTTCTCTAAGGATACAAGGTTAATAAGCAGACTACCAGCTTCTCTGTCTTACTCCTGAAATGAAGTTGTCTCATTAGCCTAAGTGCAGCTGCCTGCCCTCCCTTAATACGGACAGGAACTGTGGATGTAAGACTTACCATTTCATGAGGAACATAAGCTCTCCACTGCTGTCTGTAGCCCCAATTATCCGCTCAGGATCAAGACCCCTGGCAAACCCTCTTGGTTTATCAACCTATTTAGTAAGTTAGAATATTGTTAGTTAGTTAAAGATAGAAATCTATTTTGGCATTAGAACTAGATATATGCACTCTCATGGGTATATATATATGTATATTAGAACTAAAAATACAGCCGTACAGAATTATAAAATCTAAAATTACATACAATCATCTGAAGATGACATTAATTTTATTTTTGCATGAATGATCAACAGGCCAAGTCATTTAGATGTGGAGTAACAACAAAGGAATTTTACATCACTGCTTCTAGCATTTATTTCTGAAAACTCAATAGATGAAAACAAGTGATCTAAAAACCCTTACAGTAGATAAACAAACAAGCATGGCCAGTAAAAGCAACAGAAGAGGCAAAGCAAAACTGCACTCGTGGAAGTGGGAAAAACACATCCTTTTCAGCAAAACAACAGACTTCAGCTGGCTTAAGCCAACCACGAAACTGCACCCTTGGGGGAATACCTCAACTCGTCTAGGCTCACTGAGATCACACAGGTGGTAAGGAATATCGCGACTATTTCCTGCATTAGTTCCTCTAGGTTCACAATATCCTTTTTGAGACAGTGGCCACTACTATTGTCCCAGACGAAGACACACAATTGACTTTATACAGAAACTAAAATTTTCTTTGTATTATTGATCAATTATTCCTTCTCATGCCTTCCAACTTTTTTGACAATAACCACACATCCAACAGCTGTCTTCAGTAAACCACGGACATTGCCAAGCAGTTTCGTTTCAAATTGCTAGTTTGAAAGTTTACATGGAAAAATGTGAACTATCGGGCACATTATTGTACGCACATTATTTTGTACCCATGAGCACTAAATCCGTCATGTTGTTCACTCAATTAAACTGTAGGAGAAACCCAGACTTTTAAGAAAAGGTAGGCTTTCTTCAGTCACTCTTTCTACTCCCTCTCCACCATCATGTCTGGTCCCAATCTAAGTAACCGCCTAGTCTTCACATTTTGCCATCTTGCCACTCACTTATTTAAAATCATATACTAAATACAAAAGCCAACACAAAACTTCACCTTTGTTCCATTTATGAACCTTTTGCTCTAATACAAACTGACCCCTTAATATAATTCATAAATAACTCTTAACCAGTCTTACTTTCAGTTATTCACAGGACAACGTCAGAACTTTTAGTCATCATGTCAGTCAAACATCTTTTACTCACCATCTGAATAGTCTCATTAACCACCGCGAATTATTACCGTTTTCAAACCACAGTTCCAAATGCTGTGCGATTTTTAGTTTTAAACCCACGTTTGGTCTCATTCTCAAAGTCACAGTGGGATGGGATGGGGGGAAGGGATGGAGAGGAAGGGCAGAGACACAGTAAAAATAAAGTTTAGCACATGAACATATACTTACAGAATCACGCTTTTTCTTTGATTTACTATCATCAGATTCGCTATCTGACAAAGATTTTCTTTTGGCACCATCTGTCTTTTCTTTACCAGCTTTCTGAGAGTTCAGAAAAGCTTCAATTAGCTCTGGACAATCTAAGTTTTCTTCAGGTTCCCATGTGTTGTCAGCACTGAAACATACACACATTTATGTAAAACTAGGAAAAGAAGAAAAACGTAAAACTAGCCACATGGCTCACCTTAAGCAAGTTAATTTTTTTCTCACTATGTAAGGCAGGTTTCTTAAACCTAAGGATGCTTATCTTACAATCTTTAGTAACCTTCATGTACTGCATCTGATGACTGAAAAAACTATGCTCTGCTATTGTTGAAAAACGATGTTCTTCAACCAGATAGAAAATAAGCAGCTCTATTAACTCCTATGGTCTGAGTGGGCTCACAGGAGCTAAAACAAGCAATCCCCACCCTACCGAAACCTACCTGGTCCATTTAAACTGAGTCCCTTCCCTGGTTCCTCTAAAGACTGTCCATGCAAACAGACCACATGATACGAGCACTAAGCCTTACTGAGAACGGAATACACACAACGCTCACTACAAAAGGCCTAATGATATATGTCCAACCTTCTATATACAAGGAATGCTCTCAAAAGTTGCCTCCAAGCACCGAGATCAACTATACCTAGAACTATCTCCCTCCTTCAGTTGACTACAGGAGGGAACAAAGGTTCCATGTCCAGAGCTGGGCAATGCAAATGGTCCAGTGAGTGTGTATTTTGTTAACTGAAATTTTAAGAAGTCCACGAATGCTCCCTACAACAACTAAGCACCTCATCAGAAGTCCTCATGCACAAATACTGCCCCAGTGCTACTGTACAAGCAGGATGCCTACAAATTACTTTCAGGTACTAAAACACATTTTCACAACTTCAAATCAGACCCTCGACTACTAAACACATTGTCTTTTGCATTTATGCACTTATCACTACACAAATTTCAGGTGCTAGAATGTAGAATGCTGCAATGCATCACTTTGAGACGTAGGCAACAATAATATGACTGTACATGTAACTACTTATGTTCAAATGTTACATGCATCACCTTTTTTCAGCTGGTAGTCTGCCAGAAAGTGTCATGGGAGGGAGGATGGGAGGAAGGGCACAACTATGTGCCTTCTTTAACAATCAACTTTTTAAGTCCTCTGTGAGGTTTTCTTGTGTTTCCGTTAAGTCCTAGGAAAGAGACTCAAAAAGATACCTTTCGGGTATGTCTAATGAAGGCAACCATGCCACAGAATTCCTTATGCAAATTCATCTAATTTGAGAGCACTTCAGAAAAGCGAATAATAAGCAAACTACCTGCTTCAAATTCATTGCTTCAGAGTTGCCTACAGTTCAATTCCCTGCAAAATTTCTTACTCAGAAGTAACATTCATTCCACCACATGCATAAATTTAACAACTGTCAGTCTAGCTTACCTTGATAGATATTGACACAAGCTAAATCAAATAACAGTGGTAACAGAATGATCACTGAGGACTTGGTAAAAGTCTTGGAACATTTTATGTAGCACAAACACTAAGCTACGTATCTTCTATTTCATTTTCCTACTTGACTGCCCCACCTGAATCTGCATTTATGGATGTCCTTCCCTTGAGGTTCTTTGAAATGTCTCCCCGTCATCCAAACCCCTCTCTACACAGTTATTTCAAATAAATGGTTAGCATTAGCATTCTATCAGAAAGAAATAATAGGTGATGCCTTACTCTGTAAATCCTTTCCACTTCAAGTAGTATTCCACCTTTCCATTTACAACACGTCTGTCCAGGACTTTCTCCACAACAAATTCTTCAGGCTCTGCCTCTTCAACTTTTTTACCTTTGCCATTCTGTTTCTTTCCCATTTTGTGCTACAAAAGAAATTCAGAATGACATAATTCATTCTTTTGCTTTACATAGTTACTTCACTGGCCAAATCCAACTTTGCTCAGTAAACAGCAATGAATCATGTACTTATTCACACTAAAGCCAGAAGCTCAGACTCCTTTTACGTTACTGCATGTGGTCAGGTAACCTGAGCAAGACATGTTGATGTTTTGGGTTTTTTCAGTTGCTTAATGAGATACCCAACACCAGTTTTTAAAAAGGTGAAATATTTTTGTCCACATACTCAGTGCCTCCACTCCCCTTCCAAATTTAATTCTCAGAATGCTACATGCTCAAACATTTATGAAGCTTCTAAAAGTTAACTTTATGCCTGTGAAAAGGCAGAGGGCAAGAAACAGCATAAGGCAGAAGTAAAGAAAAGTAGTAAGAAAACCGTGAAAATGCGTAAATCAGAGAAGGGATGGTACTCAAAAAAATAGGTGGTTACTACCTTTTCCAAAAAAAGGAGAAGCTGATGGGAGCAAAGTTTGTGATGTGCTGCTACAGTAAGCAAAATACTTAACAATAACCCGTAACTATTGAACAGGATGCATGCTAGCAGCATTCCATTACTGTACTCTCTTCTCATTCTTAGCCACGCACCGATGTAACTTACATTCAAACAGACGTCACAATGGTGCAAAAACTTAAGACAGCTACACTTAAGTACAGCACTTAACACATAAATGAAATTTTGCTAACTTAAAAAACTTTACAAGTGTTTTAAGTTTACATTTGATACTTCAAATAATATTCTTTAAGTTCTTAAAATAAGTATTACATCCACATCATCCTCAAGGCATTCCCAGTTTAATAAGGCACAATTAAATAGTAATAGAAGGACACATTTCAGAATTTCCTAGTTTGTAATCTTAAAAAGGTTGGAAGAAGCCTATCATGATGTTGGATCACATTTCTGGAGCACTAGCAGACCAAAAGCAGTTTGCTTGCCATTTTGGACTGCAACTTGTAAGTTGTTAAAAGTGGCAGCCATAAACTAATGGGAGCAATATTAAGCTCTTAAAACATATACTCATGCAGCACCCTAAATCAAAGTGGATAGGACTAATTCCTCACTAATGCACTTCATATAGAACAGAAAACAGACAAGCAAAAATCACAGAGCACCTCTATTTACTTGATCTTCATTCTCTAGTCCTCTCTAGAATTAATGTGGGTTAGTATGAGAATACTGCGAAGCAATTTTGAAATTCTCAAATTTTTAGACTTTGTAGAATTTTGTCTTGATGTCGTGAAAGATAAAAAAATTTGTTAGACACAAGAAAAATGGTGGTCTTTTCGTAAACTGAGGATTTGAAGCTGATTCTTTCTTTCCAAAGCCCTGCCTTTGTGCCCCTTATTTTTCATAATTAATTTTTCCCTCCCTCCCCAAAATAGCTTTACACTGGTTAGCAAGCTGTAAATTTAAAGTGCAAAGAACGAAGAGGAGTAAAAGTTTCTCTTTCAAACAGCAAGTTTCTGTATATGATTATATCTCTCGTGACATTCGTTTTGATTTGGCAGCATAGAAGAGATTATCTAAAATAGAGCAGGTATTTCCAACTAGATTTTAACTGCCTGCATATCCCAGGTGTATTTTGACCACAGCATTCATGTCTGAAAAGCGTCAACTTAGGCACACTGGCTTTTTTTGCCTCCACAGGAAAAAACATGTAAGACTGAAATTGAAGAAAAATAAAAACATGAAGATGTCCAATGCCTCTGTGAAGGCAGCTTCTTTCAAGAAATGGAAGTGTGAAAAAGAGAAACAGGTAGAGATGAGGAAAAACAAACAAAAAAAGAAGCAGAGGGGAAAAAACGACACAGACTCACTATACCATAGTAATAACATTATAATTACTGGTGATGAGGCAAGCAGGCTACAAGTGGGAAACATCTCCATCTTTGTTCTCCGTTGGACTAAATTTCTTTGATTCAATGGAAGATTGTTTTCTGGTACTCTTTTCGGCTTCACTAATTCTTGTCACTTAAAGACAAATGTTTTGGATTTCTGTATCAAAGCAACATTTTTCTTTTTTAAAACTTCTAAGACTTAAGCATCTATATGATCTTCCGCAGAAGACAATGAACATCATGGGGGTCTGTATTTTTTTCTTAAAGTGCAGTAAGAAATAACAAAATCAAGGCTATGTTGCTTTTTGTTTTAAATACTGAGAGATCTAATTAGGTCTCATGCATGTCAGCACTGCTTTCCAACCTCTTGAGCCTTTCCAACCTCCTAAAATAATACTTGACTGCAGAGCCTGCAGAAATACTGAACATTGTTAAAAACCTGTACATTCTGAGATTACACAAGCCAACGTAAATGTCTGCCCATGAGTGAATGCGGTATCTGACTGAGGTTAAAGGGTACTAAATGCCCACTAGACCCCTGAAGCTCCCTTCTCTTAAGGTTGCATGTTGTAAACTGTAACTTGGGTGTTTGACCACTGAATACTCATCTGCATTCAGAAGTCATGTATGACAGAGGCAGATTCTCTCCAGCGGATAATCACTCTTTCTTTGAGAGGCAAGATCAAAATGCTGATGTGACACTGTGGCGAAGGGTTTTAATATACAAGAGGTAACAAAATCAGAATTACAGATCCAGAGCTACGCTATCCCTTAATACATTTAGGTTTTGCATACAAATACATAATGAAGCAGAATTAGTTACGGTTCCCATGGGAACCATAACTGATTTTCCTGACCTGTGCAGCAAAATTCTCAACAACATCAAAAGATTAAAAATACTGCATTCACAGATTCTTTCCTCTCCTGAGGCACCCTCTTCCCAGGCTGGCTGTGTCTCTTCCTCAAATTAGGGAAAAGTAGGCAATCAATTACTAACGTAAAGTTCAGACATTCACTTCACTGGAATTTTTTAAAACAGCTACCATACAATATAAAGGAAGCATTCCACTGCACTTCTAAGCCAGGAGTCAATACAAGGTTTTAATATATCTCAATCTAGGTCAACCAGTAATCATTTCAGCGAATTTAAGAACAGGACTTTTGAGTGCGTTATAAATCAGCTGTTCTGCTATCCAGATTTTGAACTGTACATGTGTGTTTTTGCTTACTTCCCCGCCTCAACCTCAGATGCATCTCACGCTCCACTTTTTAGTTCTGTCTTTCACAAAACTATATATCCTTATCAGTTGAATGGTGACCAGCAACCAACTGCCCTTAGAAGTCCATATTTTAATGTCAAGCAAAGCTTTAAAGGACTTGAGATCCACGAATGCATCACTAAAATGGTCCAGGAGGGGTTGACATCTGATAATCTCTGCTCCTATGAAATTCAAAGAAACTGTTATTTGTTAAAAATCATTTCAAAAGGCATCTTAACTATGCCACATCATTTCCCAATAATGTTATTTCTCATCTGTAAAGACTGCCTTTTCCCAGGCTATTAGTTTTCCCCAAATACACTGGGAGAAATTAAATGAATACATGATCTAGATTTTATTTTTTACATATAGGATGAATTACATGGTGTGCTGAAAGGAGGCTAAAAAAATCCTTAGTGTTTTCTAGCCTAGGACCTATGAAATAGTGCAGAGTCCTTCAAATTTATTTTCTTCCCAACAAGTCTCTTTAGAAATGGCAGATTTCTGAAAGCCAATGTCCTTTCTAGTAGCCTTACTTTCTGGATCTGAAATTTTGGTCAGAACAATGCTGGGGAGGGGAGATGTGGATGTATCTTTTAAATGGAGATGCCAAGTTATAAGTTTGAAGAAAAATATGTTGATTAAATCCTTATATACTTTAGGTGTGCATGAACTTACCAATGTAGTTTTATTGGAGGCCATTTTTATTGCAGACTTGCAGAGCTTTTACTAGAAAAATGCATGACAATTAAAAGGAAGTTTACATTACTCAAAGAAAGGCATCCCAATACAAGCATGGTCCTTGTTCCAACCCCCATGTATTCAGTGCACATAACATTTCAAATATGGATTAAATCCAGAACGAGAAGTAGGTTACTACTTTGTCTGGTATAACCTAGTAACACACCATTATGCTAGCGAGGATGAACGATACTGACAAAGTGGTATATAGAGTTGAAGAAAGGTTTTTCCCAAGACCTTCTAAGGCAGAGATTTTTCTAGGGAAAAGGGGGAGGACCATCAGGGATGCTTATTTCCTTAAACCCAACAGAACAGGAATTCAGATTCTAGCAGTTAATTGAGATACACCTAGGTATATTAACTGTGAATCTGATGGGGAGCACCTACATATCTGTGGTGTAACACTGAGTCACCCATTACTCTTAAATGGTAGTAAATGCTTATATACAGCAAATACTTCTGTCAACGCAACTATAACGTTGCCTTCTGATTCTCAACTTTGCAAGAGTTAAGGTCCTAGAGCAACATTAACTCAGCTAAGCCGTACATACTACATATTTGACCTACGCAAATGATGCTGAACACAATCCGTCCCCCTTTCCTTGTCATTTCTCACACTGGCCGCCTCCTTAGGCATGTATTGTCCCCGCCCCACTGCAAACTATAGAACTGTTAGAATTCCCCATACGCCTGGGCAAGGCAAAGGAGAAAGTCCTTCAAGCCCAGGAAACCTCCCGGGCTCAGCAATCCCGCCCAATTCTCCCCTGACACGGGAGGTGGGTTTTGGCAGTCCCACAGGCCGTGGGGGTAGGTGAGGTGGGAGGAGGGCAGGGACCTGTGCCCCAGCGCGGCGGGGCTTGGCTTGTTCCCGTTTGAAAGGTAGGAGAAAAGGGAAAAAAAGAAACAACAACAACAACAATAACAAGAGACCCCCCGTCCCCCCCCCCCCAGAAAGCGAAGCCAGCCCTGCGGGGGCCTGCTGGGGGGGGCTGCGCCTCGGGCCTGTGGCGGGCGCCGTGAGGCCGCCGG
>Ga0181612_123553_pt1 | contig 11534 bp, 10 predicted proteins | sample HoacroProtozoa21_FD_119630 | JGI IMG/M metagenome (GOLD analysis project Ga0181612, IMG submission 119630) | Hoatzin crop microbial communities from Cojedes, Venezuel. Combined Assembly of Gp0051906, Gp0051904, Gp0051908
AGGCAGCAACTCGCCCGGATGGCGACGTTTGCTGCCGGTCCCGACACTTTATAGTTATTTACAAGGGCACACATTAGAAAACCGCGGTGCAAGAACAGTTAGCAAAACAAGCTGCACCGGCATTTAATATTTTTACATCACTTTATTTTTTCATCCGGGAAATTTCTTCCTGCACCCGGGTGTGAAGCGCTTTCTTTTCTTCGTTGGTAAGCGTCTTAGTATCAATGGGATCCCCAATACGAATGGTCACTTCCCCGGGACGAAGCCAGGGAAGCTGAGCCTCGAAGATTTCCCGGGTGCCGGAAATGGCTACGGGAACTACAGGACAGCCGGTTTTAGTGGCCACCTTAAAACTGCCCCCCTTCATCTCATGCACCTGCCCGTCTTTGCTGCGGGTACCTTCCGGGAAAATAAACATACTGATGCCGTCTTTTACCTCTTCACAAGCAGCCATAATCACCTTCATGCCCTGGCGGAGATCATCCCTTTTTAAGAAAAGACAGCCCGAACGTTTCATCCAAAGAGGAAGCACCGGTACCTGTACCAGGTCATCTTTTGCAATATAGGCAACCCTTCCGGGAAGTATGGGATAGGTTAAAATTACATCAAAAAAGCTCTGATGATTTCCAATATAAAGCACCGGCTCCTTAGGAATTTTTTCCAGGCCTTCTACCTTAAGGCGAACGCCGGCAAGTTTTCCGATGTTCTGAAGAACCTTTGCCGTATAGGCCCGCTCCAACGCTTCCTCTTTTACAGGATCTTTTTTACCAATGTGACTGTAGTAAGGAAGCCGCACCAGGCTCTCCAGTAAAAACCAGCACAAATAGAAAACCGTCAGGATTGTACGCATGATTTCTTACCTTTCTTTTCTCACAGAAAGGGGCAGTCCCAAAGGAACCGCCCCTTATATGTTACATTTATCCAATGCTGCAATCGATTCTGCCTGACATTACAGCAAATCGCGGTAACCGGGCTTGTCCAGATGACGAGGAATACCGTCCACCATAATGGGGGCCACGTCGCCCTGAATCAGCGGACGAACGTAGGTGATAAATTCCTGAGTCACATAGGTGCCGTCCTTGGTAATCCAATCTCTGGGAACCAGGCGCTCATCATTGGCAATCTTATGAACATCCTTTACCTCGGTGGTTGCCTGGTAAGGATCATCACTTAATCTCTGGATTACTACCATCTTACCGCTGTCCCCTTCGTCGGCAGCCTTCATGGCAGCACCGCCAACCTCATAGGCCTCCAGAATATCCACACGGGAAGAGCAATGACTTGCTGCACGCTGCAAGGTGGAAAGCTCAATAGCACGGCTCTTGCAGCCAATTTCCCTGGAAAGAACACTGCAAAGATACGTAGCGGTACCAGTAAGCTGCTTATGACCAAAGGCATCCACATAATCCACTGCAGAAGAAAGCTCACTAATATACTTTCCGTCCTTATCACGAATTCCCTCGGATACGGCAACCACAACGGAAGCCTTTTTCTTCAGGAAACCTTTTACTTTTTTCACAAATTCATCTACATCGAAGGGCAGCTCCGGCAGATAAATGGCGTCAGGGCCGTCACAATCCTCGCCTTTGGCAAGGGCAGCCGCACCGGTAAGCCAGCCGGCATTTCGTCCCATGACTTCCACTACGATGACCTGGCCGTGATCCGTCTCCAGGCTCCAGCTGTCACGGATAATTTCCTTTACGGAAGTTCCGATGTATTTTGCAGCGGAACCATATCCTGGGGTGTGATCCGTTAAGGCCAAATCGTTATCAATGGTTTTGGGGCATCCGACGAAGCGGATGGCAGAACCGGTAATGATGGCGTAATCGGACAGCTTCTTAATGGTATCCATGGAGTCATTGCCGCCGATGTAAATAAAGCAGTCAATCTCCAGTTCGTCCAACTTTGCAAACAATGCATCATACAACTCTTTGTTCTCGTGAATCTCCGGAAGCTTGTAACGACAAGACCCCAAATATGCCGCAGGTGTACGCTTCAGAAGTTCCGCGTCCAGGCCGTTCTCAATATGCTTGGACAAATCAATGTAACGGCCTTCCATAAGTCCCTGAATTCCGTGAATCATTCCGTATACCGTCTGATATCCCCTGTCTCTTGCGGTACGATACACGCCGGCCAAAGATGAATTAATGGCGGCGGTGGGACCTCCGGACTGTCCTACAATAACGTTGCGCTTTTTTTGTTCCTTCATAAAAACCTCCCTTTATGCACAATCACATTGAAAAAAGTATATCACACCATTTCGTTAAAGTCACTTTATTTACCCCAGGCCATGGGCAAAAACGCTTCCTGATTCACTTCCTAATTTTGATCCTCGTTCCGGCGCTTTTCTGCTGCCAGATCTTCCGAAGACATGTATTTTACAAAGACACGCTCCAGAAGAATACTGATTAAATACAAGGACAGCCCCGGCACAATTATAAGCAAGGGAAGCAGCCGGTACTCCGCATACATAGCCGCCAGAAATACTCCCGCCACCAAAAGCGTGGTGGGAAAATTTGCCAGTGCCATGCGGGGAGCAATGCGAAGGGTATCCTTTAAGGAGCTTTCAAACCGGGCAATATAAGGAAAATAATAAAGCCCGGCCATAAGCAATAGAATTAAAAGAGCCGGATAAATATATACTGCTGCTTCCGGAAGGTCTCCCGCTTTTGCCAGGGTACTCATAACGTAATAGGCAAATAAAATCACCGCCCCCACAGCCTCTATTAAAAGCCACACCACCGTAGCCTGTTTAAAATTATTTTTAAAAGAAGAAAGAAACTCCTTCCAAAGATAGCCCCTGCCGTGTCGGACGGATTTATTCATGACATAATAAAAGGCTGTTGACGCCGCCCCGAATGTAATCACAAAGGGAATGGAAAACAACAGCCAAATAAGACTGGCCAGCATGCAATCCACCAGCCAGTCCATAGTTTTAAAAAATTTGTTCTCGTAATTTAAGAAACGATTCATCAGCCCTTCACTGCTCCTGCCGTAAGTCCGGATATAATCTGCTCCTGGAAGAACATGTACAACAAAATACTTGGAATAATGGCAATAATAATTGCCGCATACATTGTAACATAGTCCGTGGCGAACTGACTGGTAAAGTACCGAACGCCGATCTGGATGGTCTTTTTCTCCGGAGAGGTAATGAGCAAATTGGCATATACGAATTCATTCCAACAGGTTAAAAACTGAAAGGTGGCTGCCGTCACAATTCCGGTCCGGGTCAAAGGCAGCACCATTTTAAAGAACCGGCCGAAGAATCCGCAGCCGTCCACATAGGCTGCCTCCTCAATCTCCGTAGGAAAGGTATCCATAAATCCCCGAATAATAAATACAGAGACGGGAATGCCGATGGCGGTGTACAAAATCCGAAGGGAGCTTAAATTATTAAGCAGTCCCACCTTGCTGAAAATGGTAAAGTAGGGAACCATCATGGCATTTAAGGGCACCATAATACCGGCAGCAAAAATGGCAAAGAGAACTTCTCTTCCTTTAAACTTAAACCGGCTGATGGCGTAGCTTGCCATGGCGGCAATCAATACATTGGCCACGGTGGCAATGAGTCCCACAGAAATGGAATTTATAATCATTTTCCCAAGATCCGCCTGGGTCCATGCCTTTACATAATTGGACCACTGAGGCACCGCCGGCAGAGAAAACCGACTGGCGTAATACTCGCCGTTGGTCTTAAGGGATGTAATAAATAACCACACCAGCGGCACCAGGGTATAAGCCGCAAAGAAAATCAAAACGATCCATTTCAATACCTGCCGCAGCACCTTCACCACCGGGGAGGTTTCTTTTAATTTGTAATCGTCCATGTTAATGGTGGACTTTTCCATTGTTGTATCCATACCTGCCTCCTATTCCTTGTCAGCCCGGGCGGTAAACAAAGTCCGGATGGACACGATTACCAAGGCCCCCGTTAAGATCAGCATAACGGAGGATGCATTGGCGCCGCCGTAGTTGTTATTACGCATCTGGTTGTACAGGTAAAGTACCAGTACCGAGGTGCGGTTGGCAGGTCCGCCGTTGGTCAGCAGGTAAATCTGCTCGAAGGTTCGAAGTCCGAACACTGCTGCCAAAGTCACGGAAGTCATAATGGAATAACGAATCATGGGAACCGTAATGTACCAATCCATCTGAAGGGTGGTGGCACCGTCGATGCGGGCCGCCTCATAATAGGTCTCGTCCACAGCGGATATTCCGGACATTAAAATTACCATGTAATATCCCACGTAAAATAAGCCATAAATCAGCACTGCGGGAAAGGCAGTGGAAGTATTGCCCAGCCAGTTGGTGGTCAAACTTTCCAATCCAATGGCTTCCAACAGGCCGTTTAACAAACCGTATTCACTGTTGTAAACAGCTGACCACATAGAGGCAATGGCGATTCCGGAAATAACCTGAGGTAAAAAATACACCGTACGGAAAAATTTCCAGCCATGTACCTTCTTGGATAAAATCAGGGCCATGCAAAGTGCCAGAGGCACCTGAATAAAGCTTGCCGCGAAGGCCCAGATTACGTTGTTTCTAAGGCTTCGCCAAAATACCTTATCGGTAAAAATATCCTTATAATTCTCTAAACCTGCAAATACGGGATCTGTCATGCCGTTCCAGTCAAAGAAACTCATAATGGCCACGTATCCAACCGGCAGAAAATAAAAGGTAATAAACAATACAAGAGCCGGCAGAAGGAATAAAATAATTCCGATTCTGGCCTCCTTATTTACCTTCATAAAAATCCCCCTTTGATTTTTTAAAAAATGCCGGCGGTGTTACCCGCCGGCCACGCGCGCTCCCGTGCTATTCGGCGTCGGCTAGTCCCTGTGCGAATTCCTCCGGGGTGATATCACCCACTACGAGAGACTCCAGGAGAGAGGAGAATGCGTTTGCCACTGCCGTGCTGGCCTGAGACTCAAAGGAGGGGATTACAAAGTCTGCGCTCTGGCAGAGCTCATAAGCCTCAGCAGCTTTTTCGTTGGTAAGGGATGCAGCATCGATGTTTACGGAGAACAGAGATCCGGAGGAATTTGCCAGCTCCAGAACACGCTCAGGATCCGTAATATAGGTAAGGAATGCCTCAATGCCGGCTTCCTTTTCGGGATCATCCTGAACACCAACCATAATGTATGCCTGACAATAACTTACGAAGGCGTTGCCGTTGGAGCCTTCATAACTTAAGCCGCTGCCTAAGGTCAGGTTCTCATAGAGATCCGGATAAGTTGCTTCTTCGGAATTAATACGACCAAGAATCCAGGTACCATTGGTATAAATGGCATCATCACCGCTGAAGAAATGTCCGTTTACAACGGAAGCATCTGCACCTACGGCATCGGAGTTTGTGTAATCGTTCTGATACATGTTGTAAATTAACTCGGCTGCTTTTACATAAGCTTCGTCGGTATAATCCAGACTGTAAACATCCTCTCCGCCGCAAGCTGCCAATGCATAGGAATACCACAGCATGGAAGTCCAGGCATTGCCGCCACCGGTCATCTGACACATGGGAGTTACACCGCTGGCCAAAAGGGCATCGCAGGTTTCCCAGAGTTCTTCAAAACTGGTGGGCACGGAAGTATTCGCCTCGTCCAGCTCGGTCTGATTGTACATAATGGGAATGTAAGCCATCTCGTAAGGAACTGCATAATTTACCCCGTCAATCTGGGCGTTTTCAATAGCAGAACTTACAAAGTTGGAAGAAATGTCTCCGGATAAAAATTCCGTCAAATCCATTACCTTGCCGGAAGATGCGTAATACTCCACATCCGCCTGAGTCTTAACGGTAAAAATGTCCGGTGCGTCACCGGTGGAAATCTGTGTACGAATTGCATCCTGATAAGAATCGTAGTCCGTGTTTTCCTCAATGTTGATATAGTACTGTCCGCTGTACTCCTCGTTGAAATCCTCTACCATCTGACCGAAGACTTCTGCCTTGGAATCCTCTCCTACCCAAATGCAGGGAAAGGTAATCTCAATAGCACCATCGGATGTGGTGGTACCGGATGAGGATGAGGACTCTGAACTGCCGCAGCCGGACAGAAGTCCCAGTCCCATGGTTGCTCCCAAAGCGAGAGCCATTGCCTTCTTCACGCTCTTTCTCATGTTGTTCCTCCTTTAAATCATAACCCCGCTCTTTTAATCTGACGGTCCCCACCGTCATTCCCGAATCCCCCAATCGAGAATTAATTAAAAGAGTTAATTAATTGTATATAAACTTTAACACAGGGGGGATTTTTTGTAAACAGAATTTTGAAAATTTCCAGGAAACCAACGAAACAAAAATCGTTTTCACGCACCAACTTAAAGGTTTTCGTAGGAAACTATTTTTGAAAGTTTCGTAGGGAGTACTTGGAAAATCATGGTTTTCGAAACACGCCTTCAAAATAGTTTCGAAACACCGGAAGAAGAAAAAGGCAGAGAATGATTCCTATGATCCCCTGAAGAAGATTAAAAGGAAGATCTGCTGCCGCGGAAGTAAGTGCTCCGGAAAGTGCAGTGGAAAATTCATCGGAATTTGCTGCAGTATATCCGTCGGAGATTACTGCAGAAAATGTAACTTCCAGCCCGCCCACTGACAGTAAAAGAACCTGGGTATCATAAAGAAAATATCCCGCCATCATAAAGACTTCCCCCAAAATCAGAGAAGGAAGAACCGAGATTTTTTTTACAAGACGGCCTGTTAAAAAAACCGTGAAAAATTTAATTACAAAGGTTCCGGGAACCCACAGGGCATAGCCTGCCGCAAGGTCGGAAAGCGCCGCTCCTAAAGCCACCGCCAAAGCTGCTCCCGGGCCCCCGCAAACACAGGCCGCCAAAAGCACCACGCCTTCTCCGGCATGAATATATCCACCCACCGGTGTGGGAATCCGCACCACTACCGTGGCTACAAACGTCAGGGCCAGAAACATGGCGTAGGTGGTTATTTTTTTGATTGAAATTTCTTTCCTGGATTGCTTCATGATACGGTCCTGTTTCTGCTAAAACTTTTCAAAAAAAATCAAATCTTTCGGAGGTAATATTCTGCGCCGGCGGATTTGCTCACAGAAGTTCATTATAGGCATGGCGGTAGGATTTTGCAAAACAACGTTTGCGACTATGTTTGCCTGTACAAATTCGAACAAGTGTGCTAATATCTCCGTAATAAATAATCATGAAGATACGAAAGCGTTCTTGCGTTCGGCGCAAGGTTTGTGCAATACGCGGTCTTACGTCGTGTCTTTCTAATGTGAGTATATATAGATTCCCTTATAGGTCGGGTCCGGCACCAGCATGACATCCATGTCATGTATGCTGCCTTGCGCTGTCATCCATGACAGCGCATCCCTCTATATGCCCTCACATAAGAAAGGCATCTCCTCGAACAAAAATTGCACAACCCCCGCGCCGAATGCAAGAATTCCTATCTCCCTTAAAATTATTACACTATAGACCAACCACTCGAAATCTGCTTATTCCGAGAAAGGAGCCCCATGGAGAAACAACGGGTCTATCTGGCCATTGATTTAAAATCTTTCTTCGCTTCCGTAGAGTGCGTGGAGCGAGGCCTTGATCCCATGACCACCAATCTGGTGGTGGCGGATCCTTCCCGCACGGACAAGACCATTTGTCTGGCCATTACCCCTGCCATGAAGGCCCTGGGCATTAAGAACCGGTGCCGGGTCTTTGAGATTCCGGCAGGTGTTTCCTACATCATGGCGCCTCCCCGGATGCAGCGATACCTGGATTATTCTGCCGAAATCTACGGCGTCTACTTAAAATACATTGCCAAAGAAGACATCCAGGTTTATTCCGTAGATGAAGTCTTTATGGATGTCACCAACTACCTATCCCTGTATCAAATGACACCCCGGGAGTTAGGCGTCCGCATTATGGAGGACATTCTAAAAACCACCGGCATCCGCTCCACCTGCGGCATCGGCACCAATTTATACCTGGCCAAGATTGCCCTGGACATTATGGCTAAGCACGCCGCGGATTTTATCGGCGAATTAAACGAAGAAACCTACAAGCGGGACCTCTGGCACCATCAACCTCTGACGGATTTCTGGCGGGTGGGCCCCGGCACTGCCCGGCGCCTTGCCACCATCGGCATCTACGACATGGCCGGGATTTCCCAGGCGGATGAGGATATTTTATACCGGCTCTTCGGTGTGGATGCAGAACTTTTAATCGATCATGCAAACGGCATTGAGCCCACCACCATTGCGGACATCAAGGCCTACCGTCCCTCCACCAATTCCCTGTCCTCCGGACAGGTACTGATGCGGAATTATAAATTTAACGAAGGGGAATTAATCGTCAAAGAAATGACGGACCTTATGTGCCTGGATCTGGTAGCCAAAAAACTGGTCACCGACTCCGTTACCCTCACTGTAGGATATTCCAACCGTCTGGAATTAAAGCCCGCTCACGGAAGCACTAAGTTAGATATTTTAACCAGCGCGGATACTCTCCTGGTTCCCGCGGTAGTGAATCTCTACCGCCGCATTGTAGATCCCACCCGGGACATCCGGCGCATTACCATTGATTTAAATAACGTCCGTCCCGAGGAATTCACTCAGTACACCTTCCTCCACGACATGGAAGCTCTGGCCCGGGACAAAAAAATCCAGGAAGCTGTCATCGATATCAAGGACCGCTTCGGCAAAAATGCCATTGTCAAAGGCATGAATCTTCTGGAAAGCGGCACCACCATGGAGCGTAACGGTCAGATCGGCGGTCATAAAAGTGACGGAAGTACCCTTCAGGATGTTCTCATGAACGGACCTCTGCCGGCAGACGGATCTTTTCCCGGAACATGCACTCCAAAGGATGCACCCCCGAAGGATGCACCCCCGCAGACGAAAGGAGGCTCCCATGAGTAACCGACCCAAAATGTCCCGGGAACAGCGAGCCAAGCAGTTTGCTCCTTTTGCAGCCCTTACTTCTCTGCCTGCCAACCTTGCCAAAAAAGAGCGGGTGGTGGTGGACCGCCCCGCTCTTTCCGATGACTATCAAGAAGAAATCAACCGCACCCTGCAGTCCCTGCGTCCGGGGCAGATGGTGCATATTACTTATTACGACAATGGTCAGTACATCGGCCTCAGCGGCCTTATTTCCCGCATGCGACCGGAGGAAGGATATCTGCAAATTGTGGAGAAGCGCATCCTTTTTTCGGATTTACTGACAGTCCGGGTGGAGTAAATTCACCGGTAAAAATTTCCAAAATGAACTGACAGTTCCGGCGTTTTATCCGGCATTTTTATTCCCCGGGGAATCAACCCTCCATTTAGATTGCAGCGAATCCCTTCTCCAAATCTGCCAAAATGTCATCAATATGCTCCGTACCAATGGAGAGACGAATAGTATTTAGCTTAATGTTCTGCTGGGCCAACTCTTCCTCTGACAACTGAGAGTGGGTAGTAGACGCAGGATGAATCACCAGACTTTTCACATCTGCCACATTAGCAAGCAGAGAGAAAATCTCCAAGTGATCAATAAATTTCCAAGCCTCATCCCGGCCGCCCTGAATATCAAAGGTAAAGATGGAGCCTCCTCCGTTGGGGAAGTATTTTTCATACAGGGCGTGATCCGGATGATTTGCCAGGGAGGGATGATTTACTTGTTCCACCTTGGGATGCTTCTCTAAGAACTCCACAACCTTCTTGGTATTTTCCGCATGACGCTCCAGGCGAAGGGACAAAGTCTCCACTCCCTGCAGCAGCAAAAATGCATTAAAGGGCGAAATGGTAGCACCGGTATCCCGCAGAAGAATTGCCCGGATATAGGTTACAAAAGCCGCCTCTCCCACGGCATCCACAAAGGAAATTCCATGATAGCTGGGATTAGCTTCCGCAATGTTGGGATACTTGCCGCTCTTTTTCCAATCGAATTTTCCGGAGTCTACAATAATGCCGCCAAGAGTAGTGCCGTGACCTCCCAGGAACTTCGTTGCCGAATGTACTACCACATCTGCCCCATGCTCAATGGGACGAATCAAATAAGGTGTACCGAAAGTATTATCAATAATCACCGGAATTCCGTGCTTATGAGCCAAATCCGACACCGCATCTATATCCGGAATATCACTATTGGGATTTCCAAGGGTCTCAATAAAAATTGCCCGGGTATCTTCCTGAATGGCCGCCTCTACCTCTGGCAGGTTATGGATATCCACAAAGCTTGTGGTAATTCCGTACTGAGGAAGTGTATGAGCCAGCAGATTATAACTGCCGCCATAAATGGTCTTCTGTGCTACAATGTGACCACCGTTGGCCGCCACCGCCTGGATGGCGTAGGTAATGGCTGCTGCTCCGGCAGATACAGCCAAGGCTGCCACTCCACCCTCCAGAGCTGCCACTCTTTTTTCCAAAACATCCTGGGTGGAATTTGTGAGACGACCGTAAATATTTCCCGCATCTGCCAGTCCAAACCGATCTGCCGCATGTTTGGAATTATGAAATACATAGGAGGTGGTTTGATAAATGGGTACTGCCCGGGAATCCGTAGCAGGATCCGCCTCTTCCTGTCCAACGTGAAGCTGTAATGTCTCAAATCTGTAATCGCTCATCTTGTATACCTCCTTTTTCTTTCTCTCATTCCTTTTAAAACCATCCATCACTTTGGATTGAATGTATCCTACCACCTTAATCCCTAGTGTGTCAATAGGAATTATATGATTTTGTAAAAAAGAATTGGCAGGAAAACTTGCCGGTTAAAAAATCCGCCAAATCTCCTGCCCTTTCTTTACATACTTATAACTCGTTCTGATTTAAAAAATCATGCAAAAGTTTTATATTTTCAATATTCTTCTCATGCCAGTTTTCATAATATCCTTTACCTAGCAAGTATACCGAACCATTTTTTACCGTAAATTTCGATAAAATTTTTTCCAACCTTTCTGAATAAGACAACCCATAGCCCTTTAAATAATCCAAAAGATTTGCCGATTCACTTGAGTATCCCCAATTAAACTCTACTTTAAACTCATCTTTTCCAAAATGACCTTCAAAATAAGAGATTCCGCATGTTGGCTCGTCTTCTGTCAGATTTGATTTGTCCAACAAATAAAGGATTTCGCAGTCCTCCCCTAATTCCGTAAAGTCCGCTATATTAACTCCTTGTCTTGCAAATCTGCGATTCCAATCGGAAGCAAACTCGCTCTCGTTATCATACAGTCCTTCGCTTTCCTCATGAAATAGCTCAGCATACATTTCTTCGTATACCTGCTTAAGGCCTGCATCCAACGCATTTGACTTTGCAAGAATCTCAGAACTGTAATAGGCACCAAAATAGGATGCGTCATCAACATTCCATCTTTGTTTCCACGGTACTCTTTCTTTAACACAGTCAACACATTTCTCGACAGCTCTTCCTGTTTTTTCGCTTTCACATCGCAAAAACATTTTTCGCAGCCAGAATTTCTTCTCATCTTCTGTTAATTTAAATTCTTCAGGAGCAGCCTCTTCCACTTTTAAAAAGGTTTCTATCTCCTCTCGAAAAGAATTAACTGCATCTTCCAGAGAATACTCATCATCAAAATA
>Ga0181612_143558_pt1 | contig 11534 bp, 8 predicted proteins | sample HoacroProtozoa21_FD_119630 | JGI IMG/M metagenome (GOLD analysis project Ga0181612, IMG submission 119630) | Hoatzin crop microbial communities from Cojedes, Venezuel. Combined Assembly of Gp0051906, Gp0051904, Gp0051908
AAAAAAAAAACCGATTTTCCTTTTTTTTTTTTTTTTTTTTTTTTTTTTAAAATTTTTTTAAAACCCCCCTTTTTTTTTTTTTTTTTTTTTTTTTTTTTTTTTTTTAAGTGCTGTGAAGGTAAGCTTGCTATTGACCTAAAGAGCTAAAATCCTGTTTGGTGGAATCTTGCTCCTGGGCAAGATTTAGGTTCACCAACTGCTCATGTGCACTGGTTCACTGAGGTTTGTCCTGCTTCTAGTGCCGCTGTTGCAAAATAGCACCGATGTGTGCTAATGTGTCGTGTGATCTGTTGTCACCGTAAGACAAGTGAACCAACCAAGCAACGTGTTGTTAGAGACTATTACTTAAAACCTGCCTCAAGAAAGTGTTGGTTGCCTCTGAAGCCATGACGTTGTTATAGTGTTACTGGTTTCTTTGCAGAGAGCAAGGCTTGACTATCAACAGGTAGCATTATTTGGACAGGGCATCAAGAAGCCTAGGCTGTACTCCTGCTATTCATCCACTGACAGACTTTGGGGAAGATACTCAGTCTTCTTATATCTTCATTTCTCTCTCTCTTAAACAGAATAAGATATATATCTCCTCTATGGAGTGTTCTCATGCGAGTTTTGATGAAAAGTTTTATAGGAAAGATAGTACTAATAATATTTCAATGGACTCGCAGGATGAAAAGTGGCTGAATATCAAAGAAAATGAACATTATCCTCAGTAGTTCACAGTCACAGTAGCGTTGCTGACTGGCAAATGGCTAAAGTCTAGAATTTCTGTCTTAGTCTAAAGAGTTAAAACATGTAAGTACTATCTTAGAAGAATTAAAGGGAAATGTATAATGTATAAAGACATATCAGAAGATGCAGCTTCCTATGCAGTTTAGAGTAAGAGGAAAAAACTTTTCCTAAGGAAAGTAATGGAATGTGCTGATGCCCATAAACCCACAGGTCACATAATTCTGTGGGCCAAAACATTAAAATATAATCTCTGGGGTTTTGTACAAACATTTTCAGCTTTGTCATTGTTAAGATCATCTTCAGAGCTACAGTTGAAAGCCTATAGCTAGCAGTCCTTGTACAGCCAAATCTGCAGTTGTATCCAAAGCAGGATTCAGGGGTGTGTGCACTGCTTTGCTGGGGGAAAAAAAAAAAAAAAAGACATTTTTATTACCCATTATGATGGCTTACTTGGTGTGTGATTGTTGCAAACAAATTTTTCAAGTACTGCTTGTGATCTTCACTTAATCAAGAGTTGCACTGATTTTGCAGTGGTAGCAGTAGAACTCGGAAGTGTGAAAATTCTTAGCATAGCATCCAAACAGACACCCAAAATCCTAGAAAAGCCCTGAAGTGCTGATTTCCTTGAATTAAGTAGCTGGAAATATTTGCAGTGGTGTAATAGTCTGACACTGAGCTTATCACTGTGAACAAGTGCAGCATGTCACCTTGGCGAGCAACCCGTCCTTTCTGGGAGGAAGTGTAAAAGTAGGAGTCGGGAAGAGGAGAATGTGCAGATGTTGCAGACAGTCCCGGTATGAGAATCAAGGCAAGTCCTGAATGAGGATGTCTAAACATCCATTTAGACAGAAAACCTAGTTATTCAAGCCAGAAGAAACTGCTGAGAAAAAGCACTGCCCGTGCCGAGGATCTCTATGGACCATTCAGCTTGGTGGCAGTTACAGATAAAGAGATACTTTTTTTGTTGTTTTCACAATACTTCTATTGAATCGGCTTTATCCTGACTTTGCATGCTTCCTGGGACATATTAAACAGCACTGGTAAGCGTTAGATGTGTCCTCTGAGTCAGCAGAGTTTTTAAGGAAAATTGAAAGGCATTGTTGATGTGGATTGCATTGGAATCTGTTGTGCAAAATCTCTAAAACACACAGAAAAAGAATATTTAAAAAGTCAACATAAAAAAGCAGAAATTAAATTTTCCCATTGAGAATTTTCATAGACCAACTTTCTAGGGGCACAACATTTATTTTGAAAGAACAGTTTGTTGTCAATACTAGCTGATTTGAAGTGTGTATTTCTTCAAAATATAGCTTTCTGCGCATTGAATCCTGTGTGTATATTTTTTTTTTTTTTAATAAGTAATCTGCATTTAAAATCCCTTGCACAATTGTTGGGATGGGTTATAACTGGTAAAAAATGCATATGCTGCTGAGTGCACAGTGGCAATGATTTATGTTGGTATGTAGTAGAAGTGCTACAGAGATATGCATTACAATGTTAGATGAAGATTCTTACACTGATGATGCAGAGCATCCATTTGCCAACTTTTCAGATGATGGAAAGACAAGAGTACATTACCAGGACTCTAATAATGAATTTAGAGACAAGTTTGTTCCTTTGATATTACAAATCACATAGCAGCCTATGTGCAGTCCCAGTCTGAAGACAGATATCGGAGTTGTTACACGTATTTCATTACTGTTTAGATGATGTGTTCATGAAGCATCATTTTATACTAGCAAATTGATGGAATTCATTTTGGTAAAATGAGAGATACATTAATAGAATTGTCTTTATATTTTAATTGTCACTGTCCTGCATAAGGCTATTAGCATTATAAGGTTATTAGCACCTATTAGCAGAGTGGCTTTACACCTTGGTGAGGGATTTATTGACTTCAGTTGGATTTAGCAGTCACAGTGGTTTAGATGTGGATTAGCCGTAGGAAATTCAGTACTCTACAACAATTTATATCTTCAAAAAAGGGAAGTGACTCCAGTACCCTTCAGCAGAGGCTGGTAAAGTAGTTCCTTCTTGAAGAAGAGAAAGAAACTATAAGGAAAGTGTCAGTTCATAACTAATTATTGTTTGCATAATTGAGTAATTTAGACATAAACAATTACTTTATAATTGGAAGGGGATGTAGGAATCTCAGACTGATAAGGCTTTAACTATGTGCAAGCAGAGGATGGGACTTCTTACAGAGCAAGGAGAAAAGACTGACATGCCACACTACACTGAGTCACAGCTCGAATACCTGTCTTACCCTGCTGCACGGGGAAGGTCCTTAGGCAAAGATCGTTTTTTCCTATCTGTACTGTGTAATGCTTTACTCTCTTCTGCTTTCTTTTTACGCCTTGAAACGCTTTCCTTTACAAGTTTAAAGTAATTGATTTCTTGTAACTGCATGCTCTCTTTTAAAACCACTTCTTTTGTGAAATAGGCTGTTAATTCTCAAATAAAAAAAAAAAAGAAAAAAAGAGAAATCTTGCAGTGCTGTGGATTGTGTTACTATCTACAGCCCAACATTTCCAGTCATGCTTTACTCCAAGAAGAAACAAAGAGCCTGGCATTCCTGCTTTCATACTTTGGCTATGCTAACTCAAAGAGGGGCCAGGCATGGGCTCAAGCGCCCGACTGCCTGTTGCACTGCACCATTCCCAGCCCAGTTATGACCCATGCTGATTTAACTCTCCAAGACTGTGTCTGAGCAAGGTTTGAGGGACTTCACGTGTCAGAAATCATTCCCAGCAGGGAGTGTGGGGAAGACCCATCAGGTTTGTCTCCCTGCTCTGTACACTATCCTCCAGCCAGATGTGCTAGACAGAGACAAGGAAGTGTACAGCCATCGTTACCTTTCCATTAGCAACAGCTTAGTCAAGGAAAGGTCTTTTAAACATTGATGATACATACTCCTGTACAACTATAATGAAGTATGGCTGAAGAAAGAAATGACTAATAGTCAGCAGGTAAAGAGATATTGCAAATGTAGTCACAAGTGACCGGGAGGCTGTGTTGGTGGGAGTACTTAGGAGTCATGAACTGGAATCAGCCTTATTCAATATATTCATTAGTGACCTTGAGGATAAAATTAATTCCATACTGATTAGAATTTTTAGACAACAGTCCTGAGAGGAAGAGTAAATAGACAAGATGGTAAATTAAAAATCCGAAGGGGTCTGAGTGCTTTGAGGCACTGGGTGGGTCAAAAAGAGATTAAGTTTATGTAAAGAAAACCAAGGTGATACATCAGAAGAAGAATTTGAAGTTCTTCATTGTTGTAAGCAACTGTGAGTTTTTGTGGATTTTTGTACTATCAGTTCTTTCATTTTTTGTCTCAAGACCGTTCTTGTCCTCGAGTTCCCTAATTACACACGAGGATCAACAGCACAGTATGGTGCAATGGCATCATTAAAAGGTCTGAATACCCTAGATACCTTTGTTATATATGGACTTTTAGTCCCAGATTCCATTCCATCTAACTCCAAGCACTTAACTAAAATACCTAGATTGGACATAGTTGTGAAAGTTAAATAGGATGAATCCAAGCCTCACAGGTGATCATCAGAAGAGCACAAACAAGATGACTTTCATCCTCATCTTTCTGAGCAGCCCCCGGCCCCACCAGCCATCTTGGTGGAACATGTTTTATTAGCAGGGAAAAACAGAAAAGGAAGGAGTCACGGGTCCACAGACAAAACTGCAAGGAGCTGGCGCACAGTTTCCATTTCATAATAAGGAATAGAGGCAATAGTACCAATTTCTCTTGTGATCCAAGTGTCCAAATGAATTGAATCATCAAAGGTTATACTGAATAAGTGTTAAGCAGAATATGGTTTGAAAGGAATTAGTGTCTTGTAATAACTGTAAGGATAAAAGAGTCTAAAATATCCAACTATATATAATATCTATGAAATTAAGTTGCATAATGTAATGACATGTTATGCTACCATTAACACATTATAGCTATGTAATTTGGAAGGCTAATTTTTTTTTGTAAAACCACTTAACTACATAAAATTGAAAATAATGATTATTGTAACTGCTTCCATTTTTTGTCTTTAGAAGTTCAAAATTAAATATGCCATATACAGTTATTTTATGGTGATGTGTAATTTTATGAAATGGTCGTATAACATGTACAGTAATTATTGACATAAAAATCCTAAATACATAAATCATAGTGTATAAAATCTCTTATAACACATTAACTTTACCAGCAGCCAAGGTAAGTCACTCAGCATCTCATTGACTTAACACCCAAGGAATCCAGATAAGATGACAGGAAATTGCAAATCTCAGCCAAGATATAAAATAATCATATCAAGGCAGCCTTAGATCTGAAACTTCTCCATTCTGTTTTTTTTTACTTTCTAGTACCTGTTTATTTCAAACCTTTGAAGACCAACATGGAAAACAGTAAAACCTGGCAGGTCACCCAGATGGCCCTTTTTTTCTAGTTGTGAATGTCTCTTGCATTTGGGTTCCCATCAGTCCTTTGGAGACTATTCAACTGCCTAATTCAGCTCATTTTCAGGAAATATTTTTTCTGATATTCAGTCTAATTTTTTCTCTATCGCTCTTGCTAATATGCTTTAAAAATTTAGACTGTTATCATTCTCCCCATATGTCTTACTTATGACTGTGTGAAATTATATGTATACATGTCTTCCAGCCTCATAACCATTTCTATTAGTCTTCTCGGAACTCTCTGTAAATTGTTGCTATCAATTAGAGAGGTCTTCTGCTCTGAGTCATAAATCCGTATATATTTCAGCTACTTTGGGGAAACCAACATTTCCTGCTAATGAATCAAAGTTATTAAAAGGAATATTTATTTCATGTCAGTATTACGTGAGAAGGAAAACTCAGTTGTCAAACCACCAGCAAAAGTGAGAGCTTGTGATAAATTGGAGCTGATCAAAAAATGTAATTTCTCACATTTTTAAATTTGCCTTCATTCTGAAGAAGCAAGAATTTTTTTTTTAAATATTCCATATAGTTAAAAATTACGGGAAAAAAAGATATTTTGAAAGGTAATCTGTGCTATTAACATACTCTGTTCTGACTTTGTAATCTTATGGTATTTTTATATTCAAATATATCAAACAATAAAAAAGATTTGCAACAATATAATTATACATTTTTAAATTTGTCACCACACTTTGAAGTTTTCCATTTGAAATTGACAAACCTGTGCACTGACAGGGAAAAATATTTCACAGAAATTTTTTGATCAACTAATTTTTGAGGAGATAGAGATAGAAAAGCTACATTCTCTCACATATCTCCTTCATTGCACAGACTGAAAGATGATCGGCAGTTTCAAAGCACTTCTAATTCTATTATACTGTGTCCTCAGAGAATAGGGCTGATACGCTAATAGGCACAGAGGATTTTACAGAAAAATACAGAAAGCGAGTTTACATGAGTCATCTCATGTGCAAGCTAGGCTTTGCAATCTCACAAGAGGGGTAGATTTTACATGTTCTTTGTAACCTAATGTTCCTAGGAAATTTAATGTGTTGTGTTAGATATGGGCAACTTTGCTCATCCTGGGAGTCTGGAAGAACCGAGAAGGACAGAAGAACAGAGGACCAGGAATGTCCCTCACTTCTCTGGAGCTGCTCCTGAAGGTGTGTGTTGCCAGAAGCTGTCTTCTGCTGCTGCCTTACAAGGCCAGAAACCTAACAGAGTAGACATCTCACAGGATGGGAGAGAGGTGGACAATATAGCCCATACTCCATGGTTGAGCAGATGGTGATAAAATGATTATAGGCCTCCTGCAGGTACCCTGTAGTGGGAATTGCCTGGAAGGATGGAGAACGAAGGGATTTGTGCACTCGATTTCCTTTGTGTACCCAATTTCTTTCCACTGACTTCTTCTGGTCTGTAAGCTGTACCCAACCACAGAGCAGATCTGTCTCAGCCTCATCCACTTTGCATTGCTGAATGACACAACAGTGTTAAAGAGCTCCCCAACAAGCATGAGTGACAGCACAAAGCCAACATAACCAGGTCGGCATAACAAGGTCACCAATTCCCACTGATCTAAGAGGAGTTTGAGGCATGGTGGAAACATCAAGGATGAGAGTGCCATGCTGCAAGATTTCCTTAGCATCCAGAGAGTGTTTAGAGAAGCACTGGTGAGCCCAGCATTCCTCTCCGGCAGCTGATTATTTGCTGCTCAAAAGCTTCCATCAGTAGATTTTTCTTCCATAAATCTGGTCACTCTCTCCAGCATATTTAGAGGATCCTTAGATTGCAGGCACCAAGCACCATTTAGGTATTTACTGAGGCCAAGTATCAAGAGAACAGTGAAGTATTTATATGAGATCTTTCATTAAATGCAGTGCTGGCATTCAGAAAAATCCAGCCCAAGCAGTTTTACTAGCATTCTCAAACTTTTGTACACCTGAATAATTTATTTCATCATGCATGAACTTTACTCCCAACATTCATTTTCTCAGGAATGTATATCCAAAATGTGCCTGTAAATTCAGCTGAAATGATGGAAATCAGGCGAGTTTTTTAAACTGTGAAGTACTCTTTTCAACAAAGAAGTAGCAGGTATTTAAAAATCGTCTAAGAATGGAAAGCCAAAGTGTTAGCTAAAAAAAATTAAATATTATTAAAATATCGACAGAAGCAGAAGTTATTGAAGTGAAAGTTGATGCTGCCACTCAGAATGACTAGCCTACAAGTGTGGAGGTGACAGTGTACTAATAATTTTCACTGATATTTTAAGACTAGATTTCATGAGTATTAGTCCTGGACATCAATGGTTTGTTTTCTTTTCCCTATGCAGTGCGCACACACAAGTCCCATTAATGTCAGTGAGAATTAGTATCAAGAGGGCACTATAGATCCCTAAGATGTTTTTTCATAATGTTGAAGACTTAGTTGAAGAAACTATGGGAGATCAATAACGCACCGAGGACACATTTTCTTCCTAGCTGTGACATACCACATGTTTTTTAATGTCAAAACCCAGGTAGGAAACAGAGGCAATGAGAAGTGGAAATAGCAAATCGTTTGGCTGGCTTATTTGAACTGAATAGCTGTTTCCGATGACAATGTGGAGCATAATACAAGTAATTATTACTGATTCCTGTTACTACACTTTTATGTTTCTTTCAGAGTAAATCTGACATCCTACTGCTAACTGGCAATGTTATCTAGTGTCTGTTCTGCAAGCCTGTCTCTTTGGCTAACAAAATATAAACTGGCAGGATAACCTCTAGAAAAGCCCAAAGGGAGCTAGGTATCTTCATGATGCGTTATGTGAACAGCTTGGAGTTGAAAGGTATCCTGCAGTAACTATTCCTTTTATACAGAATTTCTGCAAACAGAGTAAAGTAAATGTTTTATACCAGTATCCTGCTGGCTTTTGACTGTAGATAAAGATGTCAAGCGTGGCATCTTTGAAATATGGACTCTAATTTATGCAATTTGCACTATTTTTAGTGTCAGGCAGCTGTTACATCTGATTTTTTTTTATCTTCACATAAAGGGCATTTGGGATTTATTTTTTTGGAAGTTATTAATATTAGTTTACCATTTTCTGTGATATCAAGCTCAGGATGCTTAAAGAGGAATAAGCTTGGAATTCTGGAGAGATACAACGTGCTGTAATGGCACTGTTTTCCTTAAATCAAATGAAATGGGGGGAAAAGCTGTTTCGGAAACTTGCTACTTTCTTCCAAAGAGAGTGATAGCTGCTATTGAGAGTAAGGTCAATGCAAAAAAAAAATAAGGGGGGGGGGAGAAGAAAAGCAAAATAAAAATGTGAAGAAAATCAATAAATGCCTAAATTATTTAAGGACAAAATACAACAGGGTGTCTTACTGTCATGCACCATACCCTGCATCGGAGAGCAGACAGGTGGATTGTCTGTAGCCAGTGCTGGGTTGGACACTCTCTCCAGCATGCTCATTAGTAGCTCCGCGCCTGGGCTCCCTGTTAGTAGAAAGGCAGGGATCACAGCAGGGAAGTTAGATCTCAGGCTTCTCACATTCCTGCTCTATCTTAGCAAAGCTTTGCAAAGCCTTTTCTGGCAGCTCATTAGTAGGTGCACTGATGCATAAGAGAAAGTCATTAGAAGTGTTTTTCAACATTGGCTTTTGATCAGGTGCCTAGTAACCTCGTAGAGACATTTACTTACATTGTTTTCTATAAGAGATTCTGTTGCTATATTGAGAATGACATACATATAAAATGTGGAAAACTAGCTTGACCTTTCTACGACAAAAGAAAAAAAGCTCCATTAGTTCCCTGAATCTTGTCTTTATATTGTCAACTATGACGTAATAGAAGCACAGAGTACTCTCTTTTAGCTTTAATAATCTATGCCAAGTTCAACTATATCGTTTGATTTAAGGTTATGACAAGAAGGACACCAGTGCACAAGAATACAGCTGGCATGCCTTAAGCTTTATGAGTTTCTTTTAATGATAAGCATTAGCTACCTTCTATCTCCATGCAGACTGGCATTTTTTAGCATTTTAAGACTAAATCTATCTATAGGGCAAAGTGAAACACACAGTAAAATTTTATTGGATCAGATAGGGCGGACTGCTAAAGTGCCCTGAGTAGTATCTCCACTGGAAAGATTCCTTGGTGCATGGGGAGTATTTTTGCAAACCCTGAGAAAGCTATGCAGGTTTAATTGGAAATAGTTCTAACACAAACTGTACCTAACATCTTATTTTTTTAAACCTGCATAAATAGGCTGTAGAAAATGCACTAGTGCATACAAGCCAAAGAAACATGGTATAAAAGTTATGCTTCAATAAAGAACATGCTTATTTTGTTATTGCCTTTTTCCAGACGCTTGATTTTTGTGTAATATTTCAGATGCCAGTGTGGCAATACTTCTCTAACGTAAAATGCCTGTGATGACCGTCTAATGCCTTTGCTTCCCAGAAAAATGTCGTGTTAACCACATGTGATGACGTGCAACCAAAACAAGAGGAGGTAAAGCCGCCTTTGTAAAAGTTTGCTGAAACAAAATACATCAGCTTAATCAGGCCTGCTTCTGGCTATGTATGATCATGACATGCCAATTACATAAAGTTCCAGTTCAGCTAAGACTCCTGCTGACTAATTCAGTGTTGATTGTTTTCCGCTACATGGCTTTGAGTGCTTGTTAAGGCTAGAAAAATAAGGGAGAGGGGCAACAATTGTAGGAATTCTTTGCTTCCATCAAACTGTCTTATGATTGCCAGCAATTAGTTAAGCTCCTTGGCAGTAAAATGACAAGATGGGACTTGACCAAATACAATGTGTGGAGCACATAGGCATCTGCCCCAGCTGAAAGACATTACAATGTTTGTTAACCTTAAGGGTCATTCCTGATTCACTTCTGCAGACAGAAAACAAGATTTATATAACACAGATCAATACAGCCCTAAGACTTTCGCCATTGAGGATGCTAGATTGAGGCACTTCTCTTTATCAGTTTACCATGACACTAATGTATTTTGCCTGTTTTGCCTGGGCAGTGATGAATCTGTTGGCAAGAGAAAACAAATAAGTTCTGTTGTTGAGAGACATGTTGTCTATGATTTGTCTCAGCAGACATGCCAACTTGCTGGCCAATTCATTTCCTATTTAATTTAAGTGGCATATCTGTCTTCCCCTTTCTGGTATGTCTTTTGTCTGCTGCACACCCATACTGGCATGGCAAGAGGCACCTGCAGTAGATCTTTCCAGGTAAGACTGATACAACCAAGGCTGAAGCAAAGTAAAGAATCAGAACCCCTGATTTTTATAAGGGATTTTTCATACATAGTTCTTTTCTCTCTATTTGCACTCTGAAGCAATCACTTTAATCACCTATTTCAGAAGGATCATAGTGATTTTTTTTGCATACTCATAACCCAATGCCCTTTGAAAATATGCCCAGTAATGTGCTGTACTGAAGTGTGGTTTACGATGCAGCACAAGTTAGGTGTGTTTTCCTATTTGTGAGAGTGACTTTTTAAAAATTTTATTTGCTTGGAAGATAAAATGTGCATATAGGGGCCAGTCTAGCCTTTGCTGGGCAGAGAGAAGCTGGGTGCTTAAGGACTTCAAAATGAGGCCTGTTAGTAATGAGAGCAAATGTTATTTACACTGAAAAGTCCTTTCTCTTGCTTCGGAGTGAAAAATGCAATTCTGAAGCTGTTATTTCATGTCCATCCCAGGTTTGCATTCTTCCATTAAAGCAATTAGTTACACACGCAGCTCATAGTTTCTGGAAATAAGACAATATATGAATTATACATAAAAAGAAAGCGCCTTCTTATAAAACGTACTAAGGCGAATGTATGTTGAATGAGCATTTCCCCAAAGAGGCCCTACATCTGGAGGGGTGGGAGCTTGTATCAGAGAGCGCCTTCTCAGCTGAATCCCCTTCAGCCCTGGAATTTTCTTACCCAGTTTGTTAACCTCTAGGGCAGGGTGCAGAGCCCATGTGCTCATTCAGGGCCAGATCCTGACACTCTTACTTATTTTGAGTGGTAGCATACTCCAAAAGCAGTTAGATCAGCTCCAATGGGACCATATGGTTCTACTCAATGCAAGGAATGGTGGCAGAATCAGGGCCTTGGGCTTTTTCCAAAAATGCATTAGATGTAACAGATAGGCATTTTGTTTTGAGAACAATAATCTTCTTATAACTCCGTCCTTGTTATTGCTGTGATAATAGATTTTAGTATTCTGCATTGCACGGGCAACATGACCTTTTTTGATTCTGGAGACTATGGCTGTGGGCACAAGTTATCGTAAATTGAATTATAAAATAAATAGAATAAATATATAAT
>Ga0181612_101016_pt1 | contig 11533 bp, 6 predicted proteins | sample HoacroProtozoa21_FD_119630 | JGI IMG/M metagenome (GOLD analysis project Ga0181612, IMG submission 119630) | Hoatzin crop microbial communities from Cojedes, Venezuel. Combined Assembly of Gp0051906, Gp0051904, Gp0051908
CACAGTACTCCAGATGAGGCCTCACCAGGGCAGTGTAGAGGGGAAGGAGAACCTCCCTCGTCCTACTGGCCACACTCTTCTTGATGCACCCCAGGATCCCATTGGCTTTCTTGGCAGCCAGGGCACACTGCTGGCTCATGGTTAACCTGTCGTCCACCAGCACACCCAGGTCCCTCTCCACAGAGCCTGTTTTCTCTATCAAAGAGAAGGCAGGCTGGTTTCATGTGGAAGGGCTATTGCTTCCAGCCCTTCCTTGCAGAGGGATTGTTTGATGATTTGTTTCAAATTTTTTCCAGGAATTGAAGTTATGTTGACTGGCCTGCAATTTCCCTGATTTTTCAACCTGCTGAATATAGCCACTATATTTGCCCTTTTCAAGTCTTTTGAAATCTCATTTGTCTTCCAGAAATTCCCAGAGATAGTTGCTGACAGACCTCAGCCTATTTGAAAACATCGAACTTCAGTAATCTTTATTCCACTCATGTGCTACTATACCTTACATTTCTACTCTGCTGCTTTTAATTGCATTAACTTTGTAGTCTTAATTATCCTGTTCACGAAGTCTGAACCAAAAAAAGCATTAAACATTTCAGCTTTAACTCTGGGAGTTGTTGGCTATTTGTGAAATTGTGTCCCAATTTATACCTCTTTGCTTCCTGAGACAGCTGTGAGCCAAACCCCTGGGATCCCCTGCCTCCTCTTACCCTAATTAGTAGTTTTACAACTGGTTGTGTGCTGACGGCATGTGTGTGTGTGAGAGAGGTCATGAAGGTGAATCTCTTTTTCAGGTGACACTCTCTAGTCTGTTAAACAACACTTTGGCTTTCTCATTATCTGATTTGGTTATTGCTTTTGTAACTGTGGGGAACGTGGCTTCTTATGACGTGTTCAGTATTTATTAAATTCATTTTACTGTCCAATTTAACTAGCCTCACAAGAGAAGATATTTTATAAATTGTGCATCTTAAAATTAGCAATTATACATACATTACGATATGTAATGTCATTACCAGAACCAGTCAGTTCTGGGTGCTGTGTAGAGAATAAAGAAAACACATAAACCTAACAGAAAACAGATTTCATGGGAGGGGGGAGGGCTGACATGCACTAACAGCTTTGGAAGGGCTTGTGGCATGTTCGGTGGCATAAACCGATCTATTAACCTTTTCTCCCGGCTCAGGAGGTGATGAACTCTTTGGTCTGCCTCTTCCCACTGATGTAGTTATCAAATGTCTGCTCGTTACTGCTGGCGATCCCCGCTGCGAGCGGTTTCTGTTGAACACTTGGCTCTTTCGCTCAGTCCCTCTCTCCTGGTGCCGTTCCCTCCTGCGCATCCACATCAGCCTGATGGAGTTTCCATTTCTCCTTCGTGTGCTGCAAGCCGTGGAGGAGTTTGTGGTTTACCCTTATCGCACCCCCACACTAAGATGATTTGCATTTGTTCCCTTATCTTGCTGCGTGTTTACCAAACACCATCTTTCCTGAACTGCCTGTTCATTCTGCATGAAACCTCCCTTGCCAGCCCTCTGAGCTTACTGAAGCCCCTGTCCTTACGTGGCGCTGCCTTTACCCTGCTGCTGTGTGCCCTTCTATTCCGAACGACTACAAACACTCGTTTCGGGCTCCCTTGCCCACAGTGCTTTCCACCTTCGTGTTTTTTGCCAGTTCCTCTGCTGGTGAGAATCAAACCCCGAGGAGCCTCCTTCCTAGTTTTGTTCCTGTCTCTTCTTTCACAATTTTTTTTCTTGGTGCATTCCAGGAACATGATGGAAGGCTGTGTCTGATGTCTTCCTTTCCCAGCAAATGTGTGGGCAGTTAAAGGTCCCTAATTACCAGTGAGTTCTGTGTTTCAGATGCTCCCAATAAGCCTGTGCTTCTGATCTCCCTGATTTTGTAGCCTAAAGCAGACCCCCAGTGTGCCAGTGTCTGGGCTCCTTCCACTCTTACGTGACACAGAGGGTTTTATACCTGCCCTTTGTACTACTGAATTTCACCCCCTGCTTTTATGCTGGGCCCCAGGATCACCCAGACCTTCTTATGTGATGTTTCTCTGCTGTGCTGATGGTAATTTTCCTCTTTGTCAGCATCATGCCTACCTCTGACTTTCAACCCCTGGAGCTTGCTCTGCCTCTCACCATCAGGTTAGAACCCCCCTTTCCTCCCATGCTAATGTAACGCCTATGAGCAGCAGCCGAATCTTGTGGGTTTTCCTCTTTCATAAGCTGAGTAGATTTGGCTCCTTAAGCTTCACTTTGCCAAAGTCCTTTCATAGCTCTTCCTTTGTCCTGTGACTGTGCAGAACAGTTTTCCATCTTGAAGATACGAGCTCTATATTGTCTTCCCGTACACGTATTATCTTGTGCTTGGCTGAATGAAAGCACGCTCAGTTGGATGGTGGCCATTTAGCCGTACAAATTGGATCGCAGGGTAAATAGGGACTGTTTTGTTCGTTATTTTACTAACCTATGTTTGCGCTATCTGCAAGCTGCCTCCAAGGATCTTATGTTTATATTTATCTAAATGGTTGGTAAAAACACTGTGTCCTGTGGGATGGGAAGAGGGTGATGGATATGTTTTTGTCTCATCAGCCACTTCTATCCATCTAGTTAAGCCAAATTATTTCTATTAACGCAGTTTCTTAAATCAAGCTGCAACACTGTTAGACAGGACTTGATTCTGTACAACATATGTTGGCTGGTAATTAGATGAGACATGAATATAATGAATTATCAGTACATTCTCATATTGGCTTTTAATTACTTTGTCTAGGTCTGCTGTCAGGCTGACTGGCTGTCGCTCCCTAGGTCAGCTAGTCCTGCCTAAGCACCAGCACGGGGTTAGGGCTCTCCTACCCTTCTAGAATTACTTGGCATTCCAAGATTTATTAAAAATTAGCATCAGCAGGTCAGAGATCTCCTTAGCACACTCAGAGGTGCAAATTATCCAGGGTGGGTGATTTAACAGTGTTTATCCAAAGCAGATGTTATCTAATACATTTCTTGGTCATTAGTAAACTGTGAAGTACATCGTCTTATGATGAGTTCATCATCATCTCTTTTTCCCAAATACAGAGCGCGTATATTTTTATTTTTGTAATTACATAGGTAATTTTACCATGTGTGCAAAATAATGTCTCTTCACATTTTCCTGCTTTTCTCTATATTTAAATTCCCACTATTAACTCAGCAAGGCATGAATTTTTCCATTGTGTTGCTGAAATACTTCATTAATTTTCTACACTTTGTGATTTGCAATGGGTTGCTATTTCTTTAGCTTTATAATCGTGGCTTACATTGTTTTCTGCTGTTGCTGTCTGTACTACTGCATAAAAGGATGGGTTTCCAACCAAAATCCCCTTCCATCATGGTGCTGGAATATACTGATTTTTGGCCATCTAAATCATCTAAAAACAAGCTAAAAAAAAACTTTATTATTTTGGATTCTGTTGTCCAGTATTTTCTTCCCAATAATTTAATTAGATATTTTTTTTCTCAGCCTGGAGAAGTTGAAGCACCTCCTGTGTGTATTTCTGACTGGGATGGCAGTTCCACTAGCTTTTCTGAAACGCAGGCTTTGAGGAGGTGGCTGCCGATGCAGACAGAGCAGGGAACTCCACGTCTGAGTTCTGTGTTTTTAAAAAAATTTCCTAGCAAATTGTGACATAGCAACAAATTTTGCTGCAGTCGGAGGAGTATTGCCAGCTTCAGTGCTCCAGCCACCATCCCTATGTATTTGCTTCCAGTGAAAAATAACAGGAATTATTATTTAAGTGCTGCCAGGCAGCTTGCAGCCAGGAATCGGGGATGCGTGTCAGTGGCATGCAGGATACATCTCTGACAGACCTGCGCTTTGCGGCTGGGCTAACTCATGGAGAAAGCAGAGAGGAGAGGGGAGAGGCGGCTGGTGAGGCTGGCTTGGCGGGGAGCGATGGGGATAACTTCTGCGGCCGGCCCCTGGCTCCTGCCCGCCCCGCGCTGCTCGGTGGGGGCACTGCCTGCTGGTGGGAACACAGTTTGGTTCCCAAGGCTTGTTCTCCAGTTGCTCGCTCTAACCCCTTTTCCATCTGTCCGTTCATTTATTATTTACCGCCTTCTCCTGCTCTATTCCGCGTCTGCCGGTTCCTGATGCCCCTGGCTCAGGAAGGGGCTGTCTTGTGGGGAGCGCGAGGGCAGCAGCGAACACCGCTGCCCTGCTGCTCTGCCAGCCCTCCTTGTTGCGGGGACAGGAGCATGCGGCATGCACAGTTAATTAAGTTCTTTAATGTTTTTCCAAGTTGAGAAAAGGGTCAAAATCATAGAAGTAAGAGGTTCCCAGTCCCACACACAGACTATGCTCTGCTCTTTTAGAGGCTCGTACTGAGGATGGATACGCTGGGGTGGGAGGGTAATGTGAGAGCCTGTGGAAATGCATGCTTTGTGCAGCTAAAAGTGGTGTGGGGAAAAGCGAGGTTACAAGGTGTTCAAAAGAAATTTTGGATCTCTTTTTACTTCATTAAGTTTTATATTGGGTTGCTGTGCCAAGAGACATAATCATTGACTTTCTTAAAGAAAAGAAAAACTCCATGACTTTAAATACACTTTTTTTTTTCCTGTTGCAAAGGTGGCAAAAGCAAAGGTTTTATAGGAGAAACTGAAACTGATTCAGATATAATTCTATTAACTAATTAGGGGAGCCCTGGAAATGGGGCTGAGACTTGCAAGCCTTTTTTCTTCTCTTTGCTGGGGCACTCCAAGAATCGGATCACCTGGGGAAAGCATGTTTAAGAAATACCAGATGGTCTCTGCGATGCTCCAGCTGTGGACAATCACTCCCAGCCAGGCAATCTGCCTTGCTGTCGAAGCCCTCTAAAACTGTGCTGCCCATTTGTCATGCTTCTCCAATTGCAGCGCTCTGGATAGCTTCTTTTTTCCTTGTCTGGCTCTTCCTTTCCAGTTTTTATCACCCACCCCCTCCATGAGCTAATGTAGTAACATCCCTTCATTGGCTATAAATCCATTGAAGAGCCATATATAAAATATTACTTTGTTAGGGAAGATTGGGAAACATCTGGTTTTTTACCCGTAAGAGTCAGTCTCTACTTGTCTCGTATGACGATGTGCCTATTTATATATTTGTAAAGTAAAAAGGAGGAGAGAAAGATGGGAATCCTAGAAACAATTTGCATGGAGCCTCTAAATGAAGGAAACCGATTCAGCTCTGGGATTTGTTTGGAGGCTAACGCTTGGTGGTGTGGGGGGGAACAGGCCAAGAAATTGCTTAGATGTCTGACAAAGTAAGGGTTGTACCAGCTGCAGAATGTCCTTCTGGAAACCTTTTCGTCTTCTATAAATGCTTCTAGGTGCTCCCCGGCACATACTCAGGAAAGCTGTGAGTCTAAACCATTGTGTATTATTTACTACATAGAACAGGAATCTGGGAACAGTGGCAGTCCTTAGATCACCAAGAGACTGTAACCATAGGGGTGTACATGCATAGCAGCAACAGTACGTACCTACGGACGCTTTGCGTTTAGGTGGGTATGCCAGGGCATGGTGTCTGAGCCTGCTGGCCTGAACTGCCTCTTGCCCAGCCTGCTCAGCGCTAGTGCCTTGCAGAGCTGCCCACTTTTGCTCACACGTATGGCACTTAGCCTACATCTCCATCCCCTTGCGGGACAAGGGCGTTGGTTTCTGTGAGTGTGTGGAGGGCTGGCTGCGGGTACCCCAAGGTAGCAGTGATGCAAGAGGAGGATGCTGGGGGTGTATCATGCCTGCCATGGAGTGTGATGTGAGAGCTTGGAGGGATATGGGGCCTCTGGGGCTGGTGGGGGAACACTGTCCCAAGGAGCCAGCTGGGCTTGGGACACTATGTTCATGCTGCTGGTGTAAGCTTCAGAGTGAGACACTTTGTCAGCTGTGCTGAGATTGCAAGGAACAAGTCTGTCTGTGTGAGGAGGGTGACTGGAAGCAAACAAGCAAGGATGCTGCTTCAGGTGAGCTGGGCGGGCAGGGAGGATGCACCTGCAGAAGGCTGCCTGTAGTGCTGTGTACCTCACTTGCAAGGCAGCTTCTTTGCAAGTGTATGAGCCCCTCAGCAGGTGAATGTGGAAGTACAAAAAGGAGATTTTGGTGCTTGCATGCAGGTAGTGGCAGGGTTTGCCAGGTGACCCATGCCATGGCTGTTCTGTGCCCTGTGAGGCTGACATACAGTAACAAAGTGCCAGAGCTGCTACTGATGGACGCCATTCCATGCAGCTTTCAGCCTTTCCTGGTTGGCCCTCAGCCTGCCATTGCTGCACAAACATGAGATCCTGCTCTTGGTTCTCTTCTCCTCAGGGTTATGGGTTGCTGTGTTGGTTTGGATCCAGCTCACCTGTTTGAGGTGGGGAATGCCTTGGAGGGGACCTCTTCCTTTCCTCTGCCAGCCAGCCTTGCACATCCCATGTAGCCTCCACGATGGATTGCTGCCTGCTCTTCTCAGCCTGGCCAAAACCAAACGCTGTGTGTGTCTCTCCTGCTGAGCCCACTCAGGCTGTGGTTGCAGGGCTGTGGTTGACAGCTGTGTCTTCCCTGTGGCCTCGTAATGCGCTCTCCCCTTCTCCCACACACCAGCCGCTGTGCTGCTGTCCCTCCTGCTGTGCAGGAGCTCAACCTGTTCTGATGGTTATCTGCCCTCGATGTAGCCTTGTGGCCCTTCTGCTTGGCTTTCATGGCCTTTCCGTTTTCAAGCTCCCTTACTCTCCCTTCTGTGGTCCTATGATAGTTGATCATACCTTGAGCCCTCTTTTCCTCCCTCTGCCTGGTCTGCTGCCCGGTCAGTGTCGAGCTGTGCTCCGTATCTGCCAGGCACTGGCAAAAGCTCCCAAAGCCCCCCCCAACTCCACCTGGTGCAGCTCCCCTGAAAACCAGCTCCCCTGAAAACCAGTGACAAGTAAAAGGTTATTTTAAAATGGTAAGATATTGAATGGACATTGCTGCTCCAAAACCTGCTGTATCTTTGTCATCTCTGTGCCAAAACCATCAGTTAGCTTGCACAGCATGTCAAGGGACCAGTGTAAAATCTGCTACTTGGCTTTAGCAAGCTCCTGCAGTGGCAAGTCCTGTGCAGCTCTGAGCTTGGAAGTGGCATCGGATAGTTTCACAGGTGAACACACGTTCGTGTGTTTTGATGCTGATTGTAAATTTAGACTTAATAGGATTGAAGAGTATAGGCTAAATTTGTGAGGCGGAACCAGATAATGAAAAAGGAATTGGAGATGTTGCAAATATCTGGGTGGGCATGAGCCACGGGAGCAGAGCAGCGACTGGGAGGACAGGCACAACCAGAGCCCTGTAAGGGTCGATAGGAAGCTCTGGTGTGAATGGTGTTGGTGAGGCAGTGTTAGGCACCATGTCCAGTTCTCTAGTCTATTTTAACAGAGAAAAGATGCTGTAGAGTTGGAAAAGATTCAGAAAAGAGCAATAAATGTAACAAAATCCTTGAAATACGGAGCTATAGACAAGGTTTTAGTAAGATTCATCTACTTAGGGAAAATTAAAAAATAACTTGATCCTAATGCACAAGTACCAACAAGGGGAAGAAGTTCAGAGTAAATAGCTCAAAATCTTAGCAAAGACACAAAGAGAACCCGTGATTTAAAGCCTAATGCAGGACAAACTTGGGCTAACAATGTGCAGTTTTTCAATGCTGAGAATAAATGCTAGAAGGTTTCTACTGTCTAGGTATGAGGTAGATTAACAGCCACTATCAGCCTGAAAGCCAGACTCCTGCTGAAACCGTTTCAGACAGAAGTTATGGATTTTCTTGTAGTGATTATTAGGGGTTAGAGGATCTAACCTACCAAGCAGGAAGCAAAGCTATGTTATATTAATGGTTCTTTCCATCCTTATAATCTGAATAAATGTGTAACGTGAACATTGTGCATCCTAGAGAAAAGGTGATCGCAGCAATTAATTGCTCCCTGAAACCAAACTGAATTAGTTAGCGTTTGCTAGTAACTTGGCCAAATGGACCTTTCACTCTGTTGGGAGCAAAGCTAAGCTCGGACTACAAGCTCCAGTTCTGTCCTGGTTAAGAGAAGAGTTGATCTTAGCCCCTGCCTGGCCTGGGTGTGATGTGCATTGGTACTAGAAGAAAGACCAAGTTTAGGTCAGGGTTTTTTTGGCTGGAGGTGGCTGAGTTAGACAAGCTTAGCTGCTTCTCCTTGCCACAACCACCCCCAGGGAGGAGCTGATGTGCTGGCCAGGACAGTGGGGCCGTCTTCACTCCCTGTCACCAAATCCTTCCCTGAAATGAGATCCAGAGACCAACCAGCTGAAATACAAGAGCTTCCCCAGGAGGGATCTATGTTTGATACAGTAGTCTTTATTTTCCTGCTTTATTTTAAAACTTGTTCATTCCTCAGAAAAAAAGATTTAGCAGATATTTCACTGAATAAATGAAGTAGAGCTACTTCTGAACTTTGGTGTCCAAAAGTTCATTTATGATCTTGCTGTATATAAATTCGCAGATCTAGGGTTTTGACACAGAAATAGTCTTCATTTGATAGAACATTACAAATTCAAGTTTCAGAAATTATCCTCTTGAGCCATCTCTGTGGTGTTTGGCACCACGACAAGTCATTAGTCAATCCTGAAATAGTCATCAAGCAGAGGAGCAGCTTATTTTATATACTGTTTCTTAGAGAGTTAAATATTTCCACATATTCAGGCTCTGATTGGAGTCTTGGATCCTTTCCAAATGTTCAACCTGTAAAGATATTTGAGAACCTCAGGACTTAGGCTCTTTCCAAAAAAAGATAGATTTCACTTGAATTTTCACAAATGGAAAACCACAACTCCCTATAGCTGCAAAGAAGCAGCTGTCATACCAGGTATGGAGTATGAGAAAACACTTTCTAAAAGCTTCAGGGACTTCCCATTATCTGGAAGTTTTTAGTGCTCTTAAAATTTGTGAAGAAAACAATATTTTTTTTTTTTTTTTTTTTTTTTTTCCCCAGCACAGCGTTGTCTCAGATAATCGGCTGCACCTGTTTGGAAGCAGAGCTCCATGTTGTTCCCTCATACAGACCCTTGCACGTGTTTCTGTTAATTTTTCCTAGAAACCCAAGTGTCAACAAATCAGAGCCCTTGCATTGCAACTCTGTGCAAAATTCCAAATTGATGTGTTTGAGTGCTTTGCCATGGACAGTCTGGTCTTGAGTTACGGAATCGGCTTTGGAGTTTCGAAGCTGAAACCCTGGAATGTGGGGATACAGGCAAAAAGCTATCGAAAATGTCAAATCCAAATTAACAGCTCCAAATCCAGAGTTCTGCTTTCTGTTATTGTTGTTGCTGCTCTTTTCAAAAAAAGAGGCAATTTTCCGATTCGGAAATCAGGATGCATTTTGGTAATGGGCTTCATTCAGGAAGGGTTAATTTTTGGTGAAATTCATTGCAGACATGCATGATGAGAATCTGGGAAATGAGGAGTTAAGTCATGATGATGTAAATCATTGTTCCGCATTTAAAATAATAGTGCTCGGATAATTCTGGTGTTGAGGCTTCTGCTTTTATTGGCTGAGAGGTTGCCAAAACATGTGTGTGTTGCTCTGAATTGGTAAATGATTCCTATTTATAGGACAGGTGTCTTCTGATGTCCCAAGTTCAGTCTGTTCTGTAATCCCAGATCCTGTTTCTGATCTACGTTTAATAATGTGTGACAGAAGAAGATAGGAACCTTGCAGACCAAATCAGGCTAGGAATGTTTTGAATTTAGCTCTGCCCAGCTCTGCCTGCTTGTTACCCAGGGTATCTTTTCATAAGGGACTCGCCCTTCTAAAATTAATTTCTGGACTTCTCTTTTCTTTCTGAAACACGTTGTCTTCTGGCTCGTTTATATGCAGCCTGAAGGCTGCTGAGTGTGCCAGCCTCCTGCCTTTGCACTGACTCAAGGGGAAAAAATGCTTTCTTACATATATTAATTTTTTACATATATTATTATTCTAATGCAGGAGCCGCAGCAGGGCTACAGGGAGGGACGTGGTGGCAGGAGCAGAGTCGAGGTGTACGTGACAGCGGCTGTGCAAATAAATCCTTGTGTTTCCACTGACATCTAAATTAAACCGCGCTGTACAGCTATTGGTTTGGGCTACGCAGTGTCGTTGAACAAAGGGTCAATTAGTTGCAACGAGCTATATGACCTGCAAAATGACTCTGTCCTGTTATTTTGCAAGCTGGTGCTGGAAATGAAGACAGACTGTTACTGCGATGCTGATGCTTCTGCTCTCATCATTACACTGCCTTTTGAAAATAATTATTAAAAAAAAAAAAAGCCCCCTCACAGTGTGAAATGAATGTGGAGCCAATGGAGGTGTTTAAGGGAGAGGCAAAGGCACGGCCAAGCTCCTCTTCTAGAGAGGGGCATTCAAAAGAGGCGCAGGCTGTTGGTAGGAGGGAGAGAAATGCAGGTTCACAGGCAGGGGAAGCTCTTGAGATGCCCAGCTCAAGGGAAGAGGCGCAGCTGCAGTGCCAGGGACTGGGGTGGAGGGAGGCAGGAGTCAAGGTCCCTGCTGCATCTGGCCACCGCAGAGCCAAGGCCTGTCATGGCGTGCCTGGCCATGGCGTGGGATGGCAAAAGCACTGAAGTCCCAGGCGAGCACGCTGCCGCAGGGTGGGTCGGCAGAGCAGTTTGCGAGGAGCAGCTTGCTGTCAGGCAGGCGCTGAGGATACCATTGTGCCAGAAAAGGAACTGGGTCTGGGGGGAGGTGGGAGGGGGCCATGAGAACTGGATGGGAGGTTTGGCTCTTTTTCAAGCAGTTTCTGAAGCCGATTTAGTCCTCTTCGCCAGCTGGTGTGAGATGTTAAGTTTGTGTTATTTTTGGCAGCCCCACAGGGACTGGGAGTAACTCCATACTTCTTGTTTCTCTTCGTGAGGACAGGATAGTCCAGAAGCTGTGCAAGCTTTGTGTTCGGGCCCCCAAGAGACAGAAGTGCTGGTTTGCCCTCAGGTAGAAGGTGTGAGGAGAAGGACCCAGGCTGCTGTGCCTGTCTTTCACCTCTGATACCACCAGCATCCTCTGCTGGCTGCATCTCCTGGACTAGCCTGCTGTTCGCATCACTATCTGTCCAGATATCCCCAGTCGTCTTCTCTTGTCTGTCACTGCCCAGCCAGATTTGGGGGATTCAAGTGTCTACTGGCCTTGCATGCTGCCGTGCGTGCACCGAGACTCTGACTGGACTGCCCTGTGTCTGGGAAGCCCAGATGTGTCCACAGATGCAGGAATCCTGACGGGCTGCCAAACGTCTGGAAAAGTAGGATGTGCCCAAATGCATGGGAGCCTTGAGCTGCGGCTTGTCTGGAAATCGCCGATACTTTTGTGCGCAAGGGATTGGACGCTCTTGGGGAGTTTTAGATGGGCCCAACTGTACACGTGTTATACAGTTGCTTTTGGTGCACTTGAAGGAAACACAAGATCTCAAAGAGAAGTTGGTCTGTGTGTGTCCAAGCCTAGTATGGCCCCAGAGGTTTAGGATTAGGCTTATTGCACATGCACATGCTGCTCTGTACAAGCATG
>Ga0181612_153884_pt1 | contig 11533 bp, 9 predicted proteins | sample HoacroProtozoa21_FD_119630 | JGI IMG/M metagenome (GOLD analysis project Ga0181612, IMG submission 119630) | Hoatzin crop microbial communities from Cojedes, Venezuel. Combined Assembly of Gp0051906, Gp0051904, Gp0051908
CTTTCTTTTTAGGAATATTCTCACATCGGCAGCCTTTACACAGAATTACAGAATGTTAGGGGTTGGAAGGGCCCTCTGTGGGTCATCTAGTCCAACCCTCCTGCCGAAGCAGGGTCACCTACAGCAGACTGCACAGGACCTTGTCCAGGCGGGTCTGGAATATCTCCAGAGAAGGAGACTCCACAACCTCCCTGGGCAGCCTGTTCCAGTGCTCCATCACCCTCAGAGGGAAGAAGTTCTTATAACCTTTCCAAAATTCTTTAAACATTGTTTTATTAATGCAAGTTTTCAACCATCTGTATTCCAATAGAAATATCAAGGCAGAAAAGAAATTAATTTAAACTATCCTGGCAGCTTTGTACGTTAATAAAATCTACTGAAGAGCTTAATGACACTGCTGGCACAGCGTTTCATTCAGCTGTACAGCAAAGTGCAGTCTCCAGTTTGTAGGCATCGGAGAGTAGGGTAGTTTGGAAGTTTTGCAGCAGGTTGCTTGTGATTTAACACAGGATCTCGCTTTCCAAAGCTAACTGCTCTTGCAGTTTTTCTCTGCGAGAGTCTAACTGCTGGAGTCTAACCCACGGAGCCTCGAGTCTGCTGGCTGCCTCACCGGGAGCGTGGGGCTGCGGCACGTGGTGCAGAGCCTGCTCTGTCGGCGTCTTGCTGTGATAGAGCAGAGAACATCTTTGGGGAAAAGCTGCAACGCGGCTGTCGAGCGTGAGCGCCTGCTCTGGAGGGTGCCGCTTTCTGTGAGCAATTTGGAACAGGCACGGCCGGGGCTGGGGTAGAGAAGCCACGTGAACGCGTGTTAGTATGGTCGCCTTTTAAGAAATTCTTCAAATGTGTTGCTTTACATTCAGAACATTTGAGAGAGTTTCAAAACCAGAGGATAATCATAGAATCTGTTTAGTTCTTTAAATGCAGAAATTTTATATCACGTTTCTCCTCATTTAATTTTTGAAATGAGTTTGAAATTATTTTTCTTTAGTGCAAATATAATTTACATCCTGACTTCTTAAACTTTTAATCTAGCGAACCAGCAGTTTTCTCTCTTTAAAGACAAAGCAAAGCCCTGTGGAAAGAAGTTGAATTAAGACCTTTTATGAATTGCCCTCCAGTCTTCCCCTAGCCAAATATGTTTTTCTAAAGGATACTTCTGTACTTCAGATAGATTGTGTGCTCTGGCAATGTTTAACCATTTGTAGTCATCTCAAACTGAGAATTTGTCTGTTGTTTTGCGATGAGGATAAGCTATTCACAAGTAGGTGAGGAGATTACATGGGCTATTATCCACATCTCTCTTTCTCCAAAATCCTGGCAGTATGGTGCGGCTCAGAACTTTAATCCTGTGTCTACAAGATAAAGCTTTATTATCAAAAGATTTAACAGTATGCCCGTTGTTTTGTACTGCCGTCCAGATTCGTAGCTGGACCAGTAGGTCAGCAAATGCTGTGAAAAAGATGTGACGTTTATGAGGCAGATGATACATTCGGTGTTGGGGCGGTTTTTCTCCCCTTCAAATAAATCACTGAAAAAGGAAAGAGAAAGCAGTGGATTATAGTAGGCTTTATTATTGGTGTTAACGTACAAATTAGTGTCCAACTGTGTGATTTCTGAAAGTAGCATTTTCTGATTTTCCTGAATTTGTTCTGTTCTCCACAACATAAGACACATCCAGCAGAATTTCAAGGGTTTTTAGACTTCTACGGTATTTTTCTTGGGCTTCTGCTGATAAGTAAATGGGAGCTGCTCAGCAAAACTATTTAATGACTGAAGATCGAGACTAGAAGATCCGCTCACCCCCGTGTTGCCTGGCCTGTTTGCTGTGGGCAGCTCGTTGAGCCACTCTGTGCCGCGGCGTGTTACTGGCCTTGCAAACTGTGACCAGCCTGCTAGCAAATGAGGTTTGTGGGGTTGGTTTAATTAACGTTTGTGACATACTTCGAGTTCCTTAGGTGACCAGCACTTTTAAATAGAAATTGGCAGTAGTTGTGTAAGGAACAAAGGAGGACTTCTGTTACAAGTTGAGACATGATTAAAGTCAGTTTCATTAGAAGGTAACTTCTCTATTCATACAATTTCTTGCATCATTTATTTAAAGCAAATATTATCAGGGCAAAAAACCTCAAACTATAATTATATCTGTAAAAAGCAGCAAATAGTGCCCACAGAATATTACGGATGGCATCTATACAAACAACTCTTTTCAGTAAGAACTATCTTGAGCTGAGAACTGGTGTTGTAGCTTGTCTGTGCGATTTTTACTTGGTTTTATGAGCATACATTTCTTAAGCTGCGGCTACTGTTCATGCAGTTCCATAGGATTGTTCACAAATTCTTTTAAGTAAAATGCAAAACAAGCTTTCTTATTTTCTTGTAAGGTTATTCCCACTAGAGAAACATTCACTGAGAACTAGCAGTTGGTGCAAGGCCATAAAGATGCTCTGGAGAGAATGAGCTCTGTACAGGTTCAGCATCTGAAGCCTGCAGCATCTGTCCCTTCCCGGGCGGTGTTCTCGTGTCTGCCTCAGGGCTGGGTTTTGAGCGCTCGGAGCTCCAGAACAAAGCGATATTGCCCTCGGAACACATTTTGTTGTTGAAGGGAGCTCTCTGAACTGTTACAAAACTTTGCGATTGAGAGCCACATCTCCAGTGAAACAACTGGTAAGCCAGGGACTGAAGAATTTCTGTAGGAGACTTTCAAATTTTGTCGCACCTGTAAGTGTTGGGGTAGATTCATGGTTTGATTGGCACTTGTCACGCGATGGTTCATTCGTAAGTACAGTAACATTTCGGGATGAAACTCAGTCTGATTTTGGAAGTGTCTTGAGGGAGAACTGATGCTGAGTTTTGTCTTTTCTCTATTAATTGTGACTAGATTTCAGCTGAAGCCCCTTTTTTTTTTTTAATTGGACATCCTTAAATCATGTAAAATACAGACAAAATAGTAATTGATTGTGAGTCTTTGAGGGTTTCTGATGATGTAATAGACTCTGTGAGTGAAGTATAAAGGCCTGTGTAATCTTCAAGAGTTAAAATTGGTGGTTTTACCTTAAAATCACTTTTTTATTTATTTTTGGTTTCAATCCATATTCTTACCTTGGTGGGTCTTTAACGTTCCACTCCACAGCAATTAGGTGCACAGTTTTTCAGTAACAGCTCATCTCCCACTACTTTTGAACTCAGCTTCTAAATACCAATACCGATCACTTTCCCTATCGGAGTGCTGCATGATATTCAAACTGGTAAAAAAGAGCCGTTCACTACTGAATTGACACATCCTAAATTTGATAATGTTTAGTTTTGTATCATTTCATTACCAAATTGAGCTTTTTGGGTTATTTTCTTCACTGATAATCAAAATACATTCATTTATAGTCTTGAAAGTAAGGTTGAAAAGCTTTACACCTGAAACAGGTTAATTAATATACATTGGTGATGCCCTAATTGTTATAAAGCAAAAGCTGTGAGTTCTCAGCTGTGTCCTGGTATGCTGCAGCGGATTAGTTTTGCGTGGTTGGATATTGTTGCTGCCTCAGTATTTTGAATAAAAGTTGCAGTTTGTCAGCTTGATTATATTAGGCAAATCGAGGAAAGTGAAGATGTGCTAGCACGCAAGAAAATCACATACATACACGTGAACTGTTGATATCTAGCTGGAAGATGTTGATTATTTCTTTCTACTTGTGTAAAATAAATAGAACATACAGATGCGTATTTTTGTTCAGTTCAAAGACAGATTTCTTTTTTGGATCAAAGTTTGTGTACCAGAACGAGTGTTTTTATCACTGGATTTAGTCTAGAGGAAAGCCTTACACCAGAGGGTGGACTTACTCCGTGCTTTGAGTATCCATGCTGTCTAACGTGGCTTTAAAGCTGCTTTGCGGGTGTAAGACAAAGTTTAGTGCAACATCACTTATCAGTAAACAGCTGCTTTGTGTGAGGCTCCTACTTGACTATTGCAGCTGATTTTGATATCTCTTGAGATAAAAATTTTGGAATTAAGAGCAGTTAGAGCTTCCAACGGGGGAAAAAAATAGTAAGAAATGTACAGAGTTTTTCATCCCAGAGAGTTAGACTTGTGGGTAAATAAAGTTCTGGCTCAACATGCACAGCCCCGTGCTTGTCTCGGAGGCCTTGGGCAGAAATGGTGACAGTTGACAGCTGTTGTTCCCTTAATAAGATTAAAGTAAAGAAATTAGTGGTGCTGTCTTTAATCTGCCATTTAACACTGTGAACCACCTGGGGACGGCTTCTGTGCTGACACTTCCAATTGGGAATGAAAAAAAAATTGTGGAACTGAATCATAGTTCCGAGCATGCCGTGATTAGAATGTGTTTAGACGAACTGTAGTTAGCAGGCTTGTGCTATCAATTAAAAGAACCCTCTTTATTGTTGTGAAAAATTAATTTGACATCCATTTGCTCACACCACCTTTTCAAATGCATTATTTGAGTCTCTGAAAATGCGAGTACTTCTGACGTGAGATTCAGTTGGGAAATACAGAAGCATGATGCATTATTACCGTGGAATTTGTTCTGTGTATAAAGTGGGAAGGTTTTGTGTTTCCGAATGGAAAATAAATGGTCCTCTTAGGAATTAGGAATCCCATATATCAAAAAACTATTGCGGTGAATTAACTAAATCACCTCAGAAACTCTAAAATGCTGTCAAAATTGGAAGTTATCCTACCGAGTTAATATTTGACGCTTTGGGTAAATTATAATGTTTATATCTAAATAGAATTAATCTTTATTTTAAAATAGCTGATAAAATGACAGATGCTGATTTAAAGCATTTTCTTCTCAACTGAAAATAGAAACTACCAATATATTTTAATCTCTCTCTCTCTCCCTCTCCCCCTATAAACACACCTACACAGGGGAATAATCTTCCATAAAAAGTAAGAGTAGATGCCAAAATAAATTTTTTTTCAGCATTACTGAGGGAAGTGAAATGAATACCTTTATATGATCAAGAAATAAATAAAAACCTTTATATAGTCAGGATAGGAAAAGAGCATCCTGTTGCAAGGCAGGTTTCAGAAAACGCACACGAAGCATGCTGCCTGAATTTTGTGTAGGTGTCATCGTTGTGGGTAAAAATTAGGTGAAGTAGGTGAAAATTAACCTGCCTGTGATCAATAAATTATGATTTAATATTGTTTTCATATCATGTGAACTGCAGATTGAAATTTAGTTAGGCAGCAGAGTAAAATTAATTACCAGCACAGTAAAATTAATGTAACTGGTAATACGGTGATACTGAGAATATTAGCAAAGGAAGGGTATAAACATTCTTTATGTTTTTTACAGATCAAACCAAGCGAGGTAATGATACTTTTTAAAATTCATAATTATTTCTCCAGCTGGAGAAAAGACAATCCAGAAATACAAATGAAAAAATTCTTAATGTAGGCTTTCTGGCCTCGGAGCATTTCCAGCTTTTCCTGGCGGGAGAAATAGAGTGGATGTATATGAGATGCTTCCGTTCCAGCTCTGGGGAGCCGGGCTCAGGGACCAGATGCCATGGCAGTGAGCACAGCAGTCAGTACAGCAGCCTGCCTTATTATGTAAATCACAACTTTATTGTTTCAAAAAATATTTTAGGAGACAAATAAAGCGTAGAACTCAACCCTCTTTATAAGTATGTTGAATTAGCCTGCAGCTTGTTATGTTACATACCAGCTTTGATGATTTCTGTACGATAACTGGTTGTTTGTTGCAGTCCCACTTTGTGTGACCTTCTGACAGTGCTCACAATGTATTTTCTTCTGTGGAGCTTATTTGAACTTAGTCGCATTTTTTCATGTTAAAAAAAAAACCTAACAAAGTAGAAGTTCTTTTGCTTTTGGTTTACTTTAGACAAACAACTTGACTCTCTAGCCATCTTTATTTATTTTTGTATGTATTTATGGTGCATTTGTGTTGTGTGTCTGTGTGCCTATTTGCATAGTATGTGATAGCTTTTGTAATAAGCAAAGTTCAAGAAATAAACTGTGTGTTTATTCTGGAATGGTGTTATCCGTGGTCAGGTTTCCCTCCTCTGTGAGTATGTTCTCTAGCACTGGTCCTAGCTTCCCTGCGATTCCTGCTTCCGTTGGAGGAGAAGGAAATTGCTGCACGTGATGTTGGGCACGTTTTGTACATCTGGAGCCTGCCGTGACTCCTTGTGTTTGTGGTTTGCTGTTGGTAGCCCTGCAGATCACTCCCCTCTGCCTGCCAGCCAGAGGGGTAGGTCGGTGGATGCTGGGGTAGTTATATGCTGGCACTCACAGGCTCAGTACGGTGCTGGTTCCCAGTATGTCAGCAGACATTTTCGGACAGGGATTTCACCTGTTCAGTTCTGCTTGCTCAGTCCAAATTACTCAATCCTCTCCATTCCTTGCTTTAGTTCACAGGTGCTGCACAACAGCCGCTCTCGAAAGCTGGTCCTGGTACACCGTGAATTACTGTGAATAGGTTTTTTCTCTTGCAGGTTCTACTACGAAAGGGACCTTATACCCAGATTATTTGTGTGATATAACTGTAAGGCACAAGCAAAGAATATTACTTACCCAAATTATGAAATTAGCTGATATTCTGTGTAAGTTTTCTGAGTTTTGAGTATGGATGAGTCCAGTAGCCATACAGTGCATGATTTCTGATAAGTCTGATTTTACTGTTTTGAAGTTATTAATTATTTAATTGATTTCATGTTAATTTTTAGTTCTGTTTGGTGTCCCAAGTTTAAGAAAATCAATGTGAATTGCTGAAAGGTTGTTTTGTATTGTTCTTCTATTTATTGGCTTTTAATTTACCAAAGAAAAGAGTATAATTCTTATTTTTCTTTTTCTTGCTTTCTGATTTTTTAGGTCACTCTGCAATACAGTAAACGCTTACAGCCTCACCTGTAGTAACTGTGCAGAAAACTGCACTTACGTTCTTTTTAGTAATAAGATCACTTTTCTGATGGACCTGTTGATACACCAGTTTACGGTACGTAAAATAGCTATTTTAATTTAGAAGTTTTTTATGCTTCACAAACACATCAGAGTATTCAAGAGTATAAGAACACCAGGAGATATATGAGAATAAGAGCTCAAAAGAATTAATGTTGTATGTATTTGGTAACTGTATCTACTATACTTCTGTACAAATGGATATACTTGCTTTTGCTAAGAAGTTCTGCAAAATCATACATACCAGGAACCCTAGTGAGTGCACAGTCATCTAACATTTTCTGAGGTTTTCTTCTTTACTTCACCCTGTAGAAATATTTAAAGTATAGAATATTATAAGTTGTCCATGTATGTTTGATTCTTCTGTGTTTCAGTATCAGGAATATAAGTCAGGTCAGTACGTTGCAGTGGTTTCATTTGCTGAAGTGCTTAAATAGCAGGAGTCTAACTGTGAAAGTTTTAGTTTTCCAATGTTTCATTTAATTTGAAATGTCATTAAATATTTTATTTGAAAACTCATTTTTAATTCATAGTGACTTACTCATCATAAGATATTTAGTCTTGGTTTTCTACTTATAAATTGTGTGTATGTATTTTCATGAGCCAAGCAGTTTGTTAATTGAAAAGTTATGTACATAGTCTAAATAATTTAAATGACACTGTTAGAATCAGCAAGCTGTAGGACTGTTGACAAACACTTTAGAAAGATAGTCTGAAGGTCCTTGACACAAAGAAAATCCGAATGCAACCTGTGTGTTCTCCTCTAAGTAGCTGCCAGCTCGTTGTTCTTCACCAGATCTTTCCAAGAGGCTTCCAGGTACTGGATTTCAAATACCCTCGGTGAAAGGTGGGTGTATTGTGCTGGGCCCGTCACAACACTGCTGGCTCGCGGCAGAGCTGGCCAGAGCACGGGCTCCGTGGGTAATTGCACGGGAGATGAAATCCGTCAGCACTTCGCAAGTGACGAGAGTTGTTCTGGTGCCAAACGCCTTCCCTCATCTCAGTGTGGCACTGTGCAAACGACCTGGGCTTTTCCTGGAGAAATACAGAGGGTATTTCTTAGGAGATGTGGGCCACCTAGAGATCAGAGATACTAAATAAGAAAAATTTACTACGCTTAGAGCTGTTCTCAGGCTGTTGCCAAATACTCCCCTTGAATTGCAGCAAAACTGTAATTAAAGCTTAACATTTCCTGTGATCCACAGTGGACTTTTCTTTCCTGTGCATAAAGTCTCTTATGTTCTCTTCAGGCAGAATTGGCCCTTAAACTAGGAGATCTTCAGAATTCCATGAAGGACATATTTAAGTACAAAAAATAAATACAGTGCCGCTTTTCTAAGCCGGATTTTTCACTCCTGAAAATATAATAAATCAGATCAAGTTTGAATTTTTCTTTTTTATTAAAAAGAAATGGACAAATGGAGAGCACTATTTTTTATTGGATCAAGCTCTGAATACCAAAATATTAAAAGACACTCCTCCAAAGAGTTTAACTCCCTGCGGTATTCCTGGTTTGGGGAGCTGTGTGATGCTGCCTTGGGCTGTCATGTGTGTTCCCACTTACTGCTGGAAAACAAACCCCAAGCAATACTAGAAGTAATAAATGAGAATCTGTATTTGGGAGGTTTTAACAAATTGTTAAACAAATATGGCAAGGTTTGCTGAATACAGAAAGAGGAGGAAGCCAGTGTTGAGAAACTTTTAAATGTCTTCTTAAATACAGCAAGTGTGAGCCTTACTTGCAACCAGTTTAATGTGGTTTTATTTTTTATTTTATTCACCAAAATCGAACGCAATGTCAGCGTCACTTTTGCTACAACTCAGAGCTGCACATTTTAAAGATAAAATTTAAAGCAATCACCTCTCATTGGTGACAAAACGTTAACTTTTCTTTACACAGGTGTTAACATTTTGGGGAGAAAAATGTTACTTGAAGAATTATAAAAAACAAACACTTTTTTTGTCCAGTGAAATCTTGGGTACCGATGGCAAGTGGTAGAATAAAAGCTGGGGTGTATTTATCTTTTTTTTTTTTTGTAACATCCAGCTTGCCCAAGTTAATTATTACAAGTGTCCTGTTTAGACCCTTCCTTTATCGCGTACCTATGCAGACTGGTAGGAAACCTTCTGTAGCCTGTAGTTACCACTTTGCCTCTCTTAGCCTCCTGAGCTCAGGTGATGCCCAAGTCAGTGTCTGTTGAGGTCAGTAGCAGCTGGTCTCCGGATTTCAGCATTTAATGGATCCAACCTTCCCGCCTATGTTCACAGAAGTCGTGTGCTTGAGCTATAGCTTGGTTTAGCTGCAGACTGCTATCTCTGCTCTGCTTTGTCTCCTGTACCTAGCAGATAGTTGCAAAATAAGGAAAACATTTCTAGTTGTATATTTTGGAAGGTTTCACACGGAGAGAAACAGATACTTACACGAAGCTGTAAGCACGTAAGGATAGGTTTTTATTTTGGGAGTTTTTTTCTGGTTAAGTGACAGCTGTCATGCACTTTTCCACGAATATATCAGAAAAAGCCATATATGTAAACCATGCATACCTGTGCCTGCATTTGGAAAGAATTTCATATTTAGCAAACAGATTGGGGGTTTGGCTTTTTTTTACTACATATCTGTCCTTTTATGATTTCATGATAAGAAAAGCATGACAGTTTGTTTTCTAACTACATGTTCTCAGATAGATCAAAGGGAGATTTCAGAAAGCTTTTGAGACTAACAAGTGGAAGAAGACCACCTTGTCCAGTAAAAATTCGTGGAAGATTTTGTTCATTCATTCAGATCTTCCCCATCATAGCGTAGCAGCTGTTACCAGTTAAACCATAATGCAAATCCATACTCACTAAGAATTAGAAACTGAAACATTTTTATTGTTACATTTCTTCGTTCTCGTAAGTATGCAAAATTACATGGATTCTTTCTTGATTCATTTTCGAATTGCATACTACATAGAATTGCAAATCATTAGCCTGAGACAGTCACTACTGTGCGCTGCATTTACTCATGTGCATTGTTGCTAATGTACTGCACAAGCAATGGAATTTTTAGTTTCTCTAAAAACACGGTTTGACTGGTGTTATTTCTATTTAAGATTAATTGCTAAAGGCTAGAATCAGATTGGTTTTATTTCTTGAAGTAGATAATGTTATGTAAACGTGCAACATATAGACTTGATTTCAGAATTGAAAAGCAAAAAAAAAAGTGAGTCTCACCAGTCTGTCTCCAGCAGTCTGGCTTGCCCGAGTTGGTTGCCATTTATAGCTCTGGTTGAAATTTCAGATATTTCAAATTGGATCACTTTTTTTTTTTAAGGCAATCTTTAAATGCATACTATCAGAAAATTCTAGATGAAACATCATTAGTGAACACAGAAACGTGTGAAATGAGCATTGCAGTGCTCGTAGAGATCAGTCAAATGCAGAGATCAAAAGTGAGTTGCCCATTACGTTTTTCTTCTCCGAAATACAGTGCTGAAGTCTGGTCTGTATTGTAGTTAAATGGCCTATGAAATTTTACTTGTGAAGTACAGTCAGTTTGATTGGGTTTAAGTCAAGCTGGCTATCTGGTCAGTGAAGTAATTTTTCTCCACCATTTCTTCCCTGGAATGTGCTGCTGTTTAATTCGGATGCCGTACTGCTTCAAAGCGACAGTACACGTCCTAGCCCATTTGCTGCTTCCGTAGCCATTTGTGATCCGCTTTTGAGTCTTCTGTTCTGCAGCAAGCGAGGAGGCTTCATGTCTGTTTGCGCTGATCAGAATAAGAATTGTAAAAGCACAGGCGTGTCCGTGCTTACCAGCTCTTCTGGTTCGTTCTGTCTCCGTGGTGGTCAGCCGTGTGGCACTGATGGTACTCCTAGCCCCGAATAACGAGACCCTTCCAGGTCACTAGGAGATCTGAAAAACCTGCTTGCTCTCCAGTTTCAGTTCTAGTTGGAGACCTGAGGACCAGAACAGAGAAATATTGAGGTTGGCCAGAAAGGTACCTCAGTTCGATGTTGGCTCTGTGGTCTGGGTCATTTCTAAGGCAGTTCAGTCAGCACTGGCAATGTAAAAAAGGACAAGAGCTTCAGGTCTTTTTCTTTCTTTTTAATAATGCAACTTCTAAAACTTACATTTTGTTCATGTTTTTCTTCAGTAGGAAGCCAATGTGTTAATCCTGTAGTAAATCTTGAAAATAGGGCTGGAGTAGGAGAAATAACGACGTATGAAAGTATTCAGGGGTAGGGAATTTAAGAAGTGGAACCTTCATCTGCACCATGTTAAGCCTGTAGACTTCCCAGGCCATTTCAATTTCTTTAGGTCACCAGTTACCACACAGAAGGTCTGACATCCTGTAGGTGCAGTTTGAAAGTATAAATTTTCCGGAGTGTTTTTGAGGCCAGCCCAATGACTTACACATGCAAGAAGCACAAAATCACCACTGTTAATGGGAGAAGAATACAACACAAGTGACCAAATGAACAGAAATAGGGTCCTTCAAAAGGTATGAAGACTTTCCATTTAGGTTTAGCAGCTCCATATTTAAAATTCTTTGTGACTGTGAAGGATTATGTGTTTTATGAGACAAATATAAATGAGTTTTCAGAGTCAGA
>Ga0181612_166013_pt1 | contig 11533 bp, 5 predicted proteins | sample HoacroProtozoa21_FD_119630 | JGI IMG/M metagenome (GOLD analysis project Ga0181612, IMG submission 119630) | Hoatzin crop microbial communities from Cojedes, Venezuel. Combined Assembly of Gp0051906, Gp0051904, Gp0051908
AGTACTTTAACTTACAACAGATTTTTGTTTTCACCAACAGCTGAGGACATATCAATGATTAACTTACAGGCTGGGTGCTCTTCGGTCTGAAAAACTTCAGACTTGTTGAAGTATCTGGAAAACATGTCAGATACTACCCGTCCTCTCAGTCCCTGAAGGATCTGTACAACTACACATTGTAGTTACACTAAAAACATTGAAACTTCCTGAATGAGCTCAAGACCTCCCTCTTGACAGGATAGTCAAGGAAAGAGAGTGCATTTCTGTGTGCATACTGAAGTACTGAAGAACAAGTGTCCTGTCTGAGCTTTAGTTTGATGAAGAGAAAAAAAAAAAGTGGAAAAACTGCCAATTTACTGTTCCATATTTTTTGTTCATAAGTATTCACTATTCAAAATACTAGCAAACTCACTGTAGCAGTGAGCATTAACTGCACTGCATGATTATAATGAGACTATTGGAATTGTTGTAGGAGACAGTGTAGTATCCATGCAGGCCAATGATCACAGGTGAAGCATTCTCCTGAATCATGGGAACTACCTGCTGCCAGCAAACAGCAAGAAGGATCAACACTCTTGCATCAAGGCAACAGCAGGGGTGGAGTAGCGAAAGGAGTGTACAGTGCAGTAGGGGATCTCTGCTCCTCGACCTCCACATTGGCAAGTGAGATAGATGTTCACACAGGATTTATAATCTGCATCTGTTCTTGAGCTGCTCTCTGTTTGCGTTTAGGTAGATGATTATGAATTAAGGCCCCGGTTCATCCTTTCCTTGGACACTTCGGTATGTTTTCACTTGGTGCAATGAAGGCTCTGTTAGAATAACAGAGTATGAGAGTAATCTTTCACACATAGTGGTATGCAAGAATTTGAATACTAGCATTTAAATTCAAAATAATGAAAAAATCTAGAATTCAACACTAATACCTTAATGTTTAAAAGAAAATAAAGCATTTGTTAAAGTGCTCTTTTCTTTTTCCCTTTTTTTTTCTTTTAAACCAATAATCCTTTTAAGGAAAACCACCCAACATTTTCATTTGGATGCAACTTCGCTGTGCAGACTTAATCTCTTCTGTTGGGCCAACATAATCCAAAATGACTTGTGAGAAAGACTCACAATCTTCCTTAGGCAGAGCAATGAAATCCCCAAGATTTAAGTTGCATAAGATTTCACTGATAATAGCATCTTTGGTATTTGGTAATGAAAAAAAATCTGAGGCGTAAATCATTGACTATGTCAACAGCTAGTACAGTCTGATGATTGCAAGAAAAGATAAAAGCTCTGATAAATGTTTTGCTATTTATAAATGTAGTAGGCATGGTTAGGAGTTCTTTAATTAAAGATTTAGTGCTCTCAGTCCCAGGCCTCTTGCCCTTCTTTCTAGAGATGCAGATGCATCTAAAACCCATATAAAGTCAAACATCCCTGCCTGGTTTTAAATTTAACATAGCTGCCTAGTCAGGCTATTGATCTTTGTCAGATAGTGGGTTACATCCACATTTGCTGAGCTTCCAGATAAAACAACAGTATAGCACTGAAGCCTCTTTAACTACAAAGAATAGTACACATTAACATTCTTATTTTTAGAACTGGGCAAACACTGGAAACAATTACTGCCCTAAATTGCTTATTATAAATAGCAGACTGTAGTTTCTTTCCAACGTAGATAGGAAACCACAAGCAACTGTAAATATCATCATGAAGCACCCTCAGAAGGGGGAAAAGTCATGTACTTCAGCACTCAGGATCCGAGAAGCAGGATTACATTTTGAGTTCTGCTGTTAATTTCTTATGTGACCACAGGCAAGTGATTTCACCTTGTCCCTGAGACAAATATAATTTCTCATTAGTAACTGGGCAGTCTGGAGTATCAGAGGATCGGGACTGCAGAGCATCTTGAGACCCCCAGGTCTCACAGCAGAGGTGGCTCCTCTGGAGACAGTGCACCAGGAGACCTCTGAGCAGCGCTCAGGAATGTTCCCCCATTGCAGACCAAAACTATGGAGACCTCTCTCATAAAACTTGCAGGTTTCTTTTGGAGCCGCAGTAATCATTGTGCTAGACTTCCTATCACCCAGGCACCAATGTTACCTAGCAGAGCTGTAAGCATTCAGGATTCCCTCTGACACTCCTGGCAATAAAGATTTTGCTTCAGGAATTTCACTCACACCACAGTACGTGTCCAAATCCCGAGCACCAGTAAGAGCTTTGCTGTGATTCCAGCTTTAATCAGCACAATGTGTTAAACACTTTGCGCACAGTTACTCCAAGTGTAGATAGAATAGATTCTAACTGCCAAAGCATTGCAGATACCACAACACCAAACATGTAGCTCGAGGCATCCCATCACAGAATCCACTTGTAGCTCACGACAGAGACTTGCCATGGAGCTTGTATCCAGTCCTGCCTTTCTGATAAACAGGGCGAGGCATGAGAATATGGATGAGAAATGAAAATGCTCATCTCCACTTCAGCAGCACCTAATTACTGATACTAATTCCCAAGCATAAAGTTCCCTGACCCATCACTACATCCACTCTGCCTTCAGAAAGTTCCCTCCTTTCCCACCAGATGCTGTATTTCAACTTACACTGCCTTTAAACAAGTCTTTTTTCAAAAGGAATTCCTCTTTTCACTGTTCCCTGCCTTACATTTCTCCTCAGAAAATGTTGCTGCCACTACAGTGCTCAGATGACAAGGAGTCATGACATTTCCCCTCTAGGACATACCTTCTGCTGAAGCTCCCTCTTGTCCTCCTTCAAGGGAAGACTGAACTCCACAGTTTATAGCAGGAGTCAGAAGTTCTTTTAGAACTTGCTAAACAGTTGATACCACTTTTCAAAAGACTAGTTGTCAGCCTCTTCATACACAGATATTGCCAGCCAATGGCTGAGCACAGGTGCTGCTGGGATGGATAGTGTGGCATGTTCTCGCTTCCTGTCCACCATGGTTCAGAGAAAATATTAAAGTTCAAGGCTCTGCTGGCAGTATGCAGTCTGAAAGTAAGACCTTTCAGTTTAGATATCATCTTGTAGCATTAATCTGTGAGTGTCTACATTCTCATTATAGTCTGTGGAAATTAATTCAGTACCAGTGAGTGGAGTTCTGAGAAAAAATTTTCTTGTCCAGAAGTAGACACCTGATGTAGACATGCACACTTACGGCAGGATTCACAACTCTAAGCAGAAACCTCGCATCATTTAAGACACCTAACTCATCCAAGCTATCTGCATAGCGCTAGTAGATATGACATGGTGCCTATAGGAGACCCGTATTCTTCTAGATTAGCAGCTAGAGAATAGGTGCAATACTGTTTAGTACATAAATCAAAGAAATATGTACCTACAATAATACTAAAACATACTTTTTAAAACTACACATTGAATAACCTATATGAGGAAATTTATACTAATATATTAAGTTAACTTAACCCTATCTCTAAATCTAAGCATCTTAATTTCAAACAAAAACCTGTCCAAACTGTTCTCCAAACAGAAAGTGGCTTTGATTTCAGTCTAACACATTCCATAGTATTGATCTACTGAGCTGTGCAGGGGAAATTTGGGAACTAAAAAATTCAGTTGATATAAATTACATGTACTGCAGAGATGTCAAAATGTAGAAACTGTCCCAGAAAGATTTTGTGAAGAAGTGCATTGGTTTTACAAGGGGGATGAGGGAGAGAAAAAAGAAAAAATAAAAGATAGGATATTTTTGTTCAATTAGATTGCTTGCATAGTTTGCCAGAACTGTTTGTAGCTAGCAATGAAGCAAAAGGGTAACCATGACAACATATTAAATGCTTCTGTAAATGTGACAAAAACGATCTGTCACTGTGGCCAGTAGAAATGAAATTTTAATTTCTTAATATACTTAAGATCATAGAAAATGAATATGCTAACTTGCAAAGTAAAGTGTAAAAGAGAAGATAAGCTTCTAAGTTGTCCTCAGCAGTTCCTGAAAGTCCTGTCACCATGCTTGTCACAGGCGATGCTGGAATAAACGAGTAAAGTTCTGAGGTGTGGTCTAAAGTGCTGGGCTGCCTAAGAAAACCTCTGGCTTTCTGAAATAATTTTGTTGTTGCTGGTGAGAAATTAATGAAGTGAGGGTAACAGTTCCCCACCGGACCTTGACTAACTTCAGTTTAATATGATGGTCAACACCATGACCACTCTAACCCCAGAGGTTTTACTCAGGTAAGGAGAAACCAAGCCAGCATGACTTGTGTTGGTAATTCTGAAATCGGGATCTCTTCTGCCTGCCCTGAGGAGCCAGTGAGCTCTGTCTGTCCTTCTTCACTAACTTTCAGTTCTGGGGGCTGCCGTTGTGACTCATTTGTTAACTGTTTGGCAGCAGATTTATATCAATTCCTTCCCCATCAGGAAAATGTCTCTTCAGCTTATTCCCTAACATAGTATCTTTGTTGGACTCAGGTTTCTCTTTAATTTGAAATTTAACTACATCCCCTTTTTAAAGCCTTATCTCTACATTAGGATGTTCTTCTTATCTTCAGTGTCCACAAAATTATTTGTTGTATCAAGCACTTACTGGCTGACCTTTGTGGTTGTTCATGTCAATAGCTGAACTCAGATTCAGCAGAACAGATTTTCTAGCAGTGAGAGTGAAGAAAGCACAAAGACATCTGCAACTGGCTGTGGTTAATTATTTAGCTGGTTCACTGCAATTGAACTAGTTCTGTTTGCTGTAGAATGTCAGTTATGAATCTTCATTCTGCCATCTGAACATACCTTAGCCAAATGCAAATGTCAAGAACTGTTTCCACCTCTGATACCTTCATTAAGCCCTGGTATGCTTTTACAGAGGTGTCCATGCATGGTGTTGCATGTCTGGTTGCTGACTGTCTGCAGGAATTCAAAACCCAACTCCAGGTAAACCAAGTTACTATCAGAATCATCCACAGGGTGTTTCTTGACGTGGGTTATCGCTTTAGCACCGTGAGATTATAAACAAATACATTATTTTTAGGAGTATGGTCTGTATGTTGAACTTCCCACTCTTCTTCCCTCTTTCACTGGTACCTCAGAATCTGTGGCTGAAAAATCAAAGACCACCAAGACATCCTATATACTCGTGTGCCTTTTTACAGAAAATGGGGAACATTTTCTCTGATTACAGGTGAGAAGATATACACATATCTAATAAATGAATGGACATAGGGGCTATAAATTTCAGTAGAGTGCAGTTGTTGAGAAGTAAGATCTTCTGCATTAATTTCTGCTTTGAGGGAAATTGAAATGTCTACCTGCAACATAAACATTTTTCTACTTTTTTTCTAAGCCACTAACTCATTTAACACTAGATTTCTAATGACCTAGAAGTGAAAAACAGTTTTTCGTAATTGGTACTCCAATATGTTTTAAAAAAAGGTATTTCAAAATGTGGAGGAAGATGAAGTGAAAGATCTGCTCCAGGGACAGTGATCGCTGTTCCTGAAATATTCAGATGTAATTCTATTCACCTTGGGTCACATCTGAGCTGCAGTGGGAGTTTAATCTCCTTTTGAGTTGACATCAGTATGAAAACAAAACTATGCAGTCACTTTAGGTTCAGTGGTTCAAAATTGGTTTTCCACTAATAAACTCCCTGAAATTTTACGAAACTCTGGAGACTTCTGTTCAGGCTCATTCTTAGCTTGAACACAGAGATGGGTTCAACTTCGATTCAATCAATTTATTCAGAGAGTTACGTTTGAATCTGACAGTTAAAATTATCCAGATTCATTAGCAGAGACAATAATGGTCAGTAATTCAAAAGGGGAGAAAGCAAAATATCTGGCTTTCCAACTGAGCTACGTTAAGATCTAATAAACACTGCCAAGAAGGTATCCAGATTGCTAATCAAAATAAATCTGAGGATTATTCTGTTCTACAATGTTTTAAAGGAAATAGGTCTCTTCAATTCCAAGTCCACTTTAAAGCAGTATTTTGTGCTACAGCTCACTGCCATTTAGTTTATTGGGACACCTCCTTAGTGGCCCTGCAAGCTGTAGCCTGCTGGTCAGGGACATCAACAGCTCCTGGTGTTGGCAGAGACAGTTGCTGTGGGTTCCCTTGAAAAAGGTCCAGCTGGGGGGCATATATAAACCCCTGTCTCTCCTCCAGAACATCATGCCTTGTCCCTTCATAGAGCAGGATGTTACTTCATGTTTATATTTAATAACCTTCTCCCTTCCGTCCTTGAAGAAGGGAGGTCTTGGGACTAGCAAGTTATCCTATAGCTCAGGAGGGTTGGATTTAATTTGCTTGATTCACTGCAGGCTTTCTGTTTGACCTGGGGCTAATCACTTTGGACTAAGGCCACAAGGGGATTTAGGTAGAACCCAGATTCTAGCCACTCTTGCTTATCCAATACCTAATTTTCTGATGGTTGGCATGTGCAAAATTGCCTCAGCCCTGATTAGAGCCAGGCAATTTTTATGGAAGAATTCTTTGTTTGCTCAAAAATGCACTTTCGTGTTGATGGAAACTATCTGCAAATTTGTACCAGATTTGGCCAATTGTTTCAGCCAAAAAAAAATATTGGAAATGTCAAGATGATTTGTTTGAACATTTTTAAGGAAAATATTTTGGAAGCTGTTCCATTTTGAATAAATAATCAGACTTCCAGTGAAGTAAAACTAGACCCTGACTCGCCCTCATCTTAAGTAAGAACCCCAAAAAGAGTTCATTTTTTGCTTACTTTCAGTAACATCTAAAAAAAAAAAAGGAACGGTTTCTAGGAGAGACCAAACTTCTCTAACAATGTAATGACTCTGAGTTCTCTATGAATAAGAACAAAACTTTAACTTGTTTTTTATTATCAGACAGACGAAGATGTTAAAATTGACCACACCACCTAAGCAAAAGCCTAAAGCATTGGTCCATTAACAGCAAAGTCGATGTTCTTTTATGTCTACAAGATCGTCGAGGGACATTATTTCCAGTTAATAATCCAAAATAGAGTTTAGCATCTCTCTGTTTTTTAGAGACAAGATTTATGGGCATAGGCCCAATATTTTCCCCCATATTTCTTACTGGCTACTTATTGTTCTCACTTGAATCAGTAATTCGATTATGATTGTTCAGATTGCTTCCAGTCATGCAATTTCTCTATCACTTTTATACAAAGTATGGGTGCCTAATTCTGAGCTGGAAAGCCCACTGGGTGGATTGAAAAGTGAAAAGTAACTACTGTATTTTGTGAAGTCCCTCTGGGTATTTCCTCAGTTGGTTGGTTTCTTTTGTGCCACGGTTTTCTGCGGATAATTCTTCCTCATCTCCCAAAGACGCTTTATGATCTCATAAGGCTTAAGGAGAATCAGAACCAAGCTGTTGATTGCCAGTACACTTAAGGTGCAACTCATTCACCTAAACCTAGGCTGTCAACGGTATTTGAGATGACCAGACACATCTTCCTGGTTCTAGCTTCTGCTGGGAGTGAAATGGACTTTCTGTGGGAAATCTATTTCTGCCATCCCTACACAGAGATACTGCATTCCCAAACATGTCTCAAATGCAACTGAACCGAACTTTAAAAACCTTCAGGGCTTTTTTCACTGGGATCCTGGCATTCAAAGAAAAAGTTCTTGCTAACACTGTGTAACTTCTAAAGTAAAAATAATATCCCTAAATTCTCTGGAGGTCTGCAAACAATCTATGTGTTAGACAACCTAAGCTCTGTTCGTCAACTAGTTTTAACTCATTGTAAAAGCCAGAAGTTCATTGCTTTATTCTGAAGAGACTAACAGACGGTAAAGGGGCAGGGGGAAGGGAGACAAGGGGGAAAGCCAGATTTTTGCCTTCAGTTTATGAGCTATCAGAAAAGTTTGGGGCTCATTCCTGGACAAAAGCATAGCAGTTTTTTCCTTCCTGATAGATAGTTCTCCCACTGCTATCAGTTTAGAAATTTTGCTGTGCAGGATCATGTTTAGAATTTGTGTATCTCTTGGTCAGTGTAACAAACATATTTCTTAAGCTGACAAATATGATACAGACTTAGCCTGAGATTCAGACTTTCTGTAGTTCAGTGGAAATTAAGATACTATGTTGCACGAAACTAAACTGTCTTGAAGTTCATAGTTCCTTTGTTATTTCATTCCCTTGCATTTTCACCATTTCCACAACTTTCTGATGGCTGACAGTGTATGATTCCTTCCTGTTTAACTGAAAGTGTATGATTCCTTCCTGTTTAAGCATGTCCACGGTCTGAGGATGCAGGGATATATGTAACCACACATGCGTGTGTCTGTGTGCGCACACATGCATGTGTGATGTCCCTCCTCTGTTGTATGGCTGCCCACTTACAGGTAGAAGGAGCTTTAGATGTTGCAGAACCTGACTTCTAGTCCTTGGCTCTGAGTGATTTATATTCTAATCATGTCTGTTGTCTCCAGCACACGGTTTCAATGAAGTGTAAGATGCTCTCCCTGTAAAAATGTAGGAGTAAAAACATACATTACAGTTTTCCATTTGTTAATAAAGTTCAACAGGCATCTGTGCAGAGAACATACAATAGTCAGGCTACTTATGTATAAATATGGTCTCTCTCAGTGACTTCTGTAAGCTCATAAACTTTATTTATCTACACCCAGTAAGCTATTTTCAACGAAAGCTTCATTCTGAATGAAATCGTTATAGGCTGATTTTCCATAGCTGACAAATTCGTAATTTCTTTTCTAATTTTATAAGCATTCAAAACTCCATAAGTTAATCACAGCTTTCTGACTTAAGATAAGACTTGATGGATACCTTTTTTCCACCAAATAGTAACAATCCTTTAAAATTCAGTTAACTTACTTTGAATTCAGTGAATCATTTCATTTGTCATAACACAGTCTTTTATAACCTTTTGTGTATAAATAGGGAAAATTAATTGCTTCTGGCAACATCAAAGTTTTGTTTCGCTATACATTTAATCATTAGCTTTAAATGCTCCCAAACTAATGTTCCAAGACATTGCAAAGAGGTAATAAGTTCAAAGCAATATGAAACATAAAGCAGGACTCCAGAGTGAGTTGAAAGGATTTTCTTTAAATGCATAAGAGCTTTCAAACCCATTGTACAAATCTTTGCAGGAATTTTGGCCAGAACTAAAAGAAGAGCCTTACTCCCATATTTGAATGAATTACCAGATCTGCTAGATACTGTATGCCCTTCTGAACTCAAACAATCTATCTCCAAGAAATAAAAAGTACAAAAATAAGCTTAATTGGTTCTGATACATGTTAGAAGTTGTGCTTGTGACATATTAATGAAGCTGATGAATGGCACACATGCTTAATATAAGGTCTCAAAAAACTCGTGTGTTTCTCAGTATCATTAATGCAGGAACTTAAAACAGTGAGTTCTTCTGTTTTCCTTTTAACAGATGTTTAGGTTCATTTGTATATGAAGATACACATTTCAGTAAAAAGTTTTATTTTGAAGGAGTTTTTTCTTCAAACCATGTAACCAGCCCTCCAGATATCCGTGTACTTGGATCCCAAGCACTCTGAGTGTCCTGGAGACACGTCTTTGTCGTGGGGAGAGTCACAACAAGGTATGATTCAGCTATAAGTAATTTAATAGCCTTAGGAGACAACAATACAACAAAGGTGAGGAATAAGAAAGTCTTATGCACTTACTTGGAGGAGATTTAATGTCTGCTGCAAAGCCTATTGTAACCACGTCTTTCCTACATGGGATTTGGATCATGACCATGATGTTGTTGCACATTGCCTTCGATCTTTATCTATAATTGGTAAAGAGAGCAGCAAGATCAAGGCTGTCACTTTTTTTCAAGTTCCCACGCAAAATTGCACATGCATGAGCTTCATGCCGAAAAAATTTACTACTGCTACATAAAATGGAGATTTGTGAGTGTATGTGAGTGCTAGGACTGAGCTGAACACAAGTGCACATTGCACACGCACACGGTAGGCTTTTGTCAGCATTCTGCCTAAGGGCACTGTGGCACTGAGTGAAGCGCTGTACAGGGACCTCAGGGAACAGAGCTCCGAGCTTTGCTCTAACGTGGACTTGCATGGTGATAGTGAGGACTGTTTGAGCCTCAGTTTCTCTAAGTAGAAGGTGCTGTTGCAGACTTTTATCCTTGTTGGAGACCCTTACATGTAGTAATAACCAAGGGATTTTTTGAGAGTATTCCTTAACTAATTCAGCAAGATACCGCTGTCTTATAATAAAGCATGGACATCCATAGCAGCCACTTCCTTGGAGGTGGAACATCATACTCATCAATTCAGCCTAATATCCTGAAAAATATATTTCCATAGGTTTCTTTTTTTTTTTTTTAATGTGATTTCCACCAGGTTATCATAATTACTTCTTGACTGAAAATGGAGGCTTGCTCACCATCCCAAATACCTCTACTTACTGATCAGATGTTCAGGAAAAGAGCACGACAGCCAGGTACAGGTTTACAGACTGGCTCCAGCTGTCAACAGCCTTATTCAACTCTACCCAAGTACAGTAGCTCAGCCTGTCCCCAGAACACATGGGACACTCTTTCCCTGTGTAATTTTCCCAAATGCTGCTCATCTTTTGGAAGCTGAATAGCACCTGTTCTTTCACTAGGTATCCTTGGGAGGTGCAGGGGAGAAGAAATACTTTGCCCACTGACTTTTAGCTCTTCCGTCTTTGATGCGTAATGAAAACATGCTGTAAGCCCTTTAAAGAAATAGCTTACTATTAATTAATGAGTAATCAAGAGCTAAAGGAAATTCTCTTTCCCTTGGCTTAGCCAGTTCAGTTCGTATAGTTTTAAATCAAGAAATAAATCTAAAACTAAAACGTTCTCTATATAAATCTGCAGAAGATCATCTGAGATAGACAGCACCACATATGTTTATAGTTGAGAATCTGGCAGCCAGAAGATGTAACAACTGATGGTCAAGATGTTCTGATTCAGAGTTGGAAAGTAAATAATTCCTGAGAGGAAGGATTCTACAGTTCTGGGCAGCTGATCCGGTAATAAAATAAATAAGCAATAAAATCCACTTCCTGTTTTGAGAGTTCACATTTCATACTGGCAAAATTCTCCTATTAAATTCAGCTTCATGCTTCCATAAATAAACCTGGCACCTTTTTAAACACTTTTCCATCTGTTTTACAACTAGAAGTGTATTATTTAATGGACTCTTGGGATTCACACCAATGGGAAAAGGACTACTTGTGAAGAACACAACATTTTAGTTGGAGAGAGTACAGAAAAATAATCACTAGCTTCCCCAAATTCTCAAACAATTGTAACAGGACTCTGATGTAATAATTTTTATCAGGAAGGAGAAAAAGAGATTTTTTTTTTCCTTTTGTGTATAAATGTTATTTTTATTCATCATGAAATGGATTTTGAACCAGAACAGGATATCTACTTTTCTGTTTATGAACAGATCTGGACAGGCTGGAGAGTTGGGCAGAGAGGAACCTGATGAAGTTCAACAAGGGCAAGTGCAGGGTCCTGCACCTGGGGAGGAACAACCCCATGCATCAGTACAGGCTTGGGGCGGACCTGCTGGAGAGCAGCTCTGTGGAGAGGG
>Ga0181612_181174_pt1 | contig 11533 bp, 6 predicted proteins | sample HoacroProtozoa21_FD_119630 | JGI IMG/M metagenome (GOLD analysis project Ga0181612, IMG submission 119630) | Hoatzin crop microbial communities from Cojedes, Venezuel. Combined Assembly of Gp0051906, Gp0051904, Gp0051908
CAAATTCTGCTGTAATGATCCAATTGATAGTTTTCAGAAAATCTGGGTGTCTTGTAAATATGTGAACCTGTGCAGTACCACTATAAGCAAATTCTCTCCACATTTTTGGCATTAATTTTTCTTTTTTGTTATGAATAACAAGATACCAGGAGTTGCGGATTTGATCCTTATGGGTCCCTTCCAACTTGGGATATTCTCTGATAATGAATGATTAAGCTATAGATTGGTTTAAATGAAATTGGTAAACACTAAATCGCAGAAAAAAACAGTGGAATAGATCTTATTTTAACTTTTTTGCTTTCACGATGAAAACTTCCGTAGCATTCCAGTCAAAATTAAGTTAATGAAGACCAATAAAGGGTCGTGGCATAGTTGAATTTTAAAGCAAAGATCCTTCATTTTTCCCAGAAGTCTCAGTCTGAAAGAAGGTTCATGCCACTGTGAATGATCTTCTTATACTTGGTAGTAAAAGGTCGTTGTTCTTAGGTGTTGGGGATTTTCTCTCTTACAGGCTACTAAATTAAATAGCTTGAGTGAAAAGGCTGTTTTGAAGGGGTAAAAGTGGCTTTAATATGTTATCCTGAGGTATTAAGGTAATATGTGTCTGAAAGCTATACATTACTGAAACATTTTCTTGTTTGATTGCTTCAGTAGAAAAGTCTGTTTGTTCACTTTGGCTGTTCATGCAACAAAGTGGCTTCCATTCTTTCAAGCAGTTTGTGCATAATCTCTTTAAAACAGAATAGTTCTGAGACTCAATATTGTCAGTTCTGCCTAGCAGTGCAAAATTAAGTTTCATTTAGCTTCTGTTGTGACCCATCTGAAAAAAAGTGGTGACTTCTTAGTTTAATTAGGTCCTTGCTGCTGTAATTGAAATTGGAGCTGTTAGTAGGGCTGTTTTCAGTATGCTTAGTTCTCCACTTACTGAAGTATAGGATATTTGTTGAATCTTATTTTCAGTGCTTGCTTCCTAAAAGAACAGATACAAGATGTTTCTCAGCTGTATACCGTTCTCCCAGATCTTCACCAAAAATAGAAACAAGGAAACTAAAATTAGACATCATTAGTTACATAACTCTTAATCATTTCATAGGACAAGAAGATTAGGTTTAATTGACTGAAATATTAGTTGCATTTCTAAGGTGTAAGAGGAGTTAAAATTATCCACTGTTTTCGCTGGTAGTTTGCAGCATTTTTGTACAAGACTGCAAGGTGTGAAATAGAAAGCATTATGCTGGATAGTAACAAGGGTACATGTAAAAGTTACTGCGACTAAAAAATTTCTTTTTTGAGACTTCTTCAACATTTTACAATATTGTGTATTTAAAGGTAGTAGATACCAGGTTGTGGAATAATATGAATGTTAAAAATTTGAATTAATATTTACAAGATCAAGTTAATTTCTGTAAAGTGGTTGAATTGAAATAGTGTATAAATTAGTTTTTGACTAGAATTGTTTTACCGGAAAATCTTAGAGATTTGTAGTGTGCTATTTGAATTATGGTTTTAATATATAATTTATTTCTGTAGCATAAATAGACAATTGATGTCAGTTTGGAAGACTGCTTTCTTCTGATTTGTCTGTTAGTAAAATCTCTTTGCTGTTATTCTGTAGCCTCCTGTTCCTAATGCTCTTTAATCCTTACTGTTTTACCTTACCTTCTTCATCATTTTTTTCTCTTGCATCTCTTCCTATGTCTGCTTTGAGGTTGATGTGGAGAGTGTGCTGTGTATATATGTACAGTGTGTAAAGCAGTGGGATCAATATACTGCCAGTCCTTAACACAAATAACTTAATATGCAAACTTGATGTAGTAATTGGCTGAACTAGTGTGAAGAAACTTGTGAAATAAATTTTTTTGCAATATGCAATTTTCTTGTAAAGAAGAGCTGAACTGGTGTCTGCGGCTTTTACATGTGACTAATTCATATTGCATTTATTAAAACAAAGCAAAGCCACTGAAAACCTTTTTAATGTATTTTTAAATTATTTTTTTGATAAATATTGGTACCTACTCAGTTTTGGGCTTCCTGATGAAAGCTGAAGTGCCAGGGCTAATCTCTGCAAACAGTGGCTGAAGTACAGTAATAGGAAGTATTAGACTATTGAGCTAACGCTTAGGTTTTTGAGTATATTCTGTGGAGTTTATCTAAGTTTGAGGAGAGGTCCAAAGGTTAATGTGGTGACTGTGCAATATCCCATTAAATTGCAGAGGGTTCAAGTTAGATACTTCAAGAAAGTGTAGAAGTATTGAAGTTCTTAAAGCAGTGGAAGAATACAACAAAAATATAAATCCCATGAAATGTGTGCTTTTAATATGGGCACATGAATGTTTATTGTTCCAGTTATGTTCAGTGACTGTTTATTGGTTGGAGAAATTTTTTTATAGATAAATTGCTTTAGATTGTTTTTTATGAATACTATTTTGCGAGCCACGGCAAACGTCCTCATAACCCATTGGCAACATTTGTTATCAAAACATCAGTTGCTCCCTTCACAAAGAATAATCAACGTGTATGTATGTATGTGTTCTTCCCTTTCCCTTGGCTGTGTTTAATCATTCTGAAGCAAGTCTGGTAAAGTACAGATAAACTCAGACAGCTAGTTCTGATGCCAAGGTGAAGAAGGTAATTGTCACAATGCAAGGATTTAAAGCATTATTTGGGAAAAGTTTATTACAAATAGATGTAAAAATCTGTATATTTACCCAGATACTGGGACAAAGCAGTTTTATCAGAAGTAAGGAAGAACTATACTTTTTGTAGCAATTTTTTCCAGATGTTAGGTGATCTTTTTATGGTGTAAGGTTTCTGTCCCTGGCCAGTTGTTTATATTGTTCAGTACAGGCAAATAAGCCAAGCTAAATAGTCACTGTAAAAGCTGTGAGGTAGGTGTTAGTACTCCAAACAGAGGTTTCGTGCTCTAAGACAGAGCTTTGCAGTAGCAGTTTCCTATATGTCCAGCAGACTTTTTTCTATGCTATGCTAAACTTCTCTGTATTCTTTATACCCTCTTAGAGAAGCTTTGTTTATAAAATGCACTATTAAAAGCAGCCAGCTGAAGAAAACAGTGCTAAGCATTTTCTTCCTTTTAGAATTTAAAAAAAAAAATTAAAATAACTTGTTAACCTGCTCTTTTGTCTTTTCCATTATTGCCTTTTAAATAAAGCCTGTGCTTGTCTAGGTGCTTGGCTTATGTTATGTAGCATATTGTTGCATTAAAGGCAATATATTCAGGAATAAATTATGCCAGAAAGAGGCAAACCCGAAAGATGTTCACATTTTGCCTATGGGTTGTGTTTTTTTTATTTATGTGCCACCTTCTTCCCAGCACAAAAGCGCACTTCTGGTTCTAGCTTTGCTGGATGAACACCAGTATAGTCATATATCTGAAGTGGGGACTGAGAAGCTGTGCTGTCCTTTATGTTAAGACTGTTTATAGCTCCATGGCTTGGATGTTAGAAGCATTGGAGTTTTTTGGTTGTTTGGAGGTTGGTTTGGGTTTGGAGGTTGTTTGGGTTGTTTTTTTTCCCTTTTTTGCTGTGTACATCACCATGGCCTAAGCCAGTGATTTCTGGTGCTGGATGTGAGGAGGCTGGTCTAGGAGTGCTGTGCTGCTGGGTGCCGATGCTGTCTGCCCTCACAGAGCTGCCATTCAGGTATGGCATTGCCTGGGCTGTGGAGAAGGAGAAGGGGGGGATCGCTCACCATACGGACCTTGCCAGAGGATACACAAAGTCTAAGTTACCCAGTTATTAAGCCTACAGTAGCATTTTTAAGTATTTCCCAGACGTGACCACCATGATATTTTAGTACTTGGTATTTGGGTAGAATCACAGAATCACAGGGGTTGGAAGGGACCTCTGTGGGTCATCAAGCCCAACCCCACTGCCGAAGCAGGGTCACCTACAGCAGGCTGCACAGGACCTTGTCCAGGCGGGGGTGGAATATCTCCAGAGAAGGAGACTCCACAACCTCCCTGGGCAGCCCGGGCCAGGGCCCCGCCACCCTCAGAGGGAAGAAGTTCTTCCTCATGTTCAGACGGAATTTCATGGTTGGTCTTGGAGGTGGAAGGTGGCTGACATAGTAGGAAAAGGTTGGATTTGCTGCAGAAATGGTGGTATTTCACCAGCACACCCGTGCACGCTGTCTGAACTGGACACAGGCATTCCCAGCGGGTTTGGAAACGTCACAGGCTGATGAGCCCAAGAGGCCAAGCCAGTCCAGCCCTTCTCCCAAGGTAGAGATACGCCTCTAGAGGGAGGTCTACAGAAGGAAACATGGTTGGAACAGCAATAAAGGTATAAAAATACCATATCCCAACCAGGATAACAAATCGATAAAAATATGTGCTTCAAAGTCACACTAAAGGGCGGTTTGTTTTTTTAAAAAGCGTACCTGCTTGTCAGAAATAGCTTCACAAAAGGGAAGTGACTGTACAGCAGCTGCTATACAAAGCTTCTCAAAGTGCTACCTGGACGTCATACTTGCCCATGCTTCAGAAACTTGATTTACAATTTCAGAAGCCCTGCTCCTTGCTCGCAATGATGGCCAGCCCAGGCAATAAGTCTTGTCTCCACGCAACGCAAACAAATGAGCTATTCCTATGGTTTAACACATAAAAGTAATGTCAAGAAGTTATAAAACCAGAACTACATTGTTAAATATGGTACAAATATAATTAGACAGTTCCTGTAAAAAAAAAAAAAAGTCTTAGAATACAAGAGGACAAGAAATGCCTAAGGGTTAGAGAAGGACACAATCAAACAGCTCATCATCTGCACATTTGGAATTACTCCTCTGCTAAATAGAGAAGCTTTACAAGTTAAGCAGCCATATTCCCACTATCAGAGAAAATGGTTTTTCCGTGTATTTCCTCTTTGCTTGTGAAGATATCGTGCTGCTTACCCTCAGAAAAGTGGGGTTGGGGAGTTAAACAGGACAAAGGACATTCTGTTCGGAAAAAACTCAATGAAAACATGCAGAAAGCAGCCCAGCTGTCAAGAAATAGCTGCATTCTGTCCTGCCCATGCTGTGTCTCTCTTGTTCTTACTATTTCTTTCTCCCGTGCTTATCCCCATGTAGGAAACCCTGAGGTCATCAGCATGTGACCCATGGAACTTGTGTTCTCACCAGTAGAGAAGGTCTTAGCTTCACCGACATCTCCTTTTATGGAACTGCTCTGCAACTTTACAGAACTTCAGAAAAGCCTGGCTAACCCAAAATCCCATGTAGAGGACTTCTCTGGTAGAATATGCTCCAAAGCCAAATGTAAGGGTGTTTCGTACTTTTTTTTTTTTATAGTCTTGCCATTTAGCGAGAAGCAGCACTGGATACGGCTGCAGTTCCCTCTTGAGAGGCATTTTCACTCAAGCAATTACTGATTATTCAAATAGAGTTGCTGTAGCTGGCTGTTAGATGGCCATATTTTCCATCTCCTTGTTTTCCAGTGTGTCAGTATGTTGAAGAATGCCCTGCCTCCTTTCAAGTCATTTTTTTTTACTGATTAGTCTGAGAAATAGAATTATCAAGTATTTCTATTCACCTTTCCAAAATGGCTGGAATCAAGATAAAAAGTGAGAGGTGATTGTTATTCTGATCTAGTCTGACTTGACTCAAGATCTAACTATTGAGAAGAATTTCAAGACAAAAAATACAAACCTAAGTGATAAGGAGAAAGCCTTAAACCCTGTCCTGCAAAACAGGAAACCAGGAATCTTTTACAATGGCCTGGCTGCTCAGCAGGTGCCAATCACCAGCACTGGAGAGACCAAAAAACGTAAAAAGAAATTCCCTGCAGTAGCACAGATGGAACTTCCTAACCATTACTACAACACCATCTGTAATTTACTCTTCTCCTACGACTGAGAGTGAGTCAGTCAGTCAAACGTACACCGTCACTGTTCTGATACATTGCTGCAATCACATAAGGCAGCAATGTAAAGAAGAGTGAAGGACGCAAAATGCATCATCCAGGCCTCCATCCATGTCAGGCCCTAAATCACCCACAACCTTGCAGCTTTCAAAATAACCAGAATGTAGCTTCAGGGTTTCTTCAGAAAAATCTCTTCCCTGTTTTCTTGTGAAGCCCTCACAGAGCTCTGAGTCGGGCCAGCCCAGTTGTAGCATCTCTGCCTGGTGTTCTCCCCTCTCAGACCACAGGGCCATTGCTCTGTCCATCGGGAGGGTGACACCTTGCATGCAGCCACCCCTTGAACAGCCTTTGTGCTGCCTGAACACTGAACTCTGACGACTTGGACCAAGAAGGAGGGAGAGTCCAAGTCCACAGGCATTGCAGGAGAGCAACCAATGCCCCAGGACAGGACCCGAGAGATCACATAGCCAAGGCACCAGCTGCTTTATCTACTCTTTCAAGGTTCGGATGATAGAGTCCACGACTACGGAGCTATGGGGTTTTGAGTCTTTGAAGATTCCTGTCCATCCGCCCGCTTTAAATGCTTGCTGCTCCACCAACCCTTCATCACAGCCAAGGCTTTTGGGAAGCTCACCCTCCCCACTGTTCCTGCCCCGAATTGTGGGCAAGTCCACGGCTTCTTTGAAACTTTATGCCCTGACCAGATGCCTCCTCACCAGACAGTGAGGATTCACAGTCCGGTTTGCTCATCCTAATGTCACATATGCCTTCTTCACAGCAACAGGGTATCACTGACACATACCCAGCTCACGATTCAGGATGGCACCCAGATCCTGCTGGGGACAGCCTGGCATTTACCTACTTATTCCCTTCCCGTACTTGAACATTTCAGCATTCCTGCCTGAACTTTTACCTTGTGCACTTGTCCATACTGAATCACATTCCCCTCAATAAAAACCCAACCAACCAATCAAACCCACCACACACCTAATCCCCATATACCACTTGGCTTTCCAGCCTTGATTTACGAAATGCTTGCAGCTCCTTCAAGTTTCACGTCACCCGAGAACTCAATGAGCTTCTGTCTCAGCAACAAGATCACAAGTGAAAATGCTGAAACGCAAGACAGGACACCCCATTCACAACACACTTTCAATCTGAAGGCCAGCCACCGATGCCTAGTGAACACTCTATCGGTTTCCCACGTATTCTGCAATCAAACTTACAAGAGGTTTATAGAGGTCATTTCTAATGCTGGCATCTGAAAACGTCTCACACAGTAACGTCCAAACCCTCACTGAAATTAAAAACCCAGGATATCTGGTGCTCCACTGCTACCCCCAAGGCTTGTTACCCCATAGCAGAAAGAACTAAGCTGGAGACACTTTTTGATTCTTGTCAAATCTTTGTTGGCTTATGTGCAATTTTGGTATCCTACAGGTACTTTAAAGAAGCCTGTTTGTTCTAACTTTTCTGGAAATATAAATTATCTTCATCGCTGAGAGTTTCTCAGCTGCTCCTCTCCCCTCTTTTAAAACTAGGCCTTCTCTAACCTTCCAGAACCTTACTCCTCTTCCAGCTCTTCCTTCTTAGCACCTTCAAGGCTCATCCACTCCTGTATGGTCAGAAGGTAAATAGTTTCACCTGTACCTTGTCAGCACCTCAACAACTACAGCCTTCAACCTACAACTGCAGCTGTGTCTAATTTGTTCCATCTCCTCAACATCAAAATTCTTCTAGAAAGATAATTATTGCAGATCCTCGTTTTATATCAGGCTTCTCTTTTGGTAGATGTTACAGAGAACACGGACCATTACTGCAACATAACTAACTTCTTTTACAACTGAAGTTTCTTTATGACCTGCTCAAGTGAGCACTGCCAAGCATCCGTGAAGCTGCCTCCATTTACACAAACAGCTTGAAGTTGTTGCTCTGATTTGAACAGCTTCCACTTTCACCTGCTCAGATTTTCCCCAGCTGCGCCAACTGTTATCTGTCTTCTCTTGTGTTTTCAGCCAATATTTGGGGTCTTCTGGATCATCGTCAACACAGTAGTTCTGCCTACAAGCAAGAAATTTATTGTAAAAATTTCTTTCCCTGAATCTGGAGGGAGAGGGGGAATGGGAACAAACAAACCAGAAAGGATGGAGCTTCATGGTTCCCAGTGTCAATGCCTACTGCTTACCAGCAGACCTTATATCCAGATCCTCCCTGTGAGCTTTTTCTTCTCAGATTCTCTTAGCTGCTTTCCTACTGACTCCTTTTCGCTCCTCCCACAAGGTTTCTGGGGCCTTTGCAGAATAGGGTCCGCATGGCTCAAAATGCTGACAAACTGTATGTGGAGCTGTATTTTGGACAATTAATTCCTACTGTTCAATTTACCCCATCTCCTAAAAGAACACTGACTCCTTACCATGTTTGCTCTGAGCAGAGGCTAGCTACAGAGACCTTGCTCAACCCTCCTCTTCCCCAGGATACCATACAACCGAGGTGCAGGTAACTAATCTGTGGTAAAGCTTTTCCTGGTTTACCGTAATCTCTCATCAATGCTTTGCACCGTGTCTCTACTCACTTGTTAGCTCATCGTATGCTTAAGCAGCTCATCAGAAGGACTGGGGTTTTGCTCCAAGTGCTGTTGTGGGGGACTAGCAGCCATCACAAAACTATTAAAGCTGTATAATATAACATGGCTTATATCACTTTTACATCTATGTATTTACTTGAAGGAAGACTCAGCTTCCTACACTGCTCTTTCTCGTCAGAGATGGAGATCTCACAATTCCACTATTCTAGCTGAGCAAAGAGAACAATGCAGGTATTGCTATAGCAGCAATATAATATATATTAGCATATAATTATATTAATATATAATATACCTGTAAGTTTTCTGGACAAGCTATAACCTGAAGAGTATCAGTCGGTCCCTCATCTACAGATTACCAAGTCACTTGCTAATTCTCTGTCTTGCTTTCTATGTCATCAAGGGCAAAGAAAGAAGTTAAAATTAACTATTTTCCTAATGCTGCTAATCTGTAGAAGGAACGGTTGTAGTCATAGAGAAATTATACAATTAAAAAGGGTGGCTACTCAGAATATGAGTTAGCATTTAAATATAGATCTTGGGAGGAAGTTTGAAGAGCCCATCATGTATTTTTACTCTCTAGTTTTTCATAAGAGATAGAAAATATTCTCTATCCAGATGGATGTGACAGGCATCACTGTAGGTGGGATAACTTCCTTGTTATAACCACATCGTTGTACTTGCTCAGCTATAATTGATGCTGAAAACCACTGTTACAAGTTAATCATTACACCTTTAATTTTATACATATATAAAAAAAATACACATGTATAAAAAAAAGCATGTGTATGTGTGCGTTTTAAACAATCTGTCTATCCTGACTGCACTTGAAAAAATTTGATTCATTCTTTTTCTGACAATGGTGAGAAAAGAACGTCTTTAATTCCATTAAAAATTGCTAAGCAATAGGAGTTGAACTGATCTAAAGCCACGACCTCTCTCAGAGACGGTTGTGAAGGTGTGTTCTCGGCAAGCAGAGCTGAGGACTTCGGTGCAGCTCATGGGGGAAGCGAACATCCACTGCTGTTTCCCGGGGGGGAACAGCCACCCTCTTCCAGGGCTAGCTGGAAAAAATTACTGTGCAAGCTTGCAAGTATTTTAAGAAAGCTCTATCGTTACTACCTATGACTCGGAGATAAAAAAGGCTCTGCCAGTCTACTCGTTTCAGAAGCTATTTATGTTACATTAGAAAACAAGAGTAATCAGTGATCCAAAGCATTTTAATGATGAATTGTGCTTTCATTTATATAAAGAATTGAATCACCGATGCAATGGCTAAGGAAACCATATGAATCAGAGTAATGAAGTTAAAAATAATAAAGACTAAGCACTATAGGAATAAAGAGCAGTGAAATCGATGGACATTAATCTTCTGTTGAAAACAGAAAGTAGCTAGCATGGGGGTTTGGAACTCTATGAAGTTGTTCTGCTCCAAAGGAAGTCTTTGCACAAGGTTAGTGTTGCAATGAAGCTACACAATTTTACCCTGAAACCTGCAGCCTTAGAGTGGGCCCCAGAGCTCTGAAAGTTATTTTTCCTTCCTTAAAATATCACCACGGTAATTTCAGTAGCTTCTGTCTCCTCTCTATTCAAATTACAAGAGCCAAATACAACCCTCGCAGAAGAACCTTTTTTCCTTAGGAAGAGACTTTCAAACTAGCAGCCCCCAAGAACATCCACGTTTTTATTCTGCGTTTTTCATTTAAATCCTGTTTGGTTTTCGTTAGCTGTGACAGTTCTTCTGCTTATGCAAGATGGTTTTCACACAAGTCTGATCCTGATGGCAAATATTGCCAGTGCAGAGCACTCTGCACCTCCATGGTCAGCTCGTCAGAAGACCACCTTCTACTTGACTCCACAGAAGTAGCCTTCTATATAAGGCTCTTAGATGTTTTCCCTCTGGGGCTGTTATTTGCTTTCTCTGTAGAAGCAAAAGGCTTCTGCATGCTGATAAATGGGAAAGTGCTGTGCCTACCTCGGCATCTACTGTGCAGCCCTCCCAGAGCTAAGAGGGGAACCACAGTACTTTGTCCTCCCTCTAACGCCTCAGACCCACCCAACCACGCACCGCGTAACCACAAGGACCTGGATTTAGCCTATACCTTCTGAAAACGCAAAATCTCATACAAACCTTTTACTGCTGTAATCTGTAATCTGTCTGACAAGCACAAGCAACGACAAAGATGTTAAAGCTTAAAGCAGCTTCACGTTCATGAGCTCATACTCATCAGCTTCCACTCAAGGTCAGTGCAAGTTGCCATGGGTTGGAAAGGTTGATGTGAGCAAGGTCAACGTGCGCACGCCGTGCCGGGTGTGGGAGGACGGTAACCAAACCACACACATCAGCACACTTACAAACTCGAACGTCACTGCTAAGCCAGCTGGGAAAGAAAAACACCACGGTGAAAGGGAACGCTCCACGACTCCAACAGATACGGGGGTACTACCACACAGCGGTAACGATTCATAAAACGACGAGCGGAGCCGTGTCAGCTCTGTGGAAGCACCGCATGAGAAACATCAGTGTGGAATTTTTCAAACCAGCAAACTAGCAGGACATCTCACTTGCGCAAACCAGCTCCTTTCAACCACTCCAGTGACAAGACGTACTTTAACACCTACATTTATTATCTCGCCTTCATCTCAAACAATTTCCCTTACCCAAAATGACATCTAGAGCAAAAACCTCTAGTCCGGTGGCACTTCTAGTTCAAGTGAGCTGCTCTGTAAGCAGGAGCTAACTAAAACTTGTGTGAAGTACGTGTTAGCTGCCATCAGGACTATTCTGTAACGCAGCAGTGAGCCTGTTCCAGGCAGGGCCATCGGACATCACCTCCCAGTTCACAGACATCTCCTGACCGTTCATTGAGAAAGAGTTCACTGCAGTAAAACTTCTTGCAAGCAGAATCACAGAATCACAGAATCACAGAATGCTCGGGGTTGGAAGGGACCTCTGTGGGTCATCTAGTCCAACCCTCCTGCCGAAGCAGGGTCACCTACAGTAGGCTGTAGAGGACCAGCATGAAGGCTGTTCACTGTCGCAAGGACATGCATGTGTCCTCTCTGGGACTGGGGCA
>Ga0181612_103739_pt1 | contig 11532 bp, 6 predicted proteins | sample HoacroProtozoa21_FD_119630 | JGI IMG/M metagenome (GOLD analysis project Ga0181612, IMG submission 119630) | Hoatzin crop microbial communities from Cojedes, Venezuel. Combined Assembly of Gp0051906, Gp0051904, Gp0051908
GCCGGCACGGTGCGCGCCCCCACATAGCCACTTCTGGAGCTCAGCAAGGCCCTCGGAGCACCATTGATGATTTGGGTGGCAGGGAAACCTGGGAGTTCTCTGGCCCTACCCCTGCCCAAAGCAGGGTCAGCTCTGGGGTCAGACCAGGCTGATCAGGGCTTTGCTCAGTTGGGTCACAGAAACTCCCAAGGATGGAGGCTGTACTCTTGGGTTGGGCTGGGCTGCTGCCAGGCACTGGACTTAAAGAGGTCTTCAGCACAGATGCTCAGTGAATCAGTCCAAGCTTTAGAAATTAAAAACATTAACAGGGAAACAGGGATGGTACCTCTGGGTGACAAGGGACCTAGATCGTAACCCTACCTTTGCTGAAGACTCCCTGCTTGGGAGCAAGGGTTATGGGGTTTGGGTGCCTCAGACGCTCCCTCTAGAAAAGATGAAAAGTCACTCTGAAGTGACCATTTAAACTTTGCTGTTTCGGTCATTAATGTTCGTAAGAAGTTATTAGACTTCACAATGGAAAGTGCCACAGAGGAGATGAGAGATTTTTCTCCTGTGGTAATCAAGGAAAAATATTGCATCTGAGCATTTCTGTCTTCAGAGTCCCCTGTTAGACTGCAGCCAGCATGCATTTCATTTGTGGTTTTATGGCAAATGTGTATTTCAGCACTTTTTCCAAAACTCATTAGCTCAATCAATTTTAATCAATTTTCTATCTTCCCCCAGGGTGATCAGAGTGGGAAAACATAGATTAAGGGAAGAAATGTAAGCAATATCTGCAGATGACATCTTCCAGCAGTAGCACTTCTAGCATCTGATAACCTCCCACTGACAGTCTTTCTCGTGGAAAGGCTGTAACAAACTGTTGCTGGGCAGAAGGAAAATGTCAACCGCATCATAAAAGTCATAGCAAATGTATAACTCAAAATGCTGGAGGATTTATTGCAAGTGTATATTTCTCCTTTGTGTTACCGCATTTTGAACTCCCTAGATCTTTCATAAACAAAAATTAAATGGAATCACATTTATAAGACAAAATATGTGCTTTTAGATATAACTTCTTCAATTATTCTTTTGCTCTCAATGTACCAGAAAAAATAGTTACATACACAATTACCTAAAAGAGTCTATGCAGGCTCAAATGCTCAACACTGTGCTATCAGTTAAGCAAGAGAACTTTAGACTTCTCTTCCCAAAGGCATAATAAATAACAAAAAGCTGCTTCATCCTATATCTTTTACTTCTTCAGAAAAAGAAAAAATTTTTAGCTTTCGTTCCTGCTAGTGAAGCTGTGCCACTGCTTGTATAGGAAAGAGCAATACTCAGTAACTCGGACTTTTAATTCATGCTAATATTTTTTGGTCTATGGTACATGATGCATCTCTAGTAACACAGTAGCAAGCAAGTGCAACGTGGTGGGCACTGTACTCAGAATACAAATGAACTGGTAGTCTTTTGAAAAAGAGTAAATAAGAGACCTCTAGTGCCCAACAAGATTGAGAGCTCTAACGCACTTGAAAGAACTAGCACAATGCAACAGCTGAATGGTACATTTTGTGCAATTATTGAAATAATTCATTGTAACTAAAAGCTTAATTCTATTATGTTTTTCTAACATACATAACATACTAGTAAGAACTACACTTGTAAACTGCTTTTTGAAAAAGGAACTCAAGGTCTTTTCTTTCATAACTCCGCAGCTCCAATGTGACTGACCCCACAGTGGAGGAGCAGAGCTCAGAGGTGAAGGGAAATAAAAACCCAAAACAAATTAAAAAAATGCCGCAAACCCAACAATGAGCTCAGGGAGTAATGTATCATAAAGCAGGCCAAACTTATCTCAGCACCAGGGAGACTGGAGAGCAACCTTGGTTTTAGATAAGACATCTGCACCAGTGGACCATCAGATTCCTTGAGACAATGAGCAAAGAGCAACGGCTTCCTCAGCTAGGCAGTCCAGCGCAGGGCAGGGACCGAGTGCATGGCTCAGCCCGACATAAAGTAGAAGAGCTGGACAACTAATAAAGCAAATTTTGAAAAGAACAATTATCTGAGCTGGCTTCAACCCGCGTATTCCTTCCCATAGGCTGGGGACACTCAGTGTGGTGATGGTGAGCATACAGAGACTGGTAATGGGAATCATGTTTGTACTGTGATTCAACTACGTAGTGCAATTGCTATAGTATGCTTGTGTTGCTATTTCGGTACATTGCTATATCACTCTGCTAAAGTAAAACCCCATACAACACCAAATAAATCAAATAGGTAATTTGACATTACGTAAATTTAGTAATAAGTAAAATTTGATAATAAGCAGATTTGATATTAAACCCTCTTCATGTGGAATATCTAAAAGAACCTGGGCAGATGCTATTGTACTCTGACATCCACTGGCCAAGTTTATTCTGTAGAAATGTAAGCTGTAATTTTTGTGTCTTTGTATTCCACATCGTAGATGAAGATTTGTGACAACCTGATGTAGCACATAATGCTCACACATACAGATTTCAAAACAGCATGCTAATTACTATCAGAAGCATCACGACGTATGAACGAAGAGAGCTATATAAATTATAGGAATTGCTGAATAGGGTGATATTTGTATATGGTTAATATGAATATGAATGATAACCATGATCCTACTGTTTTTTTGTTTCAAATGATTTAATTTTCTTAAGTTCAGGAGTCCATGGACCACTCTGCAGCGCTTTTTCTGCCTTAGGAATATTTGGGGTGAAACTGAGCCTCCAGCTGCCACTCAGTGCTGAGCATCAACCGACACAGAGAGACTGTCAGAGAAGTAGCCTTACGGCATCACTCATGGTTACGCCTTTCATAAGAGACCAACGTCTCCTTTCATAAATTTGAAATATTCAGACAAAGCAGCATTGTTCATTGTGAGAAAGCAGATCCTAATGTCATGATGAAGTTCCTACACACAACCTCTACACCAGAAATGGTAAGAACATAAAAGCAGCCCCACAGAGTCGGGCCAGGAGCCCATGTAATATGCTGCCTCCAACAGCAGCCACAGCAGATGCCAGGGGGGAGAAGAGTGCACAAATACACATGATGCTTCTCCTAATACTCTCTCAGTAAACTCCTTCCTATTTTTTGAAGCTAGGAAACTTCTTAATCTAGAAGTGGTTCTACAGTAGGCTTCCACTGAGAGTCACTTCTTAAGCTCTTGCCCATGGTCTCTTTCAGCCTGTCTGACATTTTAGCACCTCTACGCACTATTTGGGCAAGAAGACCAAGCCACCCGTTAAGTGAAGATCCACCTCTCGTTTGCTTTGAAAGGCTCTTTTCAACCCCCTGCTCTTAGCAACCCCATTTCTCTGCCCTGGCTGGAGAGACAAGCTCCTGTACAAACGTCCCCCGCGGGGACCCAGCAGGTCTCTGCCTGTTTCCAGACAACCAGAGGGCACTGCCAGACTTTGGCCCCAGCCCACCCTCCCTGGTGTCTGCCAGGGCTTCCCCCATCTCTCCTGCCCTCGGTGGGGTGGGCTGGCGGCAGGGTCCACAGGCCGGTGCCCAGCGGCTGCAGCAAAGCCGGGCAGGGCGTCCCAACCCCACCCGCACCGCCATGTAGCTCTGTGACGGCTGTGCCCAGGGAAGCCAACAGACGCCATGACATAGATCCTGCAACCTCCCCGGTGCCTTCCAGCACCCACCTGAAGCATAAGCAGAAAATTAGGGGGATGGGGGGAAGTCTGAGAACACCATTTTTAAATGGCAACTTTCCCTCCAGCAGGCCAAGGCGCCAGGCGTCTGGCTGTTTCTCCATGGGGCACACAGGCGCTGCTTCAGTGCTCCCCGGGACAGCTGTATCAGACCGTATTGAACACATGTTGATGGTAACAGGCAGGATCCAATCTGAAGAACAGTGTGATCCAGATCTTGCCAAAAGTTCAGAGTTTAACCTCACCCAGACTGATTTTCTGAAATTTGCTCATCTGCTCTTTGTCTGTTGCTGTGTAAATTTTTTTCTTAATTTCATGCTGAAACCATACAGTTTTCATTAGGCCTGATAAAGGAAAGAATGTATTTGAAATGACATGTCATACAGATATAAAACTAAAAGCACCTAAGGGGCCAAAACACTTGCAGGTGTTTTAAAAGTGTGTACAGACAGTATATGAGAGGCTTGGAACATAAGCATAGCACATATCAAAAATGACTCTCAAATGATTGCTGAAGATGCTGGTGTGGACAAGCAGCAGAGTAAAGCAAGCTATTAATAATAAAGAGACATCCTTCCAGAAGTGGGTGCCACGTCAAAGCAAGGAAAATAGAGAGGAGCATTAACTCTAGCTAATTAAATATAAAACCACAATCAGAAAAACACCGCAGAAAAAACTTTTTAACTTTTTTCCAGACTTTTCAGATGTGGAACATCAGCTGGTCTGTAGACCTCAGAAAAGAAATGGTTGTAAGAAAAATACACCAGAAAGTTAAAGCCAGAGCAGAAATGCTAAATCAGTTCTTCACATCTACGTTCATCACGGGGAGGAGAAGAGTTCCTGCTTTGGCTGCTAGCCATACAGTCAGCTTGAGAAGTTACTAAATAGTATCAGTTGTAGAGTTGTAGAATAAATAGATAAAACAAAGAGTAACAATCCATGAGGACAAGACAGTTATGGTTCAGGTCTTAAGGATCTCAAATATTAATTCTTGAAGTAGTTAAGTGGTGTGTCTCCTACGATGTGAGCATCAGAGAAAAGGAAAGTGATTACAGCCTTTGGAAAGAGCTATGGGAAGGTACAGGGAGCTGCAGTTTAGTAATCCTGCAGACATCCGATTGACTGAGATTATAACAGGGGAAGAATTACAGGACATGTAAGTGATATGATGAGAAGGGGCAGTATGACCAGAGGAGGTAAGTTACAAACTTGACAGAGTTCCTCTAAGGGATCGCCAAGCAATGTGGCTGTGAGTGAACCATATTTGGGTTTCCAAAACGGGTTTGTGTAACACTACCTGAACAAAGCTCTTGTAAGAAACAAGTCCTCTTATGGACTGAAAACAGGTTAAGAGATGGGAAATAAAAGGCAGGAATAAATTACTAGCCTTCACCATAAAAGAAGTTGCCACATGGATCCAGTAATGATCTCTGTGTTCAACACGCTCATAAATTCTCTGGAAAAGAAAGTGAACTATAGGATAAAGATTGCGGATGATAATAATTCAGCACAGTAAAAAGATAAAATGGACTATGAAAAGTTGCAGAAGGAGGCTGAGCAGCTGGGTGGTGAAATAGGCAGATTAAATTCAACATTGTTAAAGCACAATGATGCATATAGGGAAAAAACAACCTAATTAACCGTACTAATGAGCTCGAAACTAGATGTGTAACACTAACGAAAAAAATCTAGACCCATAGTGAATAAGTTTTTGGAAACATCTCTGTGCTCAGTGGTGGTCAGAACAGTGAACAGAAGGTTAGAAAAGATTAGGAACAGACAATAAAACAGAAAGCATCCTTTACAAATATATACATACATGTCTTAAACAAGGCGTGCAGGTCTGATCACCACATCTGAAAATGGATACAGCAGAACTTAGGAGGTAAAGTGAAAAGAGACAAAATGGAAAGTGTGAATAAGAAACCTGTTATTTGCCCTTTTCCATAATATGAATACTGAAGTGTATCAGAAGAATCGGTCAGGCAGAGGATGTGAAAGCAAAATAAGAGGAATGATTATTTTTTCTGTGCACTTAAACAGTGACATTCACTATCGTGTCAAGTGTGCATTTTGTCTAAAAAACAAAAACAACACTAAACCATTAAAAAGAAAATTTTGAATGCAATCTTGGGCTCAGGGATCGCTGGGAGGAAATGTCAGGGGAAGGATGACATTGTGTTTGACTGAAGTGATGTAGCCACTGTCAGAACGTGCATACGTAGCCAGGTGGACCCATGTGCCGTCTGTATTGGTGTTCCTGCACTCTACATTTTGAAAAAGTCCACCAAACTGCAGGAACGAATTCACACAAAACGGTAGGAGTTAGCTGCACCCCAGCTTTGCCCATGCATGATCAAACTTACCCAAACTCCGCCCCATCTGTATCTGCTTACCCCTGAGATGAATTTGCCAATATCATTTTCAGAAGATGGAGTTTGTTGTGAATACCTTACCTGCCATGATTGTTGTGGGCTGGAAATCACACTCTCCCATTTCCATTTCTGCCTGCAGCTTGAATACCAGTAAGTGAAACCATGAATGAGGGAAATTCAGATATAAAATAATTGCCAGTCTGCTAGGAGTGGGATGTGAAGAAATTCGTAAGCAAAACCTGGTTTTCCTCCTTCATGATTCTCCTCATTCTGCCTTCAATTATTCCCATCTTTACTCAAAAAGCATTATTAAGTTCTTTCAGGAAACCAAGCTAATGCGAATTTTATTTGCTGACTGAAAGCATTTTCAGGATGTATGTAGGATGTACAAAACAAATGAGATCAATAAATTGTTTCCAAAAAGATGGTAGAAAACACTTAGGGGGAAAAAATGTGACTTCTTATCAAAGGCTGGGAATTTATCTGTTGTCTTCCACAATCACAAAGAATACTTGTGAAAGATACTAGGCACTGACAACAGTATAGTATGTTCACATAACTTGTATAGCAGTATTTTTCGATGTCCCTTAATAAAGGCAACAGTCTCAGAAATGATCACAAGACTCAGAGCAGACAGGAAGGAGCCACTAGTATACAGATGGAGATACTATAGCTCAATAAAGAACCCAACTTTTAATCTGACTTTAAAAAAAAATGTAATTTTGCATATAAGGTTGATGTTTTGGATGAGGCAATCTGCACAGGTATATACGAATGTTAAAATGTGGGTTCAAAAAGCTGCATTGTTGTTCTTAACTCTTGCAAAAAATTGCAAGTCATAAGATGAAAATTTTGAAATAGATCACAGCACACTACCTTACAAGGGGGAATATCTTTAAATTAAATCTTTAATTAGTACAGCATTTAGTAAGGTTAGTAAGTTATCTTTGGTGGTTGCAATCTGGGAAAGCATAATCTTAATGTAGCTGAGACATCCCAAAATCTATACATAAAAAATGAAAAGGACCCAATTTATTATACTGAAAGCCAGAGGAACATTTACTTTAGTGCATTACAGTACGAGGTTTAAATAAAATTTATGACAGTTTGTAAAATTTATTACCAAAGTAGTTCTTTGCATTAGCAGATTCCTGGATGTAATCTCTCTCCAGACATCTGCCCTCCCCATCCCAGGTTTTCACTAATGTCAGCTGAAATAATTCACAGTTTTGAAAAGGTCTGAACATTAGTCACAGACTTTTAAAACTCATTTTCAGGTACGTGATGGTGATGACCATATTGGCCTCATCTCATTCTAGTTATTCATTGTATTTTCTTCGTCCTGGATCTTTGGAATCATTCGGCTGAAACAGACACAGGAAATGGGAAGTATTTACTTCTTGGGACTCATAGGAACAGCCTATAATTATCCAAGTGACTGAGACATTTTTTTCTAAAACAGCCACATTTACTAAGCTTTAATGCATTTCGTGACAGTACATAATACAGAGCAGTAGACTGCTACTGGAGTATAAACTGCGGGTCACAAAAAATTGTAGTGTACCAAAATTAACTGGGCCATGGGTATAAAAAAGGAAAAAGTCAAAGGAGGATCTAGGTGAGATGAGCTCTAAATACAAGACAATAGCTGGGTTTGTGCTGAGAGCACAAAACTACAGGGAGAATAACATTGTTGACTGAAGGACATCAAATCAGGGTTCAGGGAAGCTTTGCACTAATCCTGTGTTGTAATGACAGCTTACAAATTTGGTCCTTTGATGAGTTCTGAGATTGACTTAAACCTCTTTAATTTGGCTTCCTGGTATTTAATCTTTTAACTTTGCATTCTTAATCAAAACTCAGAGCAGATCTTTAATCTTGTATGTATAAAATGGAAGATTAGAGAACCCTGACCTGCCTCTGATAGACAACTGTTTGCTTCCCCTTTTCCTTCTCCTTCTCACAGTAACAGCAAGTGAGAATCACTTCACATCTGTAGGGAGGTCTTAAGAGTAAAGGGAAAATGCATAAATATTCTCTGACAGAGAAAAATCTGAACTCTTCTCTCTCTTCAGTGAAGACTTAAAATCCATCAAAGCCTCTGTGTGTGTTTCTTTTAAGACACTGCTAATGTGATAGGAATATAATTCTGGTTTGGCCAGATTCCTTATTGAAGAGAGAGCTATATTCACATTTCCCTTGCCTCTGGAACACCTGAGACACCTACAGGCTTCAGTGCCTACTCAGGTTTGATAACACAATACACAAGTGAGAGTCAACAACACACTTTGTACAAAGCTAGGAATTGTCTTTAGTGATATGAAAATAAATCTGTGAGAATACTTCTACCAAATATGCCTGGGTTTATTGCAAAGTCTCTGGGATAGGCACAGGTTTTTTTAAATGAGAAATGCAACTCCTTCAAGACAGTTAGGTGCTCTTATACACCAAAAAGCGTGTGTGAACCTACTTAGTGTTTGAAGGAGGTCATGGTGGCATGAGTCAGGGCACCTTAAATGGCCCCAGGTGCAGGGACCTCACAGTGGAAACTTGTTGGAGCTAATAGAGGACTTGGAACCAGCATTTCAGCAGACATGTAAGGTATCACAAGGTGCTGTAACCTCTCTTTCCTCTTCCTGGGGTGTTTGTAGCCATCTGGACCACCTGTGCAACCACCAGTATCAGAACATGTGAAGAGGCAGAGTAAAGGCTCTGGACCCAAGCCCTTGGGGCACTGGGCTAGAGGCTTCCCAGGCCACCAGGCTGCTCTGCCCCGTGACTGATCTAGTAATTCATCTCACTTTGCCACAGCGAGATGGCCCCACTCCAGGGTTTTGTCTCAGACTTGGCATGAGGTCCTTCTCAGACTACTATGATATGGGTGATTAAATTAGTCCAAAAGCAAGCACATACTTGGCATTGCTAATTGCAAGAGAGATCTGGGATAAAAGGGAAAGTAACCTCTCTTATTTTGCGAACTTCATTTATTCTCCCTATGTCAAGTTCCCCATGTCATACAGAAATCTTCATGCATCTGAGTTGCCTGACAAAATAGTTGTTGACTTTCACTGCACGGAGATGAGCTGAAGACATTGAATGTTGTGAAAATCTTAATCAGCTGCATTAGGAGAACAACAATCTTGATTTCACAGTTCATTTTAAAATCCTTGCACTTTCCATCATCGTCCTGGAAACACTTTACATCGTTGTTAGTGATGGTTATCCTGGTTTTTCTGTTCCTGAATTATTCAAATTACTTAAAGAGAGAAAAAGTCCATGGAAAAGTCATTTCCTGAAGTTCAGTAAGAGTTTTAAACTATCTACAACTTAGTTTCATGCCAGTGAGCTAGAATTAAACTTCTCTTAATCTGGATTGTTTCCTTAAAGAGCACATATGGCCGGACAGAACAGTAAAAATTGTTTGGGGTTTGATTTAGAGCAGGGGGGAAAGGTCAAAAAGAAAAAGGCATTTTTATAGAGACTAACATATAAACACAGGAGAAAAATCCTCATTGAATAAAAATACTGTTTCCTGTATGTTTTCTGACAACATGATTTTTATGCTTTTGCAAGCATAAATGATATTCACACAATCCAAGGATTAAGATGAGATCTTCCTCCCTCCCTTGAGGAAGATAGCTGAGGATGAAGAAACTTTTTAGAAACAATCCTGACCAACATAGGTAAGATCTTTCTCCACCACCTTCTCTAATAAAAGTATATACAGCTCTACTTACTAATCTCCATATTTAGCAAGAGGTCTATTACCGTCACCAAAATTTTAAGAACTCCTTTTTCTTGCAGCTACTCCTGTCACAACTTTTGGTCTTTGAAAGGAACAAGAAAAACTAGTGTGAATAACAAGGAAGGTCTTTAATCCTCAAGTTTAATATTGGAATAGAAAAATAATTCAGCAAAACAGAAGCTGGTCATTCAGCTTTTTGGAAGTTACAATTGCTGTTTGACTATGTGAGAAATGAAGAAGTTGAAGTCTTCTGTAACTATTCAGAAGTGCTCCCACATCCTTCTTATGATTTCTGGAAGCATTATCAGTGAAGTCAGTAAATCAACATGTGATCAGGCAGTCCCAAATAAGACCAAACAACAGCTGGTATTAAAAGTCTGTATTATTAGCTGCTTGGACACTGTTATTTTTCCACTGCTTTTTTTTCTGAATTCAGATGAAAATTCTAGCTTGTCATGAAAAATTTTTACCACCTTTTCCCAGCATCGTTATCCTCACACAAAATACAGTATTAAAAAAAAAATTGGTTGCTGTACACATAGAAATCGATGTAAACACATGCAATAGCCGCAGTGTGCTTGAGTGAAACTGACTGGTTATCCCCATCTTGCTGGAGAAAGAAAAGACGGTGCCAACCTGCCAAGAAACCAGCCTAACACCAGCCACCTCCTTCCTCTCCTTAAGGTCAGATTTGGCAGGGGCCTTTCACCTTCAACTTCTGAAACAAGATGTTTTCTTAAATTCAAGCTCTACTACTATGAACATTTTCAGCACTCGGTGATTCTTGCTGGCTGTGGCTGCCATCTACACTTCCACATTACCACTGCCTCTCTCTCTTGGGGATCTTATTTTAGTAAGCAGGTTTCTTTGCAAAAAGGAGGGAGGTAAGAAGTGAGCAAACATCTTTGTTCCATTCCCTTTTAACTTCAAACCAAATAACTCCTTGAATTAGGCTTTCAGTGATATTTACAGTTAGGCTGAAGGATTGGATTCACCCGTTTCGAACAACTGCACGAGCTCTCCTTCTCTCCACTTGCTTCTTATCTGAAAGCCTACATTAAAATAGACCAAATTATAATCATTTTTTTTTTAATTTTTGTCTCTTCCTCTAGACGTGATGCTGTACACAGCCAGCAGAGCAGAAGGAGAAAGTCAAGAACTGAGCTACAGGATCACTCCCCACAGTCTTGCTATGCTCAAACTCAGCCAAGTAACTTGTAGATAGGGATGGTGAGGGTCAAACTTCGAGTTTCAGCACAGCTTCTAGGCCCAGCTGACAACCTTTAAGGTGTATTATGTACACAGCCATTGTCAGGGCACTTGGACAAGTACTGAATCAGCCTGTTTCATGTGTTAGTTTACTAACACATGCAACGGGGCTAATATTTACTGGTTCTGCAAAACAGTTGTTAAAATCCATTTGCTAACATTTGAAACACACACAACTATTAACATTAATCTGCTATCCAAAATCCGCAACAGAAACAAGACTCTACTTTTTAAGCATTCATTTCAGTGTTGATCTATTCAAAGAGTATCTGAGAAAGATGAAATCAGGATACTTCATCTGCTCTTCACGTTAAGTTTTATCCCATTGTCCAACACCTTCAAAATATTTGATGCCCACTGTTGCTATAATGAATAATGCTTTCACTAAACACAATATCCCCCTGTGATCTTTCAGATTTTTTTTTTTTTTTTGTCTTTCTAACTCTGCCAGAAAGGCTCTTGA
>Ga0181612_133650_pt1 | contig 11531 bp, 6 predicted proteins | sample HoacroProtozoa21_FD_119630 | JGI IMG/M metagenome (GOLD analysis project Ga0181612, IMG submission 119630) | Hoatzin crop microbial communities from Cojedes, Venezuel. Combined Assembly of Gp0051906, Gp0051904, Gp0051908
AGAAAACAACAATGAATCGTACTGATAAAAGCATATACAACATGCAGTGTTCTCACCACCCGATGCTCAGCTTGCTCCTGAGTAGCAAAAGCATCTCCTTCAGCCAGCTCCCCACTTTAACACTGAGCCTGACATCGCATGGTACAGAATAACCCGTTTCACTGGCTGTTTGGGTCAGCCCAGCCAGCTGCTGGTGAAAATTAACTCTATCCCAGCTGAACCCAGGATAGTTACTGAATCATAAGCTGCTAGTTTAGGTTACTAAAGCAGTTTAGAAATGTTTATGGTGGTTCTGCCTGTTCTTGCTTGTCATAATAAAATACCTTGCTATCATTTAAATGACCTGATACAAAAATATCTTGGAAAAATCAGCACAGTATATTGTAGCAAGATGCCTGTCGCCATTTCCTGGAACAGATGGAGCAGATGTTCAATATTGCACTGGTGAAACTAGCAGTTGGCTTTATCCTCCTCACGGTTTGCAGGGACATTTTAACAAATATATTGCATTGCTTGTCATGCGTGACAGAAAATCTGTGGTGTAGAAAACTTTGCTGGAGGAAGGAGGGTAGAAAACATCTGTTCTGTAAGTGGTATTTGGTGAGAATGGCCATAATTAAAATTACCAGTTAGAGAAGTCTTCTTGTTTTTGGCTCTTGATAAGGCTAGACTGGTGGGATCAGCTGCGTGTGCGCTGACTGTGAAGGGTCCCTGAAGAAAAAGCGCATCAGGCTGAGAAGTGCTGCGTGGTGTTGTTGGCTTTGACGGGGCGTTCATCCTGACTTCTGACTGCTGCTAGCACAGCTGAGGCAGTGTGCTTGGTTACATGCAAACAGAAACTTCCCCAAATCTGCTGCTCGGTAGTGCAGAGGTATGATGGGTATTCCTATATAATTCCTGCAGCCTTCCTTTGGGGAATACGCTAGTGTTTGGAGACGAGTTTATGTTTTTCCTCTGCGAACACACCTGCCACGGAAAAGTTCCGCTTCATTTCTTTCCCTTTCTCCTCCAGCCAGCTCTGCTTCTTGCGGCGTCAGTGTCAGAAACCCCGCGGGGCCTGCGTGGTAGGAGCAGGGCTGAGCACGTCATTAACGTGTTCAGCTGAGCATGGCAAAAAAGGACAAGCAGTGCTGCTGTGTCCTGGGCGACAGGGCGGGGGGGTCGGTTCCCAAAGCACCTCCTGTGCCAAGCTTTCTGCTGCCTCTGGAAAGGCTGGGAGAATCCAGGAGTTTGTGGACATAAACAAGTATTGTGAAACCTCTTTCTTGACCTAATAAATAATGTAGCCCTTGCGACATAGCCGTGTCTGTTTTCCTTTGGCTGTCAGCTGGGGGGTGGGTTACACGAGTGTTTATACTCTATCGCATTTTTTCTTCCATTGATACGCGTGTATGCAAAGAAAGTGCCCAAAATGTCTCTGAGCCTTAGCACAATTTTGGGACAGTCACACTGATGAGTGAGGACAGAGAAAGCCAATGCTGAACAACATCTGTTAGACGTATGCTGTCCTCTACAAGCCAGTGGGATATGAAGGGTTGTTGAGGTATGGCACCAGAAAACCAGCGCTGGACCTGCCCTTGGCAGCGTGCTGCTGGCGTGCCCTGAGGCTGTCACAGCTAGGAGCTGCTAGCCAAGACGACCTAGTTGGCTTTGTCCGGTCTTGCTGCCAAAGACAGACCTTCACCCACAGAGCGGTAACCCCACTGTGCCAAGCGTAGTGGTCCCCATCAGTGCCATTCATGGGGGTTCACAGGCTCCTGCTCTTGGGGACCCACCCTTGGTTCTGCCTTCTCGGGCCTGGGCTGAGGCTAGTGCGCTCTGCTCTGAGTCTCGAGCTCAGTCAGCCTCTGGGACAAGTTGGGAAATTTGTCACCTCAGCTCAGATGAAAATCGAAGCTGTGTCCTGCCCTCACAGGTGCCTGCACCGCAGCCTTATGGATGGGAAGAAGCCCGGTGGCAACCCGGTTTTGTACCCTTTCAAATCAGGACAGAGACAGATGTTGCTGATGGTTGTTGATGACGTCTGGGTAAGGCTCTTCTGTGGGTAATCACTCAAGCCGTGCTTCAGCTTGGGGGTGTGCTAGCTGCCTTGCATTCGGGCTGAGTGGAGGAAAATCAAATGTTCAGCCATCACCGAAAAAGGAGACCCTGCTGCCTGACGCATGGGCAATCACATCAAGGTCTGTGGAGGAGAGGAGGCTGCTTTCCGATGATACCGGGACAAGGTGGTATTAAAAAATTCCCAGCTCCTCTCCTTAAGCCTGCCTGCCTGCTCCTCTCCTGTATTCTCTTGGAAAGCTTTTTGTATTATCAATTCTCTAGCACTGTTCCATACCTGAATTTGCCTTTCTCTTCTATTTGGACTTGTGAGAGAGACAAAATAGGCTTTTGACCACAAATCTTCACATGCCTTTGGGTGTTAGTTGCTTTTACATGCTCACTAGATGGCAGTAAGATGCTGTTACACCCACTTAAAAAATCGAGTCCTGTATTCTCCAAACGCCTGAAATTTCCTAAAAGCTGAGGATCTGATATCAGAAAGCCTTTCTTTTTTTAAGAATTTTTAATTTTTTTTCTCAAATATGAAGTCCACAGGTGTAGGAAATGAAAGGTGAAATCTATATTCAATACTTATGAACAACCCCAGTTCTGTGAAGTGGTTACATCAGTAAAGGTAGTCAACTGTGTATAATTTTTCAGTAAGAAGTTTTCTCTATGATATCTCTAAGAGTGAAGATGCCGGGGATATGAAAATAGTCTCTTAAAAAGGAGAACAGACTAATGAAAAAACAACCATAAAACTCAAGGTGAAAGAAATGGAAATTTGTAACAGAAGATAACTTTTAAGCTGGTCACTATGGAGTACTGAAATCAAGACTGGATTTTTGTTTCTGCTTCCTCTATTGCTAGCTACAGGCATTTTTCTGGGAGTTTAAATGGCAGTCTGGGAAGCTATCATCTCTACTCTAAGCTGAGCGGAGTGCACAGGCCCTTGTTCTTCTTTGCTGCTTCAGAAATCGCTGCGCCCCATTTAGAATTGCTGCAAATAAATGAAGACTTTACCATTTTTATGGTAACATCCTCATCCGTTCCAATTCAATTTTGCATACATTTCAGGGATTCAGCTGCTCCAGCTTGTCTGCTTGGTCTGATGCAATGACATAGAGGTTTCCTTGCATAGCAAAATTTCTTAGTCATTGGAAGTGAAACAGAGATAATGTTTGTGTTCCCCAGACCTGAGGTATATCTCTTGAACCTCCTTCAGTTAGCTCCTGTCATCCAGTTCAGCATATAAGTTGTGCTGGTAGTGAACCGTACATTAATTTAGGTCAATACCAAGGTAACCCCTGTTTGTGTCAAAGCTCCTTCTCTGCTGTGGGTCATCAGCTTTCCAAGGGACCTTGGGAAGCTGTGCCTCTGTGCAAGAGCCAATATTTGATCTACCACATCTAAACCTGAAATTGAGTTCTGTTGTTTTCCCATAATTAAAGGAAAAAAATCCCCATAGTTTCCAGCTAGGAGTTTTATTTATTATTGTGTGCTTACTTTTTCTTCAGAAAGGCATCATTCTTATAAGTTTAGAAAAGTTTGCAAGTTTACAGACTCTTAAGTGAAAGCATAAAGATTTCAAGATGCAATATGTATTCAAGATAGTATGCTTAAAGTATACTTACTTATGTGCGAAGTATTGATATGTTTATACTCTACAATCTCATTCACCATTACAGAATTAAAATATGGAGGAAAATGTTCAGAAGATACTAATACCTGCTACAGTTGTATGCAGCTGATTTTCGTGTATCTGCTGCTGTCGAAGCCTAAAATAAAGCATGATATTCAACTTACACACTTAAATCACAGTAAAAGAGAAAACAGGCATACTATGACAGTGATCTTCAGCATGGAGTCTAGGGCAGTAAAAAAGAGCACGGGTAGGTTCATGCCATTGGGTAATTTGAAAATAAAACAGCCATTCTGCATCCTACTGCTGAGCCTGTGCACAGTTCCCGTTAAAGCTGGAGGATGCTCCCCAAGCAGTTCGAGCTAGCAAAGCCTGTCCCCAGACATGGGGACGGGTAGGTCCAAGTTGCTCCGGAGCTGCAGCTGTGGTGTCAAAATTTGTGTCATCTCTGCTGTTCACTAGGTGGGAGGCACTGCTAAATAATTACCCCTATTTTCAGAAAGATTTTAAAACTTTGCAAGATTTTGAAGATGGTAAGTATTACTGAGATAAAATAATGTGTTGACCTGTTGCACAGCTAGCTGTTACATGGAATTATTCCTCAGCTCTTTCGTATGCTTAATAATTATGAAAAGTTGGCTGAGCGAGCTGAAGTTCCCGTTAAGAAAGCTGATAACACAGAACAGTTTTTGGGGCAGAGTTCTTCACGTAGACCTGGGTGTTAATTTCTGAGATAAGATGTCTGCCAGATGGTATTTTTAATGGAAATGAAACAAGCAGCACTTGGAAAAAAAGGAAGAAAAGGGAAAAGTCAGGTTCTGTATCTCCTGATCATCCTGTTGGAAAGCAGACTTCAAGGTCATTTGCGACATTGGCTGCTATTTTGCAGAGGGCTGACATGACACTTTTCATCCTGGTGAGTCTGCAGCCACGTTACCAACAGACTGGAGCCTCTTACTGTTTAGCAAGGAATAACTAATTTTAAAAACGCCTGACATAATCTCTTTGGTGATTTCATTTTGATTACTGTGTTTTTATTATTAGTAAGAAACAGCCAGAAACAGCCGTGGCCAATCGGCATCGGTACCGAGCAGGCTCGGCTGTGCCAGGGCTCTGTGCTCGGTTCCTCCCCTGGCAGCAGCAGCATGCCTTGCAAATCTCCCGCTCCCTGCGCCCAGCCCCTGGGGGCATTTGGATAGGTCACCGTAGGTAACCGCTGTTCAGACTTAACCAATTTATTTGTTATGGGTCAGTAGCTCATTATTATCCCACGCTGCTTCATGCTGCAGCGCATCCAGGTTCCCATCTCGGTGCTCCTGGGAGCTTCTGATAGCGGGAGAAGAGCCGCTGCAGGGCTGTTATTGCAGGAGGGAGGGAAAAGATTGTCACCAGCAACACAGGGTACGTCCCTCCTCACCAAGGGGACACGTTACCTAGACCTGTTTCCATGCTAGGTGCTGCTGCGAGATGGAGCAGGGTGAGGGCTGTGCTGTTTCTGGAGGCCGGTCGGAGAAAAGGGGATTACAGGAATCGCTGGGAGGATTTTGAGATTACTCTGCTCCCGCTGTGCCCAATGGGCCCCACTGCCCTGGATAAATACTGCAAAACAGCTGGGCCAGGCCTGGGTTTGGAGGAATAGCATTTCTGAAAGGTTGAATCAGGTGCCCGAGGGAATTAGTGTGGAATAAAGACTTGGGGAAGCTGAACTGAGTCTGGGCATCAGCAGTGTATCAAGAGACACAAATATTACCAAAATATTATATGAAATGAATGTTCATGGAAAAACTGAAACATTAGTGAAGCATGCAGAGCTATGGCTATTGATACGTCAGTTAGGTTTTAATTAGTTGGAGGCTGTTCATTCAAACGGTGCTTCTGTGCAGTGGTTGTCCTAATGCGGTTGGGTTTGGGATCTAACGCTGCTGGGATTTCCTTTCTCTGTGAAAGATAAGTACTGAAATATTCATTACACATGGGTCTTCCTGGCTTCTGGAGCACTGCGGAAGGGGAATATTTTGTACGCTAAATTTAGCAGTAAATGATACCAGTTACTGTCTAGTGGTACTTACTGTAGCCCCAGTGACATAAACGGTCTTGTCCAAAAAGCGTTTCATCTGAAATGAAACATTTGAGTGTGTTTGACAAGAGGAAAGTAGTACCACCTTACCTGCCTTACAATTCTATTTTAAAAATACTGTGATGCTCAAAGCATGTGTTTTCACAGTGTTCCATGAGATCATGTGGCCATCTTTATGTACATGTACACACGCAGACACATCACGTGTGTTGGTGAGAAAACTCAGATTAATTATTTCTCTTCTACTGGAAGGCTTTACCTCTTTAGCGGAGAATATTCCATTAATATTAGCATACTTCATAATATCTGTTCTCAGAGACAGGAACACTTTTAATCCCCAGTCTTGCTTCACGTGAGTGGATACAGATCTACCTGTTTACTAGAGGACTGGTATCTTGAATTATAATGGCATATTTTTGGGCATTGCCGTGTGGTCTGTTTTCCGATTTCTTGTCTGGAAGACTGTATCTTTATCATCTTATGTGTCTGACGCCTTCTGGAAACAATTTTCCTTTTACACCACTTCATAAACTTCTGCATACACTAGACTGCAGTTAGGATTGGAGGTTCTGGGCCATTTCTCACATTTTGTAATGAATTTTCTGATTGAATTCTTCTACAGATAGCACCTCATACATGCAAAGCAGGGCCTAAGATCCTGGTGGGTTTTTTACTGATAGTGTGTATAAAGCTCTAAGAACTTGTGACATATTCTGAAAAACTAAGTTGCCACTGAACCTTGCACATTTGTATTTTTCAAGACATTAAATGAAAAATCTGAAAAGGGAAAAGAATAAGATAAGAATAAACCCATCAACATAAAAATAAGTAAAATTAGAAAGAACCAAAGTATGTTTGCATAGTTAAATTTTATTTGTAATAACTGCATGCTTAATAATTACCAGATCTGTTGACGAACAGCTGGGTGTTATTAGAGGAACTCTGTCACTGGCATTAATTTCATTAATGTCTCAGGCTTGAGATGAGTTGCCAGAATACTAAGAAGATGAACCTAGAGTCGTAAAGGGAAGGGCCAGTATGGTCTTGCGGGTTCAAACTTTTCATCACTGGGCAACCCATATGAATTGTAAATTGGGCTTTTGTTAACCCACATCGTGTGATGTTCCTCAGGGGTGGCTGAAAGCAGGGGAGAGAGGCAGGGCCCTCACCCCGACGAAAGCGGATCCGCTTCCCTCCAGGTGAGCTCCAGAAGGGCTTGAGCTGGCAAGGGAAGGGCAGCCTGGCTGCAGGAGAGGTCTGGCTGCGGGGGTGTTAAGGGCACGAATCCAGTGGAAACAGTCCACAGGACTGAGCAGCTGAGTAAGAAAAAAAATAGCAGTGTTAGAGGGTGACTTCGGCTGCCTCTGGATATGCTGGAAACGCGTTGTGATGGGGGCCAGGCTGTGGCTGTCAGCAGCATGAGTGACGGCTTGTTGAAACCACTGAGCAGGGGATCACCGGGAGAAGAACTGGTGCTTGGCGTCTTCGGAAGAGCAAGCAGGGCCTGGTTTGCGCTGGAGGGGCTGCTGGTCATTGCAACCGCTGCGTACTGTGATTCAGCCAACTCCCCGCAGCAGGGCAGGAGCACCCGCACCCCCACGCATCCTCCCGCTAGATCCACTGTACTAAGGTACGACAGAAACTGCCAACAGCCATTTGACACCAATTCTTAAAGAGGACTCTGGAAAGATGTCAGTGTGGCTTTTGTGGAGAGAAATCGTGTCAGAGAGAAATCCACTGCTCTTCATCTGAAGCACCGACACGTGTGTGGATTAGGGTGATTTGGTTGGCACAGTATGCTCAGATTTTCCAAAAGCTTTTGATAATCTCCTCAGTCGGAAGATCCTAAAGAAGCAAAACTGTAGCAGGATGGAAGGAAAGATCCCCTCTGGAACTGATGTGAGGGGTAGAAATAGACAGTCAGGTATTTCAGTGGGAGATAACGAGTGGAATCCCACAGAGATCTGCACTAAGAAATGTGATGTCTGGCATATTCATAAGTGGTCTGGAAAATGTGCTAAATAGTGATGTTCTGGGTGCTTCTTAAACGGAGTTATTCAGGATAGAAAAAAAAAATCTACTTAAAAAATGTGGAAGAATCTCACAGTACTGAGTGGCATTGCGGTAAAATGGCAGCATGCATTCAGTGCCAATAAGCACGAAATAATGCACATGGGAAAAAATAAACCCGGCTGTACGACGCTGAAGATGGGCTTTAAACCACCTCTCACCACTCAGGGAAGACAGCTTGGAGTGGCTGTCAGTAACTCTAAAAAATGCTGGCGGAGGGCAGAGCACTTCAAAAGAGCAGATAGATTGTCAGAAATTGCTAGGGAAGACACAGAAAACAAAATAATCATTTTGCTGTGCATTCACCTCTTGATTACTGCACGCCGTTTTGGTCTCCCTGTCTAAGAAAAGGTATAGCAGAGCCTGAAAGGCGCAGAAAAACCTGGCAAGTGTTTTCAGAAATAGAGAACGGCTTCTGAATTGAGATTGATTAAATAGACTCTTTAGATGGGAAAAGAGAAGGTAGAAAGGCATGCGATAGCATTGTTTAAAATCATGAGTGGCATGGAGAAAATAAGTAGCAAATGATTATTTGCGTTTCTCCCAGAACAGGAACAAGGGACATCAGGTGGAATTACAGGGTAGTGGCTTAAGCAAACAACAGCAAACAACTTGGTCCTTGTGGTGTGTGATTAAAATGGAACCAGTCTCACAGTATCTGCCGGGTGTCGAGAGGTTAGAGGGGATCAAAACCGATCAGACGAATTAATGGGAAAAAAAATCCATCAGGGGCTATTCGGCAGCAAGATGACATTCCTGCTGGAGGAACTGCCTGCATGGCGGGCTGCTGGGTGTGGGGAGGACCGAGTGGAGACAATGCCTGCCTGGTTACCCCTATTGAAAATTGTTTCCTTTGGCATCGGCTGCTGGCTCCTGTCGGCGACGGGATACGGGACTAAATGGACCTTTGATCTGATCCAATATAATTCTTCTGCATAATGTTTTTATGAGGAGTCAGTCTGAGAGAAAGGCACCTAAAATACCTGGAGACTCACAGGGTCCCAAGGCTTGATCTCTACTTAAAGAATTTCCACCTAGCCTGGATGTCCACTCGGATCCTCAGAAGAGAAAGTATCCAGAAGGTCACATTGCTCCAGCCACCTGAGGAGGGGAGAGCCCTGAGGGCTACTGTAGTGAACCGGAGAGATGCCCATGCTTTTGGGTATTGAATTGTGTTCCTTGTGGGGTGAGGAAGTAAAATGAATACCGGTGCTGCACCTTGCACCTTGTCCTGTGGTGCATCTAGGTGGGATGAAGAGAGTCACTTGGTCAAAGTGAGTTGAGTAATGCGTGATATATGGCTTTCCTCGTCTTGTAATTCAGTGTTTTGTAGTTCTCTGAAGAGTCGCTGCTCCACCTTTTGCATTACACAGTGTATTGTTCTAACCACTTTCTGGGCTTGTGTGTAACACGGATGTGCAGGAGCAAGCCAATATAGCGTCATTGGTTAGAGAACGCCACTTTAAAACAGTGACAAAATTACTCTATAGCTAAGACTGCAGCCATGAGAACTGTGTTTTGGTATGAGGATAAGGTCAAGCTGGAGTTAAATTGAATGTCGGTTTCTGCAGGGAGGGTAAATTAAATCAGGTGCTCAAAATCAAATTAAGGTGGAAATCAGTTTGGAAAAACACAAGAATTACAATCCAGCTAATGACCTGTGGTAATAGTGGCAAGAAATTTGCTTTTACATTGTAGCATGTAAAATCATTTCTCTAAGAGGGAGCTGCTTGCGGCTTGTGATTGCCCAGGGTAGCTCAGAGCCCGGTGTTTCCTGGAGAGAACAATTACAATGAGCTGCCCTTGCACCGTTTACTTCCCCCTCGTGATAGCGATACCAACAGTTATTATATTGTGATTAAGCCTATCAGCCTTTCTATCATAGCATTATTTTCTTACTTGGACAGTAAACTGGAAAAGTTTTCCCAGCCCAACCCGAGAGAGGCCCTGCAGCTGATGGCCCCTGAGTGATCCAGAAGTGTGGTATCTCCTGCAAAAACACAGGCTCACCTATGGCATGAGTCCTTGTAAAAAAAGTCTCTGCATCTGGGAATAGAAAATGAATCCCACATTTGGCTGCAGCCTTACTGCAGAGGGGTTTGGATTTTGATGTAGACATTATTCTGCCTAACGCAGGTGTGTAGGGGGGCTCTGTTCAGTGTGGTTGGAAGGGGCAAGTTCTTTCCCTGCCGATTTCCTTCCTGTACAAAGGGAAGACTTTGAAGGAGCTGTGGCTCAAAGGCGCTGCTGCTGTCCTCATTCCTGAAGGTGTTCCCTTCTGGCGTGACTTTGTCTCTCTTGTTGATGGAGATTTTGGAGACAGTGGCCAGAAGCTGCAGCCATGATTCAGTAGGAAGCTTAGAAGTGCTGCTCTGATATTAACTGGAATTGCATTTAACTTAAACCAGCACAGTGCCTTGATCTTCTGTGACCTTTACCCATCAGGAGTTATTAGCTAATTGAATTCAGAAGGTAACTCCCTAACTCTTTTCAAACTAAATTAACTTGCTTCAAGGGACCAACTTATGTTTGTATTTCCACAGAGATAATGAGTTTAGCCTTCAACTGAAACCTTGCCAGATAATGAGGAAAAAATAAATCAATGACCTCACTCTTATCTGGTCTTAACAGGCAGGCTTTCCTTTGCTAAAAGTGACCCTGAAATGGTCTGGATTGATCCACACAAATACTGAGCTACGCGTCCTGCGAAGCAGAGCCGTCCTGGGGACTGCTATGCTCCACGAGGGGATCTAATCAGAACATCAGCAAAGGTGCAAGTATTTGAAACTTAGAGCCAAAACAAATCCTTCTGAGAAATTCAAATGAGCAGCAAGATAAAGAGTTAAGGAGGAAATCAGCTTAAATACTAATTAGAGGAAAAAAACCATTCTCACACTTGTGCCTGGGACTGAACAATCTCCATAGGCATATACTTCTTTGATTCTCCATAGGAATATACTTCTATGATTATTTAATTATCTGGCATTGTTAAATAAGAAATGCTTTTCAGACATGAAAGGGAGATCGTCGCCTGGTGGGAACTGGTGTAGCTGTATTGGTGGAGATCTTTCCTTTGGTGCCTTGGTTAGTGGAAGAAGTAGGCAGCTCAGCAATGTGCCTCTCCAGCAGTGTGTACCTCCTTCCTCTCTCTATGGATCTACCAAATGAAGGCTTAAATCTTCAGGTAATAAATGTGCTTAGTAATAGTTTAACAGAACATATGAGGCAGTCTATTCAAGTGTGCAGAGGTAAGAGGCAGGGGGTTTTAACTACTGGTAAAAAGTAGTTTTACCAGTAGTTACAAAACCCCTACTCTTTAAAGCCCAAATAAGAAGATTGAAGTTTTATAGTAGCAATAATACTAGTAGCAAACATTTTGGTCTAATAAGAGATGTGATGTTTTAGGGAGACATGGCATCTTCTAGCAAATCAGTTGATATAGGTTTTATGGTAGCACTGCCTCTTTTAAAGTTCAAGCTTGTAGGAAAAATTACCCTGAGGCAAAACTCATGCCTTTCTGCTAAAAGACAGGTAAATACTGATATTCTATCCAGAGAGAGACTTTTACAGTGTTTCAGGTGATTGACTAATAAAATTGGAACTGCTTAAAGAAGGGAGCATCTGTATCCAAGCATAGCCAGTTTTCAGACACTACAAAATTGGGAGGAGTGGTTGATACGCGAGATGGTTGTGCTGCCATTC
>Ga0181612_169402_pt1 | contig 11531 bp, 3 predicted proteins | sample HoacroProtozoa21_FD_119630 | JGI IMG/M metagenome (GOLD analysis project Ga0181612, IMG submission 119630) | Hoatzin crop microbial communities from Cojedes, Venezuel. Combined Assembly of Gp0051906, Gp0051904, Gp0051908
CATGGCAGGGGGGTTGGAACCAGATGATCTCTAAGGTCCCTTCCAACCCTTTCCATGCTATGATTCTACAGCTGTGTCTATCAATCTGCTAAACGCTGTTCTATGCTGGATTTATTTAAACACGATTGCTATATATTTTTCACTAAACAGTTAAGGCCCTGTTCCCAGCAGTGTGAAACACCCGCAACTTGTGCTATTAGAGTTGCTGAATATCTAGTACCTTTGGAAACCATCCTGCTCTGAATCTAAAGAAAGTAAAACAAGTGAATCGCTGTCTCCATAGATTCATTAAGTATATTTCTCTATAACTCAGCTGGGGCAAAAGGAAAAACTCTGCTATTAGTAACTATGGCATGTTATCATCTTTGCAACACACGGCCTCAGTTCAACTTAAAATTACGTACGTTTAAAAATTTCTATTTTCTAAGCAATGCCCTTCAAATCCTCCTGAGCAAAAAGGGTTTCTCTGCTTGAATACTTTAGATGGATATAAGATCTCTCAGATAGACAGCTCTGTTTCATAGGGAGTTTCAAACTGCAGCTTTCCAAACTGAAACCAAGACCATGCGGAGTGCCAGAAGAAATAAAACAGCTAGAGCCAGCACGCATTTTCTTTTTGTAATTCAATTAATATTTTTTTAAATCCTGTTACCAGGTTGGGTAGCAGCTGCAGTAAATGAAATTAATTTAATACCTCAGTATTTTAAGTGCTGTTGTTTCTTATTCAGATTCTTGTCATTACTGTCTAGCTGCGGAGTAAACTCATACTTTGCTGAAACTTGTTCAGCAGCTTTGCCACAGAGATGGCAATGGAAGTGGGCAAGGCGTTTGCATTGATGGTGCCTAAGGTTTTTTTTTCAAATTCTATATTTTACTGAAAAGTTTGCAAGACCAAATCAAGCATCAATACAACAATAAAAAGGAAACTTAATCACACAAGACAACAAAGTGAATACACTGGGAAAGAAAAAAAAGAATATTAATAATTCCTGTGTAAAAGTTTTGCACATGGACTTATTTACTTTGATTAAATAAGTTCTTCAAGATCCTAGGGGATTTGAGTGGATCCTCCTGTTTCAGAAGAGTAAAATTATTTTTAACTAGTAGAAACATATTTAGAAAGAGCCAAAACTCCACTCCTAACCATTTCAGAATAAAGTTCAAAATAAAAGGACAAACTATTTCAACATTAAAAACTAGTTAACTTGCTCCTCCATTTTTAGTTACTTCAATTCTTTCATCTGGCCTGGAGACCAAGAAAGCACAAAAAAAACCCAAAAATTATTAATCTATTCTCACATTTTGGTTTTGCCTGTTCATAAACTAGGACCACTGCAGAAGCCTTTGTCCTGGTGGTTGAACCCAATTTGCACACACCTTTCAAAACTGCGTGGTCTTAAGTTTCCCTAGTTTTAAAACTAGTATTTTTTTGGCTCATAATTCCATGAATACTTCATACATAAAGTTGTGAGAAACTGAACATAAAAATCAAAGTAGAGCCACGCATCGATAAATACAGTGTATGTTGTCTCTAAAACACCCGCAAAGCACTGTCACCTTTTTCCACTTTGGTTGAACATGAGTTAACCTGTTCACTTGCTGCACATCTGTATTTTAATTCATCAAGCAAATTTACCTGGTATGAGCTTTGCAAAATAAGATAATATGGAAAACTAATTTTAAATCTTGTGACCATCAAAAGTACTAAGTGGCGAGTGTTTCAGAGTGGCCCTTTCCACACAAGCTTATTTTATTATTGCGAAAATTATTTAAAGTGTGTTTTTTCTTGCCTTTTGTCTTGTTTGGATTACATGACAGACTTTATTTTTTTAAAAATATGTGGTTTACTCCAGTTCTTTTTCTGTTTGTAAATATTTTGCAACCTGAAAGCTGTTTATTATAATCATTAATCACTACTGAGACAGGAACTAGGTGGAAACCTGTGCTGTGCATGTACTTCTTACCCAAAACACAAAAGTGTTCAGATTCAAGTGTTTTGTGCTTTTTTGTTAATATTGACCTCAGACTATGAAGCAGATAAAGCCACTTTCACTACCTGTAAACCTAAACAGCAACACCCACCATGGGTATGTCAGAACATAGGCAAGTCCTAGTGAGATTATCTTGGCTACTCAGGCATGTACTGTTAAACAAACCTGAATACAGCGATACTAACCTATGAAGTCAGGATTCACAAGTCTGCATACAGTGTTTTGATACACTATAAACTGTGTCGGCTGCAAGATCAATTTTCCAGTGGGAAAGAAAACAAGAAAAAAACTGCGCTGTGAATACAAGCTAACAAAAAAATTCAGAAAAATGCCATACATTGTGAGAAAAGATGGGCTGGAGATCCTAAATGAACTCTATCTACAAAGGGTCATTATTTTTCTTAACTAGAACATGTTAGAGAGGAAAGAAAACCCTTCCTGTTTAAAATGGGACCATTAGACTTAAGTTCTACTGATGTATTAGCACTATTTTGAGCAGAGGCTGAGAGAAATATTACAAAAGAGACAGTGTTCAGCTCTAACGTCACTGAGAGTTCAAGAACCAACATCATCCTACCTAGCTTATAACACAGAGGTGTCTATATCTCCACAGAAAGGGGTCCAAGTGGCACATGGCTGAAATACATATTTCCCAGGCTATAACACACAAAAAATAACATTGTAAATGCTTAAATCTCAAATAAATAAACTCTAATGAGAAAACCAAAGATAGAGACTAAAATTGTACATATTATATCAGCCAAGAACATGGCTTAACAGCTAAAAAATATTGTTCTTCACTAACGAAATTTATCTTCATAAAGTAGAAAATTTTTACTACTTCTGCATTTTTTCCACTGCACTTTTCCATAGCTATTTATGAGGGAACATAACAAACCAGAAGTATACATAACTTTAGACAATAGACAGTTTCATACCCTGAAAAATACCCAAATTATACTTTCTTAAAACTATTACATCTATCTCTAGCAACAGAAGGTATATCTATACATATATACTAATAAGTCTTCAAGTCCTTACAAGTCTTTATAGACACAATCACTGAATGAGGTGTTATACTGTTTTAGAAAATGCCTAAACAGAGCAGTAAAAGCACATTTCTAAGTGAAAAAAAAAAAATCAAAAGCTTTCAATGAAAACAAAATCTTTGTGTACGCTTGTGTATGCAACTCCTCTGTTTTTTCTAGTCGTCTTTGTTGCAGTGTCAGCCAAGCATTTCCTCCTGTGCTCCGCCAGCAGTTCACACTGTACCACAATTACACTCTTTTATCCTACCAGTGCAAATCCCATAGAAAGATATATTTATCAGATGACCTTGTTACACTTACACATTGGCAAACGATATATTGTCCAAAGGATATATGTGTATTGCAGCTTTGGTTTCCGTGCACACAGAGAAGCCACTTACAAGAGTTATACGTCGCCACCGTTGTATTTTTGCACACTGTTGTGCCTCCAGCAGAGAGAATACAGAAAGGCAGCAACTCTTGAATTTCGCAGCACAAGCGTGAAGAGGCAAGAAACAGAACGTAATATGGACTTTGAAAGGTCAGACTCGTAGGTGTTAAAACCCTCATAAGAATATCTGTCTCTGTCCTCAGAAATAGTCATGCTAATGTATCGTGCTGGGTAGGAGCGAAGGAACAGCTAAGAGCAGACTAAAGATTAATGCAAGCTAGACAACAAAAGTGAACATGTTGAAAGGAAAGTGAGAAGAGAAAGGTAGCTATAGGTGTTGAAAAGAGCAAGAGAAAGATAAAGATGTGAGGGACAAAGCATACAAGAAACACCGAAGGTATCAACATGGGCAGCCTGACTACTACAAGCCTTCACTTCCGAGCCGCTATCATCTGGAAGGGGTGCTACAAACCTGCAACAGCTTGTTAGCCTATATTTAGAAAAGAGACTATTTTTATCATTTATAGAAAAATGAAGATTTGTGGCCTGACCAAGATTACTTTACTGTAGGAGCATCCACAGATACAGTAGTTTAAGATGGTGGTTGAGTAACTTGAACTTAAGTAAGCAAAAGTATTTTAAAGAATGAACCGCACGTCACGAAAGCACTTAAATTACCAAGTTTCTGAATTACTTCACACAAGCTCACAATGATTAGTTATACTTTCATTCAAATAAGAAGCATTCTCTGTCAAGTTTAATATTGGAACCAGTATTTATTTAGTGAAATTGAGGATTCTTCTCAGCAGTTGATCTTTATTGATTGGACTGTCAGAATCTCTATCAGATCCATTAGTTATGAGATGTGCTGGCTTATTCCAGAGAGACAGCAGAAAAATTTAGCCATTCAAGAATGCTACCAAGCAAATCTCGCTTCTTCCAAATCATCATTCATCAGCTTCACAGGAAGAGTAAAAAGATGTATAGGCAAACTAGAACACAAAATTAGTTAGAAATTGTCTGTAATGTTACTATTTAGAGGTACTGGTTACCATCAACTTCTGTGAGCTATTGACTTCTCCAATTTGATCTTCTGCTCTGTGGCTTGGTTGTGTCACTAGAGTCTTAACTACACTAACTTGGTACTCCTCCCCACTCCCTCTCCCCCCTTTCTTTTTTCCTTCTTAGTGCATTGCCTTTATATCGCTATCAAGCAGGCAGTTCAACATTCCCTTCATTAGATCTATACAGCTTTGAAACCGTAGTTTTGCTTATGACGGTAGTGCAATCCTGCAATACATCGGTGACACGGTGTGCAGCAAAGAATGGCCACTCATTGTGGACCAGTGTGACCAAAATTATGATTCAACAGCAACGTTGCTATGTGTCAACACTGAATTTTGATCATTGCGATTTCATCCCGAACAACACATTCTGTTTTGGTTTACGACACTTAACTCTGGGACTACTCAGAAAGGTGTTTTTTGGAGATTGAATTTGCGCATCACTGCAAGACAAAATGTATTCACTAATATGATGTGCAACAGACGAGAGTTAATTAAACTTTTCTCTCACAAAAAAAAACTGAGGGCTAAGCGTTGCATGTGAATAAATTTTTCGTAATTTCTTCCTCTGAAACTCAATACTTTTACCACTAAAAGTACTGGAACCATTCTTTTACCTTTCATAGCAAACAGATTTACCACAAATAGTTACATTTGGTGTCACAGAAATAACTGATCTAGTAAAATTGGTTGCAACTGTGCCAATATGCTTGCTTGTAAGTAATAACCATTATCTCAGGGCAAGAGAGGAAAAATGAAAGGAGTATACAAAAACAACATGAAGATATTCTCTTTGAAAAAGGAAAGATATAAACAAAAAAGTAGTTCTTCTGTACCAAGACTCTCTGCACTGAATCACTGTTGCCTTTTTTCCTTTCCAGCCTGACAGTGAGTAACTGACATTGGTTCAATCTCTTCAGTGTTAATATCAGCCAACTAGAATTAGATTAAACACATATCTCTAGGAACTCTGTTTAAAATTTTCTCATTCTGAACAGTTTACACTAATATATTGTTAAGAGCACAAGTAGCCTTTTATCTATGATTCCTCAGTGCAGGAGCAGAGTATTAAGAAATTAAAATATGAAGTCTGACATTGGTTAGACAGTCAAGATGTTTCTCCAGAAAACTGATTGTTATGATATATAAGATCTTGCTTTGCTTTCTAAACATATCTTTTTTTATTGGATTCATTTGAAAAGAAGCTTTGCCTCCTAATATTTTAACTTAAAAACCAAAATAAAAGCAAAACAACACAAGTATATATCTGATTTCCAAGACAAAACCAATAAGCATACAGATTCTCAGGGTTAAAGAACAGGATCAGTAGCTGGTAAGCTACAGTTATGTCTAAGTGGTCTTAGTGCGTTGGCCAGGCACTGCACTCTGTCACTATAGACGCAGGAGAGAAACCCTGGGAGACCTGTTGACTTTTAGGAATCTCCACAACTACACACAATTCTTTCTATACAGTTCTGTGAAGCTCAGGTAATAACCACAAAACTCAACTAGAGTCTTCAGCTTCCATGATCTAGCTAGGAGATGAAGAAAGCTCTTTGATCTTACAAATCTGGACTAAAAAAATCACTATAAATTACAATATGGCAGTTTCTGATGGCCTGATTTCCATGCCAGTGCTTTTCCCAAGCTCACACCTCTTGAAATACACTCTGAGAAACAGCGAGCCAGTCTGGGAGACAACACAAAAATCAAAGAATAGCTTGACAGCTGCTTGGTATGGTTCTTGAAATCAAAGTGCATCAAAAGGGAAAGGAATGGTTGAAGAGCGGCATTTGGGCTTCCTCAGCATGATGCACACACCGTGAACTGCTAGTAAGAAAACCAACACCATACTACAGTCAGAGAAGAGACCAAAGATATTAAATGCAGATTAGCAATAAGGTAGTGGCTTCACAGGGACATACTACATTCTTCTGCTTTCCACGGCATCACCTTGGAGACCAGTTTTCTCTCAGATTAGGCAGAAAGTAGGAGAACTTTCTTAATTTTCCAGCTATCAGTTTAGAATTGCAGCAAGTACAACTAGGTGTCAGTACCTCCGTCAGTACAGAAAAGTGAAAGCAGAAATAAACAACATCTGGTACCTTGTAATAGACCACAATGTTCTTGGAATACAGTCTAAAACTAATCCTAGATCTGATAAAGTTTCAGATCAAAAGCAATTTCACTTGAAAGTAATCTATGTTATGTTATAGACTACCACACCCTGTCTTCGTAGATAGTATCTGTAATTAGAACTGTTGGGATTTCAAGAATATTTTCAAGAAGGTGCTAGCAGCAAATCGGAAAATATCTGTGTTTGAACATATAAAACAGGGCCATCTAATTTCCAAAATCTGATGAGCAATATTCCACACTTCTGGTTCTCTGGGTTCATGACGAGGATTAAACAGGGAAGTAGTGTGAAAGATCTAGTCTGTTTTTACAGTACACTCTGGTTTTACCTTTTTTTCCTCTTGAGAAACCGTTGTCGAGTTCAAGATTGTAATCTCAATGTTAGCTTTTCTCCAGATTATCCATTTTCTTGCTGTGTGCTGTTTCCTGTGCTCTCCCAAAGTACAACAACTTGATCTGCAGAGATACCTGAACTTTTTCTCAGTGAAAAGGTGCACAGATCGTAACAGAGTTGTGCATATCCTCGATATAGAGGTCTTAGAAGATGTGGAAGATGAATCAGAGATAAAAGCAGAGGAAAGCCAACTCCTTGTGTAAAGCAGACTCTCCCACCACTGAATCTGTCTGCCTTTCCAAAATTATCTTTGTCCATTTACTTTCTCTGTGTCTGGCGAGGTCTAAATAGACCATTCCCTCCTAAACCAGGACATTTGCAGCAGTCTCAAAAAAAAGATCCATAAACAGCCCTACAGAGTTTGCATGCTACAGTGCATACACCTGCCCAGTAACACACCAGAAATACACATGTTGTTTAAAGCTGCAAGTCAGAGTGACTTTCTAATGTTTACGCTCAGATTTACTGAACTGTTCTTCGTACTTATCTATGCACTTGTATTTTCTGACTCTTTTTACCAGCCAGCTTGCTGCAACATGAAACCCAGCTGAAAAGAAAAATACTTCAGTCCTTTTAATCTCACTTTTTCCAGCTTTCATCCAAAAAGAACTTTGCTTGGCTCCAGTCTTTTGGGGACTGGCTGAGCTACAGATAAGCAGATCCCCACCAGGGAACACAATTGGAATTAAAAAAGCTGCTGCTCCTTTGACACATTCCCCCTTAGCAGAATAAACTAAGACTATTAGTTTTGTGTATGCAGTTCATAGGACATCCACTGATCCCATCTACTGTTACCAGTAAACCAGATGTTTTTGTAAACTTGGAAAGAAATACTGTGCTTTAGAACATAAATGACCTTCTCAACCAACTAAAAAAAGGTCAGCCAAAACTGATAGCCTGCCGAGAACTAGCAAATCTGAAGGGTTAGTTTACAGAGCATTTCAGTAGTCATCCCTAGATGAAGTTTAGGTGAGTGAATTGATCTACCAAGTACATGAGCGGACAGGACAGCCTGAGCAATCCAGCTTTTGCACAATTTCAGAGACAGAAACTAGTCTAACAGGTCTATGCCACCCAGTAACTTACACTGAACACTAGACACTCATTCCCTTGCTAGCATGAGTTTGCTAGATTATTTTATTCAAGTGCAAATGTTATACGTTTACAAAATCAGAAGTTATATTGCGCTTGAAATTTGGATGGAAAATGCAAAAAGGGACAATATCTGTGGAGCACTTGCAAATCTTCATTGTATGCCTTTCTAATGCAGACCTTTGGCTAAGTGAAGCTGTTCGAATGAATACCTTGCTTAGGTATTATAAAGAAATATAGACTACATTTCTCAGAAGAGTACTTTTAGTCATACAGTTAATTATTATGGAGCTCTCAAAAGACATTTTTTGCTGTCCAGTACAATAACGTAAGACTGATAATGACTGGTTACAGATTCCTTTAATTATTTGGTTGTGAACAGATATTACTTTTTTTTTAATTATGCAGTGTGTTTAACATTGTTTAACACCTTCCGTTTCCCAGTCTAGAGAAATTAACTGCCAATGAAATTATTTATATGCATATAAGCATTTGTTGTTGTATGCGCATACAAGTTTTTTTCAGACTCTGCCATTGCTGTTGTCTCCCGAGGAGCCTCCTCCCTATCCTTTTTCTTTTAGCCTTCATTCACACAGTAGAACACAGTTTCATCGTCATTTAAGCCCAGAAAGGTAAGACTTGGACTTTTTATTCTTAGAATTCATGTCCATTACTAAAAAGATGATATAGGGTATATGGCTCCATTCTCAAAATTTGTATATATACTTACCAAAATTATTAATTAATTACTGTTCAGGCTCTAGCCCTAGACCTGAGAGAAGGTAAGTGTTATGACTGACTTGGTCACCATTGTTCCCAAGAGGCCCACGGACTGGTTTGCAGTAGCTGGGTGACTCCTTTTGTGAAACCAACCTCTGTCATTCAAATTGAGGTCAGCGCTTGGAGGAACTGGAGTCTGCTCAGTGCTTCGGATGTACAGTATCATTTTCTCTGAACTATGGATACATCCAATGCTAGAACTGGTTGTATTTTTCCTTTAGTGTGGCTAAATCATGGATAGAAAGATGTATCAAGCTACTTTCTGAGGCTTTTTCATCCCTGGTTTCTTTAACTCTCAGTCATATTGATGTTAAAACACTTAAACGTGCCTGCAGTTTTTCTAATATCTTTTAAACTTCCCTAGGAACCATGGCTATAGATAGATATTCATACACTCCATTAACTAGTCTAGCCATATATTCAACTCCAAAGAAGTTTGAATTTGATGCTGTGATTCAGCTGCCTTTTTTCCAGAAGACTTTACTGTTGTAACGTGGACATAAATTCAGTAATTGTAAAAACTGTGTGGCAGGATCACGGCACAAAGTAATCTGAGCTACTTAAAAATTCTTGTAAATCCTCCAAATTTCTAAGAATAGAATAAAGGAGAAGTCTTTCACAGAACTTTTTTTTGCCTTCTTTTTTTTCGGTACTATGATTCAATAAGCAAAATCTTGCAGGCTTGGAAAAGCAGTTAGTTTGACATCACAGAAAGCAACACACACTGCACTAGACCTTTTGCCTTTTATCAAGGATACGACACCTTCGAAAATTCAATAACTTGCTGGGGATCTGACACAACCCAGAAAATGCTGGAACAGCTATGGTATCGGTAACAGACACTACAAGACTGGAGAATTTCTGAAGCCACAGAACTTGTGTTTCTCTGGGCTCTGATTTAGCCTGTACCTAACTCTGGCTGTCACAGCTGGGCAGCAAAAGGACAGGGCCATCATTAACTACAGACTTTTTTAGCATGTCTTGCAAAAAGAAGAAAAGTTTGGTACGTAGCAAATACCGTACAGTAAAGATGGCGTAATACAGGCTTAGCCAGGGAGAAGAAATTTCCTATTCCAGGCTGAGTCTCATAAAGAGCAGAATTACACAGCCACCAAAGAAACAATACAGAAGCATCAGGAGCAGTGCTGTAGAGAGGACCAAACTGCAGCAGGCTAGTCCCTACAGTCGAGAGCGACTAAAATACTCTGTCCCTTCAGGCAGAGGAAAATACAATGATAATTTGTGCAATTGAAAGCTAATGTACTTCTTGGTCATAAATGGAAGCATTTAAGAATTGTAATTGGTAAATTGATCCAAACTTTTGCCCAGGAGTGCTCTTTTTGCGGGTTATAGCTAATACTAAAATGTTCTCAGCTACTTTTTATGCCTGTCAGAATTAATAATTCCAGAGAAACATGGGAGCAACTATTTTCATAATACTATTGTGGATAGCGAAAAGATCTCTCTCTCCCTCTCCTTTTCACCAGTACTGTGTCTACAGTTTATATGCAAATGCCTCAAACTTTGCAGCTTTCAGCTGTCAAGTCCATTAATTAGGAGGTTAATAAAGCCTTCACTTTAGACCTGTCTTCTATATTCTTAAGAAGTCTGCTTAAAATACATTCTTTGTCTTGAAGTCAGAAGTAGAGCATGCCAAACAATACTACATTAAAGAACTTATCCAGGATTTTACCACGTTTAACTCTAAGCCACAGCAGAATGTGGAAAAGAAGATTTTTTTTTTGTCTCCTTAATGAAATTTTCATCTTAATTAGTCCCAATTTATTATTTGCATTTCCAAATGTCATATTGTACAATCACTTAATCCTGTTCACATTGCAGCAAATCCAGAAGACTCACTTCCAAGCCCCAGGAGCCCCTTCTTCTTTATCTGTCTTCTCAACCTGTTCTGCTGGGCACGCCCGCGTACGCATACATCACAAACAGATGCGATGTAACAGAAGAAAACTATTCAGCTTCTTATTGCCTGATATAACATTTCCTACATGCAGCTGAACAGATGCTTACATTAATCTTTAAATAAATGTTTTACACCACAGTCATACTAGCACTGCAGTAAACATTCGCAAGAAAATAAACATTTGTTTCATTTTCATAATACAAAATATATTTTTCCCATTATGCAATTGAAGCGACATTAAGCAATTACTGAAGACAGAGTCCTTTGGCCTCCAGTGATTCTGAATTCCCTATTCAGTACTGCTGCACAATTCTCACTTCATAACGAGCTTCTAGCTAACCGCTGCAGAAAAAGGCCACCTTGTTGCAGTATACTGTAGTCATCTGTTTCCCCTTTTGATACAGTTCAGGATGCTTCCTGAATAGTAAGTTTTACCTTCTCAAAGACGTCCAAACCAAAAGAGGTAACGGAGTCTTAAGGATGCATACAAAACTGAAAATGCAATTATATGCCAAATGTATGCAGCTTTTGTTAGTGGATTGAAACTACGTGGGCCAATGGATATCACATTAATTCATAAATGACAAATAACCTAATGCAAAAAATAAAATAAGATGTGCCTACTGTATAAAGACTGACATTTCTAATCCACACATGTATATGTATATGGGCCTTGGGTAGCATTTTTTAAAGAAATGTGACAGTTTTCAGTAAATTGGACCCTCTTCACATTA
>Ga0181612_100132_pt1 | contig 11530 bp, 9 predicted proteins | sample HoacroProtozoa21_FD_119630 | JGI IMG/M metagenome (GOLD analysis project Ga0181612, IMG submission 119630) | Hoatzin crop microbial communities from Cojedes, Venezuel. Combined Assembly of Gp0051906, Gp0051904, Gp0051908
CATGTGGCAGCTGGGGACCGGCAACGAACTAGACAGCGTGCCACATTTCCGCTGCCAAACGCGGCACAGGGCGAGCGGGTCTGGGCTCCTTTGCTGCCCGCTCACTGCGGGGTGCACGGTGGGTTTGCAAGCAGCAGCTGACAGGCTTGTGTTCTTCCTGCAGTACATGGTGCCATTTCTGCTCAATCAAGGTGGATCTCTCCTCTTCTACCTCACCTTGGCATCTGCAGGTTAGTTCTCTTTGCTCTTGTGGAGGGGATTGATCAGGATTGTGAGAGGAACAGTGTTATCAATCAGTCTGGTGACCCAGCTAAACATCAAGCAGCTGTCTTGTAATAATCCAGCTAAACATCAAGCAGCTGTCTTGTAATAATCGCCAATAAAACAAGGGTCTTATGATTTGTGGAAGATTATCCATTTTAAACCGTTTGTGCTAAAACTGTTCAATTTCAGATCTGTCCCTGGCAGTGCCGCTCTGTAACTCCCTGGCTTTGATAGTCACGCTGGTGACTGGGAGGATTCTGGGAGAGGACATCGGTGGTAAAAGTAAGTTACACTTAAAACATTTCCTCACGTTGTCTGCTGCATATATTTGCTGACTTTATAGTGGGGGCTACCCTCTGGTCTCTTGAGAAACAGCAAACACCCACACTAGTTAAGTAGTAGCTCTTGCTACAGAAGCTGAAAAGGAAGTGAAATGGACTTGTAAGGGGGCTGGGCTGATAAATTTGAAGATATAACTGGCTATCTAAGCTAACAGAGTTTACAGGCCTGAGTCTTTACCTAACTAGATATGCAGCCGTAAGAGAAGCACTAACTAATATGCCCACCACGGAAGAGGAATGCCTGTAAGCCCCCAAAGGTCAACACCCATCCTTCTCTCCTTCCCCTGCATCCCACAACACTGCCCTGCTCAAAGTCAGAAAATGGCAGGAAGCTTGAAAGTTTAAAAACACCAGGACCTGGTGCAATAGCTGCAGGAATACACTAAAGTGGCATGGTTTTTTTTGTTGTTTAAGCCTGGTTCTCGCTAGGCAGCCACACAGCATCAGCCACATTTTCTCAGAAATGTGCTTTTGCCCGAACATCCAGACCCCTCCAGAACTCGCCTGGTCCAGGCTGTGTCTATCCAGACATTTATGCTGTCCTATTTACTGTGACATCTGAGCATCACGAATTTAGCAATGAGAAGATCTGACTGCCTAGTGTTGAATTATGCGAGTTCCCCATATGTTATTGTTCGTTTCTGCAGGGGCTGTGGCAGGAATGCTGCTCACTGTCCTAGGAGTCACGCTCTGTGTAGCTGGTTCGTGAACGAGATGCGGTGAGAAGCAGAGGAAGAGAACCTGTTCAAAGGTAACCCCCGTGGCTGAAGGGGGGGTTTCTGGCTCAGCAGCCGACCGTTCGGCTCAGTTGGACCTAGGAAGCTGCATTTTGACACACAGATGTCAAAACCCATGAAAACATGGGCTGTATTCCCTGCGCACCAGGGTGGACCAAGGCACATTGCAGGGACATCCTATTTCGTGTCTTGAGTTAAGGCATTTTTTTGTCTCTGGGTGTTTCAAGGCAAGGATGATCCACTTGTCTTGTTCAGCACTGGAGGGATAATAAATGGGTAATAAATCATTCAACGGGAGCTTCGGGGACCTACTGTGTTTTCTGTAGAAGGAGTCTATTTAGGAACTCTCCCTTTCGTGACCGAACACGTGGAAGTGGCTTCCTCCGCTGCGCTCAGCTGCAACATACCAGGTCACGCTGCACAGCCCCTCACACTGAGGCTACCACATGGCTTTTCTCCACTCACGTCTTGCAGAGTGCCTCTCATCTGTAAAATAACAACGGAGCAGTTTGTGCCTAGGGAAGGAGGAGGTTTTTTTTCCAGTGAAATTACCAGTCCAAAATACCAGGCAGATCACGGGAGAAAACATCTTTGTTACCCTTGTAATTAATCAGAAACACTAAGGAGGGAAATCCAGAAAGCCTTGCACAAAGAGGGTCAATACAAGAGCTGTTGATTACTATGACTTTTCCTAAATCAGGCAGATGCTCCTGAAGCAAGTTAACAGAAACAAAATGTATATAATTTTGGGAACAGGTTTGATTGCTGCAAACATTATCCAAGCATTCCAAATTAGAGGCACAATGATGCATTGAAATCTCTTGATAAGAAATATCTAACATAGAACAAACTTCCTGGCAAGCATTTTATTATAAAGGCGTGTATTCTGTTTGGTAATTCTTCCTTCCCAAGTTCAGATAAAAACCAGCTTAATCAGAGTTCAGAAAAGCAGCCATCTCCTCTGCCACATCATCACGCCATAGAGATCTTCATTATTTAACAACATTGTGCTTCGGATTCATTGCTCCCTGGCACTCTGCTTCTCAAGCCTACACGATGAGGATGCTTGATTTTAGAACAGTTTGTTAATTCATCAAAAAGCTTGGCCAGTCTGTGGTGTTGCAGAAACCTAGGATTCACGTGCTTTTGTTATCTGCAGCTGTGCAGACAGCTGTGTACCTAACTGTCCCTCTTCTCTCATCACACTCCCTCTGTGAACTCTTCAGAGCTCTCTGCTGCCAAGGACATCGTTTGGTGCTTTTCGTCCTCCGAGTCACTGGCATCCCTTTTGCTTGCCATGGTCTTTTGTGATTTCTCTGTAGTCCATGCCTTTTTGTGGTGAGAGAGAAACACAGTTATTAATGTAGCACTTCACTGTTACAGAAAGATTCTGGGACTAAATCCCGGGATTCCGTTTCCAGTCTTATCGTGGCTTTGGTATGCAAAGTTGGGTCTCTACGTTAAACCCAGAGGTAGCTGATTTAATGCCTAATGATTCTCTCCCACTGCAGAGGGGAGCTGTGACACAACTGTACAGCAGTGTGATCTGGGGGGAAAGGCTGACGGAAAGCAGCAGCATCAGAGTGCGCACCCGGTGAAGAAACGCCAGCCCAGCCTCTAAAGCAAACACAGCACACCAGGCTCCCCACTGAGCCACGAAGTCAGGAACCATTAGCTCATTCTTTACGAGGGCTTTCTCTAATTTAAGTTCAAAGGAGTTGTTTTCCTTTGAAGTTCTAATTAATCCAAAGAGACTACCGAGGCAGAACTGTGAATCACCTACAACATAATATATTCATCCCATTACATCAACGCTAAATGTCCCTATGAAAAGTTTGACATGACTAACCCATGAACAATAAACATCTCCCAGACATTTTCAACACTTTTTTTTGTTTTAAGAACTACTTGTTTTTCCTTAAAAAAAAAGATTTAAACTTGTTACTATCTAATAAATGTGTTCAGTCATTTTATGAGTTACCTGTTTATTCCATGCCAGCTTCCAAGCTTCACCTGGCTACAGGCAAGTTCTGCTTAACAGGTTATATTTAGGGGTACTGAATTGTAGTGTGAGAAATCTGAGCACAGCTAGGAAGGATCTTACACACTTCATAGAACCATTAAGTGGAGTAAATACCTTACTGTGGTGTGTCGTTTGGCCTTTTGGTATAAGCCCTTCTGCAACTCCCTAGAACAGGAGTAAGGACAATAGTACGCACACACACAAAAAAAAAATCCAGGAAAGCCTTTGATATCCTTACTGCAGTGGGAAGCTGCAGCTCTCCCATTCCAGCGGGAAATGTTCCTTACCCCGATGACAATCTCTCACCTTTTTAAAATGCAAAGCCCCGCAGTTAGACACTTCCCTCTGGTTTCTGAAGTTCCCCCTCGTGGTTACTGTCATCTTTACACCTCGCAGAGAGAAGCGCGGTGCTTTGCAAACCGAAGGAGCAGAGCTTAAAACAAGTGAGAAAACGGCAGGACTTCCCCAAGCAATTGCTATAAACTATCGACTGGTGTGTTCCCACAGGCTGTCTCTGAAGGGCTGGCTCTTGGAGTTGCCTCCCTTCTGTGCAAAACCTGCAGCACCAATAGATTCTGGTAGGACCATGAGTACTTCACTGCAGCAGCAAGACTCCTGCCAGGGCAGAAAATCATTTCTCAGACCTGATCAATGGCTATGTCCACCCTCACCTGCTTGTCCTCTTTTACGTCCTGGGCACCTTGCATCTCCTTCCTAGGATCTTTGGTTTTACAGACATTTTCTTCTGCGAGGAGAAGAAAAGAAGAAAGCTGTTCAATGGGTATTGCAGATAGCCACGAGGAGAGGAAAGAAGCAGAAATTCAGAAGTTACTGGATGCATCACTTCTTTCTTTCAGTGCATCTGCAGGTATTTTGTCCTTTAGCATCAAAGTGAAGCCAGTCTTCCTCTACGCTTACAGCAGTGTCCTTTACCTTGATCAGGCCAGTGCCGCGCATTCCTGTTGCTCCTCCTGTTTTGTCCTGCGCGGACAGGTTTAGCATGGAAAATGGACTCTTCCTCTTTGAGGTGAGATTTCCTGGCTTGCCTTTGCAGTTGTGGAAGAGCAGCTGGGATCTTGTCTTTCTGTGCGGGTCCTGGAATCTGCACGCTGCGACCGTCCAGCTGAAAGTATTCATCACATGTCTGATAGGCCTTCTTGATAAAGCAGTGTATAAAACAAGAGAAGTTTTGCAGAGCAATCCCCTGAACGCTGCAGCCTTCCCCTGTGACCCTTGATCCTGACTGGTACAAAGCTGTAACACTGCCTTCTCTGACCAGGGTTTTAAGTTGATAGTACAAGTGAAACAGATGCAGGGAACGCACAAAACACTTTTCACGGTCACTATTACCTGTTGAGGTGGTTCAGCAAGAGCAGAGTCACCAGCACTGACCTGGGAGGTGGCATACAGTTCACCAAACTGAAAACAAACAAAAAAAGGAAAAGGCAATTTTTTGAAAAGCAAAATAGCACTTCCAAAATAGCACAGATGCACTTTTCAACGGACAATCCAGGACAGCCCAGCTGCTGCATCTGTAGTCTCTGCTGGGCATTTTACCCGCACGGTGAGCAGGAAAGCTATCCTAGCTCCAGGATCAGTTCTCCCTGCCCATCAGCCAAAAAAGAAGAGGTAAGTGAGGCCACCTTAAGGAGTTTTTCTTCAGGCAGAGAGATTTAATTCAAGGATGATCTGGCCACATCGCTGTCTCTAGCTCCTTTCCTTTGGGAATGGTGCCAAGCAAGGATGCCGTAGCCGTGGCAGTTGGGAATGGAGATGGCTGTACACACCCACTGCGTATGGAGGGATGTCTGCACAAAAGCAGCTGCGATCATAGCACAAACAGTCCCGTGACAGCTGAGCCACCTACCCTTCTCCGGGATTTTTTGCGCCTGCTATTTGGGTGGTTCCTGTAACAAAGAAGAAGCAGATTCTCAGCATCAGGCAGAAGTCAGCTGCAGGAGGACGCGATCTCCCCTTTTCCCACGAGAGAGCCCCTGGAGGTGTTTTTTCTTGGTGCAGGTAGAGCACTCTCCACAGCGGATCACATTCCTGTTCTATCACACTGCCCACCACAGGCCTGTGAAACTCAGTGCCCGGCCTAACGGGCAGGTGCTCCTCAGTGCTTGATGAACGCCTGCTGAGAAACAACCAAAGCACTTGCTTTCTCAGGCGCTGAAGTCCGGGTTTCAGCAGCTAACCTTTACACCAAAAGCTTTGAAAACACATCCTTTGTTCCTAAACTTCCAACACATGAAGCAGAACTCCAGTCCTGAAGCTGACAGCACTGAACAGGAGGGCCACGAAAAGGATGGCTGTAGCTGAAGACCACGCTGGAGAGGATTCTTTCAACCACTTGGCCGCAGCCTACGTACCACTGCATCCTGCACGCAGAATCCCAGGGCACCAGCAGCTCCAAGTAAGGCAGTTTTTTGTACTCCTCGTTTCCCACTGCCACATAGTAATCGCCATTCACCAGCTCCTCCCCGCCAGAGACCTGGGTTCCATCCAGCCTGCAGAGCCTCGAGGAAGAGACAGCAAAGGGTTTGGAGCTGTCACAAGACTGTGAACAACCCCTCAGCGTGGAAGCAAACATGTGCAAAGCAGTCAACAGGACCGAGACAAGTCGGAGAGGATCAGTCAAGGAACTACGCTGAAATATTACACCCACCGATCAGTGAAATGCAGTAATCTCAGCTTTCTCTTTGGTGTCGGTACGAGGAGACAGTAGGCTGTATTTGTTGTATAAAAACCCCTCTCTCAAGACATAACCCCCCTTTTTATGCCACGCTTTAACTGCTTGCTTGCTGATTTTTCACCGCACCATCAGCAATACCAGCCCTCCTCATAAAGCACCCAGGACATCGGGGCTATCCCTGATTTAAAGATGGGAAGAACCTGAAAAGCATACGAGACTGCAAAAGCAGACTAGAAGTGGCTGTCTGAACTCCCAGTCCTCTGTGCTAATCAGAGCTGCTTATGCTCTGGACGTAAGGAAAGAGTCAGCAGTGCCTCATCTGGATACCCACTTGTTAACCGCTCCGCTGCGCAGGTCGGCTTTCTCTGTCAGCGTGGCCAGGAGCGCGTCCCACTGCAGCGGGGTGCTCTTGGAGAGTGGCAGTGGGAAAGGAGGGCTCAGCAAATCCCCATTCCGGAAAACACTGCAGTGGAAACAACCCAGAGCATGCGATGAGCCTGTGGAAGATGGGGAAAAAAGCCAGCCAGTGCTGCCTGGACAATATTTACAACAAATACTTCTGGGAGAAGCTGGGAATTGTCCCTGTGGGGCAGCATTCCCAGGATCTCACAGATAAATTCCCTCCAGAAACATTCCCAGGGACCGTCTGAGGAGAAAACACCGAGGCACTTACTGTATGGTGCAGGGCAGGTGGGCGTGCTTCTGCCGTCGTGCCAAGGCGTTCGACTTCCAGGGAGCTGCAGTGCGGAACTAGAGACCGAGTTCAGTGCACACAAACAGTGACAGCCCTGGCACCGAGCCTCCCAGGGCCGTTCCCTTCTCTCCATCAGGAGCTGCCGGCCCTGGGACACCGCCTGCCCTGCCTTCAGGCTTGCTGCTGCTAGGTGGGGTTTGTTGTCAGCAACACCATGGCTGGAGAGGTTCTTCACATAGCTGAGCGCCCTCCAGAATTACCAGTGAACCTCTGAGCACAGATCCTTCCCCCGTGCCGTAAGGCGGGGCGGAAGGTGCACGGCAGCAGCCCCTGCGCTGTCTCACACGTCCTGCTGATTCCTGCAGCACTTTTGCCTGATCTCCACCGGGCACCTCACAGCCTTAAATCTCAGCTTCAGTTTCATCAGTGCCAGCCCGAACACCTCTCATACCTCCTCGCTCATTCTGCACTCCCGCCTGCCCCGCTCCGCCCAGGGACTCACCTGCAGACCCTTGCTGTTCCTTGTCCCACGGAGCTCCTTCCTTCCGCCACTTAAATAGCTGTGAGAAGAAGACAACGGCGTTGCCACATACCAACTGGGCCGTGGCTGACTAAAGAGCGGTGAGAAAACGACCGGCTGCTCTGCCTTGAGGCATCGCCACCAGATGCGTGGGTCACTTACTTGGGTCACCTCCAAAACGATTCTCCGGGTGCCTCACCATGGTCACGCAGAACTTCAGTCTAAATTAGTCTGCTACACTTAAGAACTTCCCAGCCGAACACAGACTATTTCAGATCCCCACGCTAAAGACACCCAGAAGATTTTATTCCTTTGCATTAATCACTGATGGTGGCTCCAAGGGCTGACCAGTGTTAATGCAGCCTCAACCACCTCCTCAGCAAGATACAATAGGCACCAGGGAGCCAAAGTCACCTGGCACACAACACATCCACTCCCGAGTCAAGTGACACCACAAAAACTTCTTTAACCCTCTTGATTTCAGGATGAGCCAGAACAGCTCTGCTTCGTGCAAGATTAGAAAACCAAAAAAACCTTTACCAAACCAAAGCAAAAGTATTTGTCAGCGGAGACAGCGTGACTGCCAGCTCTGCCGAGGAAGCAGGAGCAGGACCTCCCATACACCACAAAACAAGGTGCCCGGACAGCAGAGCAGCACCGATCACGACGTCCTGCCAGAGAACGCACGCCTGCCCCAACATGTCTTCTTCTGAGTCAAGTGACCTTACCGGGAATATTTGGATTTTCCATGCAATCTGGAGTATGTCCAGTACTTTCCAGTAGGAAAACAAATTAATCTGTCTCTGGTTTTGGTTGGGTTTCTACCCCTCTTACCTCTTTTTCCCATTCACACCCCAGCACATTCCCCGCAGAGGTGATCCAAAGCTGCTTACCAAACCCAGAAACCAAAGGTCTGTCTACTCACTCGAGCCTTTTGAACTTCTCGAAGCCCGCAGCCACGTACTGGCACCCATCCCGCAGGTCCGCCAGCTCAGCGACACGGTGCCCGTGCCTGGGCGTGTAGAGGTTCCTCACAGCCAAGGGCGCGTGAATGCTCTTGGTCACCTCGTTCAGAAACGCCTCAAAGGTCAGGAACCTCCGGTGGCTCACGACAAACCTCCTCCCGGGGAAGAAGGGGTCCCCGTTGCGATACACCACCACATTCTTGGCTGGAGGTGCCAGAGCTAAGCCACGAGAGCTCATCGCTCAGGGTTCAAGCAAGCCCTGCTGAGCACAGAGGCGAACAGACCCAGGCGGGGAGCGGAGGAGAGCTCTGGCCAGCCGCCCGCCGAGCTCAAACCCTTCTGAGCAGCTGCTCTCGTGCTCTGCCGTCCCTTCCCAGCGCAGTCGGGCGCGACTGGCTGTCTCCATGGATGCAGCCCAGCAGGAGGAAGTCGTGGGCCCGTCTGGAGGCTACATCAACCAACCTGCAGAGCACCTTTCTATTTGAGAACGAGGAACTACACAGCTCTTAAGCACCAAGTACTGCGAGCTCCCTCACCAGCCACTGCACTCAGGTTAACCAGCCTGGAGGGCCAGTAAGTGCCAGTATCTTTACGGCAGCAGCTCACGTCCCATCCAGAGCAGCACTATCCAGAAGCTGTCACCCCTTTGCCATCGCTTGCAACCTGCATGAGAAGTGCAGTGGGTTTCTGTCCTGTGTGTACTGGACAAACCTCCACATCCCAACGGACACGCCACCCTTTGCGCTGAACAGGCTGCCATGGGTCAAAGCAGGACTCGCACTGCCCAGAAGCCGACAGGCCAGACAGGAATAGACAGATTTGGAGACGAGCGTCAGGAAAGCTTTTTATTCACAAACAAGTCAGCATCATCAGGAATAGAAAGATACACGTGCCACATGGCAAGAGTGACCGTCAGACAGCAGGAATGCTGAGCATTTCCACAGAAGACTCAGGGTCACAGCAGGGAGCCACAGCGCCACGTGGGAAGTCCCCTTCTGAGGGACCTCGAGTGCCCCTGAACTAGAGCAACGTGTAGACAAAGCACCAAACCCCGTAAGTCCTTACATGCTCCCTCAAGCACCAGTCCAGGTGACTCTGCCACACAGAGAGATATTACCGTGGCAAGCCAGGAGCCAAGCTTCATCCCCTGAAGGTCAGGTCTGATGTGCCATGGCTCCCCACCAACCGCACAAGGAAGTTAGGAAACTCTCCTGCTATCTCAGTACTTCACCTGGGTGTCACCTGGGTGTCCCCCAAAGCCGACCACAAGTGCCCGGAGACCCCAGACACAGCAGAGCTGTGACATGCAGAGCCATCCCAAACACGCAGCTCTGACACCGATACGGGTCACCCACAGTTCAGCGGAGAGGAGCTTCCTCCTGCAGGTCCAAAGCACCCACTGCCTTCAGGTATTTTAGTTCCACCACAAGCAACCAGCTGGTCAGAAAGCACCTTCTCTAAGTGACAGTCTTCCCAGCCTTGATCTTCCCCTAGGACCATCCAGCTCAGCCAACAGAGTTCCTATGGAAGGAGGCCTCCCTGGGACTCCCTCCAGGACACACAGCCACCTCCCTGGCTTAATCCCTGCTTTGACCAAATATTCACATTTAAAAGAAATAAAAGGCTTTCTTGCCACATTCACCTGAAATGGAAAACATCAACCCACAGAGCTGGAGTCCCCCTAAACTGCTGCTGTCTGCGAGGTCACGTCACGACTGCGGTGCTACAGCTTCGCTCCAAGTGCCCCGCGTGCTCGGGAATGCCCTACGGGTCAGGAGTCCCCAGCTTCTGTTTCAGCATCAGGTACTGCAAGAGAAAGAAAACCAAGGATTAACGATTAAATCCCAGACACCCACCAGTAGGAAAGCACCCGCCCCTGCAGATCAGCCAGCAGAACCATCGCATTTGGCCAGAAGATGCACCAGTCTCGCCTTTCGAGCAGCGCGAATAGCAGCTCGCTACGCTAGCCGGTGCCTACATAGCAGGCCACAAGCAAAGCTTGGAACCAGACCTAAACAGCTCCTGTTTGCCATCATCATTCCCCCCAGAGCAAGGAAAAAAAGGGCGCTGCCATCATCTGACCCAGTCCTTGGGTAGCTGAACCATCAGGGTGCAAGCCCAGTCCCACGCAGAGGGCCCGGTGCTGGCTCAGCCGGGTGCGGGTCTGCCCCGCTGCTCTGCCAGAGGCAGGGTCAGGCCCTTACGTTTTTACGGCTGACGATAGCTTGTTGCAACCACAGCAGCTCCATGATCAAGTGATTTCTGTAGGACTGGAGACCAGACCGAGTTCGAGGAAGCTCCTTTATGTCCTCAAGTGGAATTTCTGCAAAGAAACGGAAGAATAACCTATTATAGAACAAAGATTCAGACTGCACCTGCTGCCTCCCCTGCGCTGGGCTGTTGTAACCCCTCCAGGGCATTCTCCAGGTTTTGGTTCTCCAAGGACGTGCTGTGCTCGCGGTGCTCATCACCAGGTCACTCGGACCACACCGGAGAGCGCACGCCGGGCGCCGGCTCCCGTCTCTTACCGAGGCTGGCTTCAAGGGCCTCTGCCTCCAGAGCAGCGCTGTCCCACCCCGAGGAGACGACACTGTCATTCTGCCAGTCCTCGCTCTCTCCCACGGCACCGCGCCCCTCGTCAGCGCGTTTGTCGGCATCAGTGCCGGGGTCTGGGGGGCTCGCTACATCGCCTTCGCCGGCGCGGCTCAGTTCCTTCTCGCTTTGCGGCTGGGCTGCAGGTTTCACACTGCTCCAGCCGCAGTCCCGCTCTGGTTCAGGGGCGTCCAGCTGCTCTGGTGGTTTCTCTGCGTTGGCCTCATCACTCGGTGCAGCCTCCTGGGGACCCGGACACCTCCCTTCCGTTGGCTTCTAAAGGAGCAACATGGGAGAGATTGAAATATAAGGCAAAGAAAATATAAAGGTCTGAAAGGTGGCTCTGCCCCAACCAGAGATCTGCGGCTAGCAGCACTCCTGCCACGACGCCGGCGCGCTCTGGGGTGAACCGTCGCGAACTTTCTACAGGGTTTTCCTTCCCGAAGTGGCAAAACCATCAGAGAGCGGCGCTGAGCTGCCACAGGAGGGTCCGACCGTCCGGAGAGACCGGTCAGGTGGGTGCCCAGGGACAAGGCCCGCAGGAGTTACCTGCACAGGGCGGGTGCTCGGCTCCCAGCTGGGCTTCACCCCAAGGAAGAAAGGTCGAGGGAAGTTCTTCTTCCACTCTGCTCTGCCCTGGGGAGGCCCCATCTGGAGTACTCTGTCCAGTTCTGGGCTCCCCAGTTCAAGAAAGATGAG
>Ga0181612_181860_pt1 | contig 11530 bp, 10 predicted proteins | sample HoacroProtozoa21_FD_119630 | JGI IMG/M metagenome (GOLD analysis project Ga0181612, IMG submission 119630) | Hoatzin crop microbial communities from Cojedes, Venezuel. Combined Assembly of Gp0051906, Gp0051904, Gp0051908
AACCCAGGCTGGGGGAAAGTCCTATTTCCATCGCCACGCAAACAGCACAGCGAATTCCCGATGGCACCGTTTTGGCAGGGACAGGAGGAGTCAGTTTTTCTGCCTCCTGGTATTTTTAGCTGCTGCCACCCCTGGGCAGCTCATCCTAATCAGCTAGCCGTCACCTCATGTTAAGAAATTTCGGTGACAATGCATCTTACGCGGGGTCATTTCCTCCGGGGCAGGCTCCTGCTGGCCACAGCCACACTGTGAGCTTCTGTTTAACATCTGGCCCTGCTTCTCCCGTGGCCTTTTGGGTCACTGGTTCTGCCCAGCTCATCTCCCCTTTCACCCCGCTCGCTCGGTGGGGACGGGGAGAGGGAGCGTCGTTCCCTCCCCATCTCCCGCTGTCGCTGCCTCCAACGCCCCCGTGATGAGTTTTGGCGTCTGGATGTGCTCCTCGCCCCTGCGCCAGGTCATCCGTGCAGGTCACATTTGGTGGCACTGGCCTTTGACCCGTTGGTCTCAAAGAAAGCAGCTTTCCCCATCAGATAACGCTCTCCACGTTAGCAGGACACCATCGCTCCAGCAAAATGCAGTGCATCGCTGAGCCTGATGCTGTATGAGCATGCTGCCAGCTTGGCATCCACCTTTTCACTCAGAATTTTGGGTCCAGGAACCAAATTTATCGTAAGCGTAGAGATGCTGGGCTGTGGCACAAGCTCAACCCCTTAATAGACATCAGAGAATCTCCATCGCGGCTTCCACGGGCCTGTTGGAAACTCAATGGTTCCTGCCTGGTAAAATTAAGGATTTTGCACCCTACCACAAGCAATCAGCTTTCTGCTTTCCAATAAAATGGCTTTAGGAATGACACAAAGGAACACGGTCCTCCGAGGAGCTGTGGAGGTGGAGGTTCAGCAGCAAAGTTCATGACCCCGGAGCCTTGGTTTTTTTACATGAAACCCCACCAAAACGTCAGTAAAAATTCTTCCCTACTAGTTTTGTACAGCAGTGTCTCACCTGGGTAAAACATCACCCTTGCAGGTGTGTGGACTTTGCCTCCTGACTTAGTTAGTTGTCACCAGGTCAGGATGGGAAGGTCCCCAAGGCCACCTCCATGCTTGGGCAGGAGGATGGGGCATCCCCGGAAAATCAAGCACATGGTCTTAATTTTCCTCTCTATCAGTAGAGAAAAGGAAAGCGAGAAGATTTATGGCCTCCCTTCTCCTCCTCCAGATTTATAAATAGCGTTTATCAGGTGCTGGGCACATGGTGGCTTTTGGGGGAACGGCAGAAAGGGATCAAAAGCAACGTTGGGTCCCTCCTCCTCTCCGCTTTCAACATGTCCAATCTCTGCTCCCATCTACAAACGGCCACATTAACCTCTCCGCTTCGAACTGGAGATTTGCTGGGGGGATTTTGCCACCCGAAACCCTTGAAACCAGCCCCAGCTCCCCGCAGCTTTGATGTTTGGTCTGATTCGCCCCAGGAAGCTCAGGTTGTGGCACCGGTGCGGTGGAGAGGGAGAAGCTCCAGGGGTCCACTTCCACGGGTGCTTCGTGGTGCTCGCACCGTTAAAAGGGTCCTTGGGGTGAAGGAAGGCAGCTTGGGGAAGAGAAAACAACACCCAAAAATAAAACAGAGGAGGACGATTGCGTATTGTCATTGCAAAAGAAGTGGACTGTCCAGAACTTTGTTTTATACCATTATTTTCCACTTAAGAGAGTGATTTATGTTTTTTTATGGTGCCATTTTCCTAGAACTGTTATTTTTTTAAGGCTGAACTTTTTTAATTCTAAAAAAAAAGTTCAATTTGAAAAAGAAAAGGTGAACCGTACTCAGAACCAACCACTCCATGAAGGGAAGAGAAAGAGATGAAAAAGGCAGAGGTGGCAGAGAGGGGAAAGGGGTTTTGAAAAAGGGAGGAAAATAATTTCTATGTTTTTTTCTGCTTTTACCTGAATTTCTGCAGGGATGTCCTTAATGATGGCAGCCAGCCTCCTCGGGATGCTGGAGGGGTAACGCTTGGCTTTATCGAAGAGCTGTTAATCTGAATTAGCAGGAAAGTGAAAAGCAGAGTTTTGATACCAAGAAGTAAAAGCCTCTAAGGACACTTTATAGAAATAAAAAAACAGCTTTAAAACGTGCAGGGGTCAGTTTTTATGTCACCCTCCTAGCTAGAGCTCCAGCTTTGGAACAAGACCGTGTTTCATGTGAATCGCTCGGAGTCCTCAGGCCAAACCCAGGGGAGATGCCACCAGATGCTGAAGCCATCACCGCACGCCACGCATCCCTAAAACCGCAAGAAATACCCCAAAATCCTCGTCGGGAGAAGTCACGGGCAGCCCCTTGAAGGTGCCATACAAGAAAAGAGCCCAGCATTGGTTTTCCGTCAAACTTTTTAATGCTTTTTAAGGAAAAGGGAGTTTTTCCCTGGGCGGTGTCGGCGCAAGGCTGGAGCTTTACAAGTGATGGCACAGCAAGCGTGAACATTTATCTTCCCCTGCTCTCAGGCAATTAGCACACGCTCGTTATCTCCCCCCATTAAAAGGAGTTATGGTGCAAACAGTGCTGGGGCTAATCCTCATCCCTTCCCCTGCAGCAAAGCACCCAGGGGCACCCCAACCCAACCCAAGATAGCGTTTTCCGATGGGGATACAGCCTCCAGAAAGGCTGATGGTAAAGTTGTGCCGGGATGAACCTTTTCGGACCCCCTCTCTGAGTTTGGAAAGCGGTCGTTTTGGGTTTTTTTTTTTTTTGAAGATGTCAAGCCCAGGAATGAATAGATGAGAGAAGTTTTGCAGCCCTGGATGATTCAGTTCTCCTTCACCTTCCACTTATAAAGGGCTTTTTCCTGTTTTTTTTGTTGTTTCGCAGATGCCTTCACTGATTTCGGAGTAGCTTTACATCAGAGGAGCTGTAAATGGAGAATTAAAAATCTCCAGTGAACAAGGCTGCTCGACACACGTTTGGAGCAGATTTCCAGGTGACAGAACTCCACGAACGTCAGCGAGAATGGACAGGAGGTTGCAAAATCATTGTCAACAGAATTGCAAAACGACCAGCTGCCGGCTTAAAGTTGCTCTCTTGAAGCAAAATGATGAAACAATGGCTTTTTAACTGATTAATGTGGTTTTAAATGTTTTTTTTAAACTTTTTTTTCCCCGGGTGCTTGAAACCTGTGTCTGACCCATCTTGGCAGCCCTCCCTTGCGTGCCCCATGCTCTTGCCTGACACATAGTGTTGATTTCAATGGATGTGGGGCATCTTTCACCCTCACAAATAAATGAATCTCAGACTTCCTACTGCTGCAGTGTGCTCAGGGCATACAGGCTTCATACACCCACCAAGGAGCAGGACTTTCCAGCCCTTTTTAGAGGTGACCTTCTGGACAGCTGGATTCGAGGGACTGGAGCTCACTTCCACGGCTCTCCCCAACTCCCATGGCCTTCGCCTCTGCTGTTTTTCACAGCGTCTGCTGTATTTAGTTGAGACGTTTTCCAGGCTGACATTATCTCCTGGGTTTGGCCATTCCCAGCACTACGGGTGCCCTCGTCCATCCGGGGCAGCTCCACCTTCCTGCAGCAACAGCAGTAGCTGAACCTTGCTACCAAACCCATCCATCCAGAGCATGGGGGAAGAGCTCGGCCACGTGTTTGACATCACCTCAGTGGTCGACAGGAGCCAGCAGACGCCGAAGAGAAACTCCAGTGAGCAGCTTCGGTCCCGTCCATCTGTCCACGAGGTCCAAGGCATCCTCGCCAACAGCTTCGGGCTGCGCAATCTCAAGCCATCGCCCTGACCAAGCTCCTTTGAACTCCAACCCCCCCGGGCCACAGCGGCCACGAGCGAGGGTTGTTTGAACATGGTTTTAATCTGGTTGGATATATTTAATGCACCGACATGCCTTAAACTGGAGGAGATCTAAGCCCTGCCTGGCAGGTGTGATGGAAAGCAGACGCCGTCTTCGTTGGCTCTCTGGCTTTGGAGGTCCTGGTGGGAAAAGCATGCTCAGAAGCACTTGCCCGGAGGTTTTGTGGTGTTCAAGTGTCCACCAAAGCTGGGTGAGGTGAGGGGTGAAGGTAAAAAAACTTAGAAAGTGGAAAGGAAGTGAAGGAAGGTAAAGAGAAAAGGGCACAGACAGAAGAGATGATGGGAACAAGGCACCAGGAGAAGGCACCAGCTTCTTAACAAAAGACGAGGGTGGTGGAGCCGGCACTTTCCTGCTGACTTCTTGATGAGAGCAAACATTTGAGAAAGAAATTGGTATTTTCTCTTCAAAAAATGACTGGTTTCCAACAAAACCCGAAGCCAAACCCCTTTCCCAAGTACCGTGTATCGCAAACAGCGCGATTTTTGGGATCGTTCTTACTCACCCTGAGCATCCTCATTTTTTTAAGTCAAAATGTAATGTGACAAAAACCTGCTTTAGATAAACAGAAAGCACCACAGAAAGGGTCGCATATTCTGCAGAGTTTGCTGCATTGCCAGGTTTTTGTTGACCACAGAGACAGGGAGCTGCTGCCCATTTCTACCCCCTGGCTCCCTCCAGCCCCAGTGAATGAGCACTCATTTACCCCAGCAGGAGACCCGGATTGGGGCCTGGAAATGGGGGAAGTAGCAGGTCTGGGCCCTGCAAAGGTGAGCAAGGAAAATCTCAGCTCCTTTCTCTGACACTCCCACAGCTGCAGTTGTCTCTGCACAAAGTCTGTGTGATCTATTAAACATCTCGAATACGGATTTAATTTAGTCTCAATAAGACAGTTTGGGAGATGTTAATTAAATTGAGTTATTAAAAACACATGGGCTGGACTTGGCTAATACGTTTCCTTTTTTTTATTAAGTCCATTAAAAAATAATGGAAGATAGAAAGGGAAAAAAAAGCTCACGTTAGATGCAGAAACTCATCAAAAGTCTTCTTTTTCCTTTGCTGAATTAAACAAGCGTACTGGGAGAGGAACAAACACCAAAAAAACAGCCAGGTGAATTTGAATCCTCCCAAGCTCAGCAAAACCTGACTTAAGGATGAAGCCAAAATGATGAATCCCCTCAAACCTAAGCGTCCAACAAGTCTCCGCAAGCTCAAACCCAGAATTTCCTCGTGTCTCCATCCCCGCTGCTGCGCGCTGCCTGATTATTGATGGGAGCGATGCCGGAGGGATGCAGCCGCGCATCACTTCCATCCACCACGTTCTGCTCCAGCCAGGAAAACTGCAGGATTTTTATCATCTCGCCTAATCAGATTTTTCCTACCTCTGGCAAAAATGCTGCTGGGAACCTGTTTAGTTCAAGGGATTGTCAGGGTGATTTGGTTAAGCTGAAGAAAAACTCCCACGTGCTTTGAATATGACAAATATTTTATTAGCTGGAAGTGTAACCAGCCGTAATTAGCTTAGCAGTCCTGACTTAATAGATTTATAAGCTTTAGAGGATGCAACGCACGGGTGAGACAATCTGAACTGACCTGTGTAGGAGATTTATCCTGCAGTTCCCAAATTATCCTCTTCTTTATGTCCGGGCTGTGTGCATGCAATTCCCGGAGCGGTCCTGCCCCGAGGGCTGCAGAGGACAGGGGCTTTACCCCAGCTCTCTCCAACCTGTGGGGCAATTCAGAGCGTTGCGTTATCCTGCTCTGCTCCTTCATTTCTTTGGAATTTCTTCTTTTCCCAAAGCGCCTTTTGCTGTTATTAGCGATGGACGAATACCAGCAGCTCAGGTCTCCCAGCTGCAGATGAGGCTTGGCCTTTCTACGAGCTTTTCTGCTCAGCACGTGGGTGGAAAGGGAATCAAACAACCAGGGAAAAATCTTAGGGACCTGTTTATAGTCACCAAAGCTTTGAAGTGCACTGGAAAACAAAAAAAACCCCACTGGAAAATAAAACAAGTCAACGTTCTCCCCGTGCCCGTCCTCTCCAAAGAGCTTCGCGGTGGATTTCTGATGGCTCCTGGTGCAGAGGCACCCATCTGCTGGCTCCGTTGTCATGAAGATGAAGATGTTGAATGCCAGAATGGCATTAAAAAAGTGTATTTATTATATACATCCCTTGTGCCACGCGGGCATTCACTGAGCTGGCCTGGAAAAGATCATTAATCCTGACTCAATCGCTGGGGAAACTGAGGCAGGAATGGGGCAAGCTCTCTGCGGGGTCCTTCTCCACGCCTGGTGGCATTGCAGTGATGCTGGCGTGAAGACATCGATGAGTATTTGTGGATGTGTCCCAGAGGAAGCTGGATTTAAGCTAAACATCTCCAGAACCAGGTTTTGGAGGGACTGTTGGATTCCCATGGCCTTCAGCTGGGCTTTTGCTGACCTGCCCAGAGCCACCCACCAAGGGTCCCGTGCCGATGTCCTGACGCCCCACGGGCGCAGAGAGTGGGGAGAGAAGTCACGGTACCACACACGTCTCCTCCTCGCAGCGGTGTTTATCCTCCTGTCTAAACAATCTTCCGCTTCTCCTGGTTCCTCGTAGCCTGGATGATCCTGGAGGGGAAAAAAAAAGGGGGAAGGGATCAGGGCTTGGGAAGGTTTCTGGAAGGGCTGGTGGGGAAGTGAATTTTCTTTTCCTGGTGTGGGGAGAGGGATGCTGCGACACAAATAGATGCAAGAGGTTTTGGTGAATGCGAGGAGGAGGAGGAGGGATCTGGTTTTCACTGAAGTCTCATAAATTTCCAGGGGAGGAGTTTTATTCCTGGCCAGAAATGATGGTTAATTAAGAAGAAGAAAAAAAGGGGTTTTGGGCTTTTTGGCCCCAAAATATGAATTTCTTCCCCAAATTCCCCTGTTGGAGGGCTGAACATCTCTGCAAAGCCTCTTCATCCCACGGCAGCCAGCATCATGGACCATTTTCCCCTCTCCGATCCTCCTTGCTCTTCCATCCCCCATCCTGGGCACAGGGAGCCCCAGCCACCTCCACTCTGGAGCGGGGTAGGGATTTGGCATATCCCCTGATTTTCCAGCTTCTACACGTCCACAAACTTTCCTGCAAATCCCTGTCATTGACTCTTCCCATTCCTGCCACTAAGATCTCCTGTTTGTCCTCACCCCACGTACTCAGAGCTCTCCTGCTCCTCGAAATCCCTTTTCCCATCAAATCCCTGCGAGGTTCCTGTTTACCCTGGAGCTTCGTCCTGGGCTTGCAGGGCAGCAGAGCTGCGCTCAGGCTCTGTTTACAGGAAGGAAAACCCATCCTATAAACGATATTGCTTCCCCTACTGCAGGTAAAATAAATCACCCCCCCAGACAATGCTGCCTGGAGCCATCCCGAAGCATCTACCATGGGTTCTCCAGGTCTGGGATTTCCTCCAATATTTTTTGCCATACCCATGGTGAAGCCATCTCTTCCCCAGAGAAGAAAAGCCACCTTTGTGAGGGCTGTAGCACTATCCTAAGCATCTGTAATATTATATTAAAAATAAATATGTGATCTTATGTAGCAGAAATTTCAGGGCCGAGCCCGGGGGAGGATGGGGACGGGTAGACGTGCCTCGGAAAGTCTTTGCTGTCTGCTACGCCGCGGTGAAGACCACAGAGCCAGCAGCGTCTCAGCAGTGTGAATGAGAGCACAGTGTGGTTGATATGAGCCAAATTGCTTTGAAAGCCTATCTATAATTGGGAAAAAAAAACCCCAACCTACCCATCTCTGGTGATTGCCACCAGCCTGGACCAGATACACAGAATTAAGGTGGCTTTCTGAAATAAATTTGGAAGGTAGAGAATTTTTTTAGTCCACAAAGTCTCATTATTTCCCTCGTAACACCCTGCCTCAGTTTCCCCATCTGTAAAATGGGTGGGTTTACGCCAGCAGTGCCGCATCATGTGGGCTCCACGAATTCAGCTGGGCCTTGGGAACGTTTTTTAGGTCTCGTGCCATCTCCTTCCTTCCATCCTGCCTGCACAACAAAGCAGCCTGTGTCCTCTCCTCCCCACCCCGCGCTGGGGCCCAGGCTCTGATAAAAGCTGCTGAGTTTACAAACAGGGAGGCTCTGGTTTCCTGAGTCGCAGCAGCGGGGCGAGGGGAGCGCGTGGGAGGCTGCGACGTGGCTTTGTGCAGACGCCAGCCTGGGATGTGCAGCGAGACAGACCTGGGAGACGCGATGGCTACACGGGCTTTGGGTGACCCAAGAAGAATCGAACCCCGTGGGTGTTACGACTGTAGAGCTGAGATTTATTTCTTCTTCATCTCAGGAAAGGCTGGGGAAAAATCAAACCCGTGTGCCCCAGTGGTTTTCCCCCCAGGTAGCGCAAACCCCATTTGCTCAGTGCGGTGAGGACGTGGCATGTGGGACCACCTGCAAGCTGACCTCCACCCAACAGCCACTTCTGCAGCTGCAGAGCATTTTGAAACTACACCAATAGATTCAGGGCACTGATTTTGGAGCCTTGCACCCTTTTTCCCAAGAGGTCCAGGGCATTAGCCCCAATGCAAGGTGACCTGGAGCAAGAAAGATAGATCCCACCCTTAGCAAACAAGCACAAGCGCACACCTCGGTGAGCGCTTGTCCACCCTTTCATCTAGATGACCAGGAGATAAAGAAACCCACAACTCAGGGTGTTTCTAATGACCTGAATACAACTCAAGGGAAATTCCACTACCTGTAGCTACCAGTAACAGGTCAGTAGAAGAAAGAGCTTTTCCTTTCCAGTCACTTTATTGCAGATCTTTTTAGATGTTCAGTATGAATCTAGATGGGCTTGAAGTCCCATGGTGCACAAAGGCTTTGGGAAGTCTCCTCTGGACCTGGAGGAACTATGAGTTTTTTCAGTTACACCATCAGTATATGACCATGTTGTCTCTCTCTCTGCTTCTCCTTATGAATTAGAGATGGGTTTTACCTCCTCTGACCGTAGGCTTCAGATGTAGGTAGGAGCTGTATTTTTCCTCCAAATGAGGGAAAGATCAGCAAGTGATGGGGTCATCTCCAGCGACCTCATCAACCAGGAGTATCGATACAGCCAGGGACTTGTGTAGGGACTCAACCGGGAAAGTCCACAGGGAGAATTCATGCAGGGAGGAAATACTTGGTGTAAACCCGTGGCAGGATCTCGTAGCTCTTTCACAAGCGTCCTGGAGACCATCTGGAAGGAAGGTGGATTTCCAACCTCAGCTACATCAGCTGTAATATCCCTGCTCAGCCCCCATGATCCTTGGTGCACCGTTTCTTTCACCACCAAGTGTCACCGTGCTTGCAAGAAGTCTCTTTCCTTCCCCAGCTGCTGCTTGTTCGCAGGAGGAGTTTCAGGGGGGCCGAAGGTGATGCAGGATGGGATTTGCACCGGCAGACGGCTGCAGGGTGCGAAGGGAAAGCTGATTTTTCACTGACTGAAGCAGGTCTGGCAGATGAGTAAATAGTCACAGCATGGAGAAACCTCAGCCCACGCTGGCAGCAGGACTTTCCTCCTGCCAGGACGTGGGTGGGAGGCTTTGGATCTGATTCGCCAGCTCCACCTCGGAGACGAGGACATCCAGAGGTGGGCTTTTCCATGGAAAATGCATTTTTGCTTTAGAATTAAAATAAAACTCCAAATGAAAACAAGTCTGACTCCCTTACAGGGATTTCTTCCTGTTCTCCATCCCACTCCCCTGCCCAAACACCACAAACAGGGATATCAATGACCTAATAAACAAGAAAGCACATGAGATTTAATTTTTATATTAAATATTGATTAATAGGAGCTCGATGGAGTATTTTTGGGGGGAGTTTTTCTATTTTTTTTCTGAAAAAACAAACCTTTGCAGGCGGCTGCTCCCTCCCACAGATGAGCCCACCGCCAGCCTGGCCGAACAGGCAGCCGAGTGTTGAAAAACCCCAAAAACCTTGGGCTGGGCTCCGGGGTAGGAAACATCTGGAAATATATTTGCTTTGCCTGTCACAGCCAGATAAAAAATCAGTGTTAAGCGGCAGCCGTGGGCTCTGCACATCTGCCAGCCCAGCCGGGGGCTCCAGGTGGGATTTCGGAGGGTAATTCTCCATCAGTAGGTCGGGACCAGGAAAAAAAAACCACAAATATTGGAGCTTCGTGAGCCACAGCGGTGGGACCGGGGGGGCTGACGCAACGCTATTGTTTGCACGTCGGAGGGGGGGAAAAAACGAGTCGTGTTCCTCCGGCGATGAGTAGACGCGGGGATTGACGTCCCCACCTGGACCCAGAGGTTGAGGGCTGGGGAACTGGCAGCGGAGATAATTATTTATACAGCGTTTTGACTAATGAATGGCTTTGGATGGGGGGGGTTGTTTCCTGGAGCTCTCGCTCCACCCAGCTTTTGCAAGGGTTAGATTAACGCTGGGAGGGTGCTTGTTTGGCTTCGCTGAATTCCCGCTGCTGGGACCGCACGGAGGGGTTTCTGGCGGCGGGAGGGGACCGTGCTCACGAGGAGGTTGGGTGGGGGACAGAGTTTGGCCCTGGGGGTAAATTATACAAAATATGCAGTTCGCAGCATCTCCTATTAGGAAAAAAAAATGGAATAAATGAGGATAAATCATCCCCCTGTGCAGCACAGAGAGGACGGCGGTGGGAACGAGCCATCCTTCTGCCCGACCTGCTGCTCACAACCTATCTGGAGCAAACCCGAGGGATGATTTTCCTCCGTTTTGTGATTTTACCCTCTTCCTGGCATGAGCAATCTGCCTTCTCCCAACGCCTCGGCTCTCCCTCTACCAGGACAGCATCATGATGATGGCCGGGAAACCCTCACGCTCATCCACCCCCCCCAAGCAAAATCAACTAAAATTAGGTTTGGGTGCTCACATTTTCTCTTCTCTTTATACATCAAGTAATTTTTCGCAGCATGAAACGTATCCCTTCAGCAGAGAGAAGCCCAAACTCCATCCTGTTTCAGCCCAGCTCTGTCGCAGAGGTCACTGGCAGGGGGAAACGCCCATGAGCTCTCGGCAATGCTCTTGCCCCGGTGAAAGTCCTTTGCCAGCATTGATAATTTAACAATAAAAGGTATTCTGGCAAAAGGTCTCCTTTGCTGCAAGAAACTGTTTTTGCACACAATACAGGGCAGAGTGTAGATTTTTTTTTTTCCCTTTCCTAATACAACACACATACAAGACTTGCTTGCATCAAGACACGGCCATGGCCATGGACCACTGGGCTTCAAACCTCTACCTGCTCTAGGAGAGCAGAAGAAGAAGCCCACGTTGGGCCCACATCTGAGCCTGGATGTTGTTTTGGGGTTACACAGCATTTCAGGGAGGTAGAGGCGCTTGGGATAGCCCAGATCTCATAGCTTGGTGCAAAGCATACCCGTCCTGGAGGAAGCAAAGAATGCAGGGAGGGTTTGGTCTGAGAGACGGACAAACAACACGGGAGCTGCTCTCCAACCGGCAGAACCCGTTTGTCCTCTGCAACGGGTGAACCCATCAGTGTTTGCAAGCCGGTGGCACACATGACCCATTTAGAAAAGCGATAAGATATCTTACAGCTCAACCCAGCTTTTCCCAAAATTCACAGACTTTATGGATTCACCGCACCCATCCCGAGCCGCCGTCCCTCTCTCCGCTAGAAGGAGAAATAGGATTTTATGGAGGTCTCTGAGGAGTG
>Ga0181612_102963_pt1 | contig 11529 bp, 8 predicted proteins | sample HoacroProtozoa21_FD_119630 | JGI IMG/M metagenome (GOLD analysis project Ga0181612, IMG submission 119630) | Hoatzin crop microbial communities from Cojedes, Venezuel. Combined Assembly of Gp0051906, Gp0051904, Gp0051908
CAGAAAGGACATTTCTACTTTAGTGGGTAAATAACTGTTGAGTTTAGGGGACAAAGTATTCTGAAAAGATATAAGTGAGCTTTTTACAAAAAAAAAAAAAGGCTGCTCAATGTTTTTAGTTCTACTTAATTTTTTTTTCTTTTTTTTATTAGAATGTTGTAAACTCCAGAAGAATTAGAAATTAGCAAAGGGGTTTGATTTTAAAAGATTACTATAAAAAGGTATTGCTGTTATAATCAGTGTGTTTGGAAAGAAAATACTAAATTTAATTTTGTCAAATTCATTTCTTTGACAAAATAAAATTCAGTAACATACAGATGTTTCAAATGAATATACTTAAATTTTCTGTCATTTTGATTTATAATTCCACTTTGCTTTCAATTTTTCACTCATCCCCCTGCTTGCCTTGCTAGCTTTTTTTCCATTCTAATGAGAAAAAAGCCAGAAAATATCACAATGGTAACACAAATGGACTTTATGTCAAAAAAGAAAGAAAAATCATGTCTGATTTTTTCAACATATTACTACTCGTTGAAATGGAAACTGTTGATTTATGGTATATGCACAGTTTTCAAAATAAAAGTTGTGTATCTGGAATAAACTATCTGGAATATTAATAAGAAATTAATTTTCAAATTTCAGTACTAAGCATAGAATAGTAAAGAAATTCAAATGCTGTCTTTTCTTCAGATATGTGTTTTGCAAGAGTATCCCCCTTTTGATAGCATTGTAAATGCCTTGAGGATAATTTTCCTATTCAGAAAAAAAGGCAAACATTTTGGTTTTCCTTGAGTGTTCCAAAAGTAGGAGCAGGGGAATCCTTTTATTCATCACTTTCTCTCCATTGGAATGCAGCAAAATTTAGGCATCTAAAATTATTCATACGGTGGTAACAGACATAGCATTTTTAAGAATTAAACCCTATTTTGGGGTAGATTACAAAGGAACAAATATTTAGCAACTGTTTTGTAGGCACAAAAAGGAAAATTCATGCAATATTAATGAAAATGGCTATCCTGCTCTTAGAAATAAGTATTATACTCCACAGGTGTTGTTTGCAAGATTGCTTTAAGCAGCAGATTTTCTTACTAATTTTTGCTTTTCATGGTCTATAGAAGGTAGAAACTAGGGACAATTCTGTTTGGTCAAGGGAGTTAATGAAATGTGTTTTCAAGGTCATAAAGGCAGCAACAAATCTACCACGAGGTCAGGAAGCACATCAAAGTCATTCTTGAAGGAAATGCCTTCCTGATGCCTTCCTAAGAGAGATACAGCTAAACACAGCTGATAGCCTTTTATGAAAGGATTGCAACATTTTACTTTGAAAAGCTGAAAGCTGAACATTATCACCAGTTCTTCTTAAAATCCAGATATGAATGTCCTCATTCTGTTTTGGCCTTAACCAAATCTTGTTTTCATCAGGATCCAAGGTAAGGTGAGGCATACAAAGAAAACATGCTTTGAATTTGAATTTTAAAGGGTTTCATTTTTCTTCTTAAGTATGTGCAGCTGCTGCTTGTGCTCTTGTACCCAGTTACACTGACATGCTCTTCTGCAAGCAGATGGTCACAAATCCGTGCTGTCTGATATGACCACACGTAGGACACAGGTTTGATGCAAAGTCACAGCATCTGTGGCATTAAGTTGCTGCTAAGAAACCTTCAGCAGAGCTTGACATTTCAAGCTGTACCATCACCACCAGTGTAGCTCTGAACAGGCTCCTGCCTGCCCAGGAGGGAGCACAGGTGCACCCAGCTTTTATTGTCACACATCCATTATAATTACTTAGTTCTGAAAGTCTGAAATTGTTCTGGTCTCCTAAGAAAACATGGGTTCTTCAGAAAGAATATCAGCACTGTTTTATTTTTCAATTTTAGTGTTTATTATTGATGAGAATAATCTAACATGAGGTAGAATCTACATCAGCTTTTGCTCTAAATCATTTGAGCAGACAACTTTAAATAAAACCTCTGTTAGAATTAGAAGAAACTATAATCATCATAAATTGCTAAAATACCAGTGTTGTGGTAAACAAAGCTGACAATATCAGTGTGATAATTATTTTAAAAAATAAATAAAACATGTTCTGTCATGCTTGACAAATTTAATTGCGGAATGTTTTTTATATGCAGATGTTGCAGACTGTTAGTGGCAATCAAACTAATGATTTGTCCTTGCCACTTAGCAAGGTTTATTTTTTGTTAGTGAAAACACAAACGTAGCAAAGTAGGCATACTACTGGCATCTATATCAGGATACAGATGATACTGACATCCTTCCCATATAGAAGGATGAAAGCACTGTTGAAATTTTTGGTTTGTTGTCATTTCCCTGTTCAAATGGTACTCAGAAACTGAAAAGAAGACAGAGACATTTACCCGTCTTACTTATCAGTGTAAATTTTGAATGCCTCTTGTGATTGCATATACTTTTCACATGTGAGTAGAAGGTACAGGAAAAAGAATATGTAATGCTCATTCCTGTGAGTCCACCACAGGGCTTTGAGAGAAATGTGCAGAAAATCCTAGTTATTAATTACTTTCATCTCATTCAAATTTGCAGGTCCCTAATGGAGTAGTCCCAAAGGCTAGACTAAGTATATTTCAAGTCTGACTTCTTTGCTTTGTAACTTGAAACAAAAAACAAGCTTATTTTGGCTGGCCTCTTTCTTCCTGTATTTTTCCTGATCTGACACAGATGTTTTTTCTTGGTCTTCTAATGCAGCTCTACGCTATCTTGAACTGAACACAGTGTTCAAAAGCAGTAACCACTCCTGTCACTTTAATGTTGAAAAAAGGCTTTTCCTTGGCTATACAATTATTCAGCTCAAAGCAACTGAAGTGAAAGTGGAGGTTCCTGTTCTTTCATATAATGATACATTCACTATTCTTATTTCTTTCTCTTACAATCTTAACTGTAATTGTAATTTAATGTTGCACCATTGTAATTCATAAGGCCCTTCTCTGAACACTATGAGTGGCTGATTTGAGGGCTTTTCTTTGTTTCTCTAAAGGAAGAGCTGTGACTTTGAAATGTAGAGATTTTGCATTCTGCTGTAAATTTATATTTTTTGTTTAAAAACTACCAATCCTTTCTTCCCTAATTTCTACTTGTTCTTCAGGGGGAAAAAGAAAAAAAAGACATGAAGTCTCTGGCCTGTCAACATCTGCAGATCCAGGGTCAAGGAAAGATGCTGTATTCAATGCAACTTACGTTTTGCCTCTTCTGCAGAGCAATAGGAAGATCTTTGTTCGGTCACCAGTAGGTACCGCATCTGCTGAAATGTTTCCATGGAGACAGGACATAGCCGAGCGCAGCAGCCGCAGTCGAGATGCGTGTTGCAGCCCTTCCATGGGTACCGTGTTTACTTGTGCAGTTGATTGAGCGCACAACGAAAGCATCTCCCTTCCTTAAGAATCTCATTTTGCTAGAAATTAAATGTTTGTTTCCAAAAGAAAACTTAAAATTCTGTAAACTACACAAGATGGAAACAAACCAACCAATCAACCAACCGATGTATAAGCATTTCACACAAATTTCACAATATTCCAGTGATGCCTGAGGAAACTTGAAAGCCCCGTACAGTTGCGATCCTGTTTTCTGAGTTTGAGCTTTATTTGCATTTCAGATTTATTTATTTATAGATCTAAAATCAAACAAATACTGTCTTACTTAACATGAGGTGACTTTAACTCATTCACTCCTTTGCATTCAGGATAAAAATGATTTTTTGGGGAATATCAGAATATGAGTGGTTTAAGTGAACACTTACTTGTGAATTAGTTTCTCAGTCACAGAGTGGTGTTTGAAATGTATAATTATGATTGAAATTTTATTAATGTTTTATTTGGATTGAATATTTCAGTCATTATTTTTTCATTGAGGGTACATATTTGCTTCATTAAGATTAATTAGCTGAGAGGAGGAAAAGCTAATGCAAATGTATTTTATTTCAAGATGTGGGTATTCAGTTTTCTTTTTCATTGTGGTATCCGAACCATGCCCCATTCCACAATACTTGTTGGAACGAGATGCTCCTAGGAGAAAGGCTTTGGCATTAAACTCTAGGATGTGCTTCACGTACCACAGGTAAGTAAAAAAGAAAGTTTTTTACAAATGTGAGAGCGAAATCCTGACCTCATTAAAGTCAGTGTTAAATTTGTGTCTTGACTTCTTTAAGGTATTTTTTAGAAAAACCAGGAAATTATGAGTACTGCTATAGAAAATATTTACAAAACTTCACTTTAAATAGTTCAGACTTTTCTAGTCATCAACACTGAAATGAATTACTACTGGAAATAGGTGCCAAAAGAGAGCTAAAATTCTGGAAATGTATTATGAAACACCGAGAGAGTATGATTTGTTTAGTTTGGTCAAGCAAAGTTAAAGATGCGACATATTGATTATTTATAAATAAAAACTTTAATAACTTTAATTAACTTTAAAATTGTAAGAATTTGTAGAACTTGATTCTACTTAATTCTTAGTACGATGAAATACTTACCTGTGTTCAGCTGCTCACCCAGCTCAACATGTGTTAAGCCAATCATCAGATACGGTCCAAAGGAATTTTTTCTCCTAATTAGGAAGAATTTCTGCAGAAGCAGAATTCCCTTTTTGTAGGCTGGAGAATTGTCATCTGGAAATTTTATTGACAAAGATCCAGAAATCTGGTATGCAGATGATGCTTTCACTTCCCACTGCTTTCTTCCTGTGGCACATCATAGTCTTTTGGTAGGGGTCAGGAAGCATTACCTGGCCCACAGAGTTTGACGATGTGTGGGGTAGTGTTGCGTGGTCCCACTTGCCTAGCTGTTATTTGTTGGCACAGAGATTAGGGCCTGCATGTGGTGACTCAGGTGGCCTCTTACAGTGTCCTGTCCCTGTGCCCTGATGGATGGAGGATCAATATGAATATGAAAACAAAAGTCACGTGCACAGGAGCCTGTTGGGTCCCATTTAACTGAAAATATTATCTCCCTTCAGAGCTGCTCATGACAACAGATGTTGTGTTTGCTGGAAGGTCTCTGAGGGAAGCAGGAGAATTGAATTCAGCTTGGTGCAAAAAGAAGGGAATCCCAAGGCACTGACTTTTCACAAAAGATGCTTTCCCCTTTGTGGTCACACAAGATGCCATGCTTGAATTCAGGAGTCTCCTGCAATAAAAGAACCAAAAGCCTGTGAGAAATTCCAGGATTGATGCCTGCCCTAACATTTCCAACCTTTTTTTCCCCAAAAAGAAAATCACAGTTTGATGGAGCAGTTCTTTTACTTACTCTTGAAAACAAGAAGATTCCTCATCTGTCATGTTCTCATCTCGCACAGTGTTTGCAGTAAACCTTATTGTGCCTACTTTAGGATTCAGCAGGAATGATACTGAGACTGTTAACTCTTTTTTGTCACACCTCTCCATTTTCCAGAAGTTTGGAAGGTTAAGATTTATTTAAGAAGTCTGTGTTAGATGATTTGGCAAGCCATTCTGCTGCAGAAATGCTCTTAAAATCTGAGCTAGCTCACTTCAGCCTGCTGGATATGTCTAATTCCTGCTGTGGTCACAGATGCACCCATGGCCCAAGGTATCCTGATCCAACAAATGTCGAAGAATGATTTGATCTTTATCGTTCAAAGACAAAAATTTTGAGTCTATTCCCTCAGACTTGAAGAGCCACTCAGTCTGACATGAAGAAGATGATGGACAAACAGATTACATGGGCTTGGACTAGATGATCCACAGAGGTCCCTTCCAACCCCGAACATTCTGTGATTCTGTGATACATATAAAATATTTTGCCCCTAGATCTTATTCTGGTGCAAAGGTGCTATAACACATTAAATGAAGAAGCATCTTAGGATGAAGTGGTTGTAGCCCTGCTTACTTTTCCTGGACCGGTGAACCTCATGGGCGCCAGTCAGCATTAGACATACAAGTGAGCAGAGGATGACATTCAGAACTCTATTTCTCTTCAGATTAAGATGGAAATAGGTAGGGCAATATCACAGCAAAGGTTATCTTCAATCACTTGAAGGAGAATGACCCATCATAGTTTCAGAGCACGTCTCTGAAGAGTAAAATAAACCAAAGGATTAATCACAAAGCAAAATCTTGTCTTTTGCTTCCCTTTAAGAGGTGTTCAGGGGCTGAGAATATTTGACCCTTAATTCTGTTTAGTGTGGAGGACTGTCTTCACTGCCTGAACACAGGCATGGTTCTTTCTCAGCTTTGCAGTGGAATTTAACAACCATCTTGAGCTGAAAAATCACACGAGGACTTTCAGGACCAAACCTATTATGCATTCAGAATCCCAATACTCCATCTGCTGTTTCCTTGTTCCGTATCCCATTAACAAATGTTAAGCTGCAGATTGTTTTTGACATAGTAATGAGCTGCATAAGTATGCAAACAAAATAAAACTTACATATTTCTGTTAGAACAAGTGCCAAGAACACCTCCTGTTGCAACACAACTAATGACAGGATAGCAACAGTGGAATAAAGAGAGTAATTTGTAGTATTCCCAGGTCAGCTGCATGCATGATTTCTCCAAAAATAAGTAAGTGAGGCAATTTATTCTATACTTACAATGCACCAGATTCATTTCTGCGTTAATTGCAGTAGCCTCAGTGGATCTGCATCATGGAAGAATTTGGCCTTGCAGTTGGAAAACTTCCTACAGATGGTGGTAAAAAAAGGTGACCAGCATAAATAATGTCATTATACCAATTAACTGGAATTGATTAATTCATCCATCCATTTCCCGAGTGATTATCTCCAATTAAAATAATTGCCTGGATAGCATTTCATTGCTAGATCCCTGGGTGAAACAGAGATCTTCTAAATAGCATTTTACTCATATGCCAGCACAACTGCCGCTACCTGGCAGTAGGGAAATGCATTGCAATCTGCTACAGTTCAGCATGAGGACAGAGGAAGTTTTGGAATGTCTCTCAGATACACAGTCTCATGTATTATTATTTGTATAAGCAGAGTGTTACTGTGGAACAGGACTTGATTGGTTGCAGATGCAATGGGATGGTGCCTGCTGTAAAGAGCTTACATCTCTGAGCAAGCACAGACACAGATAAGGAGCACAAAGAAGCCATGAGATAATATCAGTAGGCATAGCCAGCCCTGGCAGTCGCACCACGGCAGACTCTCACTGTTGTATATTTTTGTAGGCATCACAGTAATGGATGGTTTTTCAACCACATCTCTGAAGGTAGCTAGCTCTGTTGATGCTTACAGAGATATCCTCCCAGCTGTGAAAGCAATAAAAAGTCTGATGACACCTGTCTGAAGATCTAAAGCATGGGCAGGGGAACCTGACAGCACAGACCTACTAGAGGCAAAAGCCCACTGTGTGATTGTGATCAGGAGATGATGGGTGTGACAGAGAGGCCTTGAAAAGGCAGTTTCTGAAATCGCCTCTGAAGTGTGAGAGAGATATAGAGCATACATTTAAAGAAAGGGATAATAAGCTCAAATGAACTGGATACGAGGAGGATGTCTGTAGCCACAGTATAGCATCTGCTAAGTTCAGAGAAAAGGCAGTTCTAATAAAATGTGAGAGTATGCATAGATGTATACATAGATGGAGATTAAAAACTGTATCTAAGAGATGTTTTGTATTCAAAATATGCAAAATTCAAGCATAGTTTGCATCTAAAACCATTAAATTCAGAGCTTAAAAGGATGCTCATATTACTGAGCTACATAATCACTCAGTACAGTAAGAGATACTGAGTGATTTTTAAGAAAATGAGGTAGGAGAAAGCTTGGAATAGGAAACAATTTTTTTTTTTAATCTGAGCTCCTACCTACATGATGAGAAAACGCCAAAGATATCACAATTTTTAACTTGAGCAGAAAGACTGTTGTATGGTACTGAGAGTCTACAGTGAATTGTTCATGTGAGTAATAACAAAAGATTTTTATTTACAAATGTGATAGTAACAGGATAAGACATGGAGGAAAAAGCCCCCATTGGCTAAGTACTGGAGAACCCTGCAGAGAACTGCTAAAGCGATAAGAAATGTTGTTTATGGGACATACTAACAAAAAGATAATGGAAATATACAAGGAGTGGGGAAAGGGTAGATTAATGGAAGGAAGTGACAGGAAAATCAACCAGGTAGAAAGTGCCTACCACATCACAGAAGCTGAAGCTCAGTTCTAATTTTGAGCATACATAATGTAGCTGTCTCACAAGAACTGTGCAAGGCTCCTACACGGCCCAGTGACCCAATTCACATTGTGTGCTAATTGTCACTCTTTGCAGGTTTTTCAGATATCTTGTTGTGCCTCAGAGGCACTAGCTGTCTGTGTTTAGGTAACTGGATACTGTATTACAGGTGGGATTCAGTTCACACTTAAACCTCCTGAAGGTTTCTATATGAAGGTGTCTGCAAACATAAGAGTTTGAGTTCATATTGCAGTCATTACAGCTGGTGGGGCTTGTGGAGAAGTCCACGTTCCCAGCTAAAGTACAGAGCTACTCAAGTTAAAAGTGCCTAAATGCAGGTGTCTAATGTCATCTGAGACATCCTACAGTATCTGGAATTCATGTGATGTAAAACAATGAGATTGACACCAAAACTTAAAAAGAGTATCACATGAAATGAAGTCAGTGATCCACTTGAAGAAAAAAAACCCTTTTCTTTCTTCTTTTCACTGTTCCTTGCCTTCTTTAGAGAGATATTGTGTTCCAGTGTATTCTTACCTCCAGCTTAAACTGTGTATTTTGAGACTCAATGTACGCAGAGGTGGTACAAGCACAAAGACTCAGTTGCAGACATCAGGTTACTACAGCAAATAGCTCCCCGTGGCTGGTGGCCTCTTGCCAAGGTTAAGAATTTTCTTTAGTAAAACTGCTGCACAAAAGGATTTTGAGAAAGTTTATATGAACAATGTTTATTTGTGGGCTCTGTAGGTAATGATGGACATTGACTTCAAAGTTACCTTTATCCCAAAGGATAAGCAAAGGGGTGGAGCTGAAAGGCCAGGCAGAAAGAGCAGTGGTGGGGTCCACAGACAGGCATTCTCCTCTGAGCGAGGTGCTTCCATCGCAGCAGGTGAAGGTGAAGATGACTGCAATGATCAGTTTTGCCATGTTTTTCCTCTAGCAATATATACTTTCCACTTGACCTATTCAAATTCCCTGTTAGTTGTTCCCACTTATGATGTTTTTAATGCTGATTGGAATATGCTTAATCAGGCACATGCATTGAATGCTGGCTGGTTGCTAAGCTTTTGTGCAAGTGTATTATTGGGTAATAATAATTATTTAAATGTTACTATCTCTTGTGTTATACACTAAGTTTTAGATTTATCAATAAACTAAAAGCTGCAAGATGAGGTGGGCATGGATGAGGGGTGATTCTCACATTGACGTTAATTTCTTTGCCAGTTGGAGCAAAGATATCTGGACTACTAGATGCAAAGCAGTGAGAAATACAAGTGTGGTAAGAACAGTATGAAACAAGGGGAAAATACTGACCCTGAGGCTTTTGGAAATCACTGTTGACATGAAAAGCTGTGGAGCTGCGAGCACAAGGCAGGCAACAAAGCTACAAATGGAGGAAGGCCCTTTGCGTTGCACAGATTATTTGGCAGGGCCATGATGGTTCAGCTGCACAGTTATATGGACATGATCACAGGAGCTGTTTCCTTACTAACACGAGTCAGTGTCTTAAAATAACTTTTAAATATAGAGCTACAGAATATCTTCGACAACTTTTGGGTTCTTTGAACCAAGATCTCCTACCAAGCACCTAATGGTCTAGCACCTTTTTCCTGGTGTTGTTCTTGTTTGCCTGAAGACCCACTCATTGTCTAGAGCAGGGACTGAAAATGTTTAAGCTGCAAGTTTGGAGTCATAACTGCTCAGACAGAAAAATAGCACGCAGTGAGAAACATATTCAACAAGTTTGAAGGAATTGCAGCCAAGGACACAAACCTCAACATGTCCCATGCTCTGGTGACAAAAGCGTTCACTCAATGGGTAGGAGAACTCAATTCAGATCTTTTCCTACAAATCCAGTTCAAATAATGATTAAACTAATAGAGAATAGCTGTGGAAATTGGCAGAAGTGAATTCACTTCCCTTTAGATGGAGAAAAGCAGGGCACTGTGGAGATGTTCAAAAGCCATGATATTCATAAGGCAGACTCTTGCTCTCTTCTATAGTTTCAAGGAATACAGTCAAAAAAGTAGCCTGACATAAACTTGCTATCCATTTCCGGGCAGCTGATAACTATTGCTTTGTCATTGCTATTATTACATTTTCATAAGAAGTACTTAGTTCTAAATCAAATAAGAATTCAGACACGAGAGAGATGAATAGTGCTCTTGGCTACCTAGAAACTTGTTAGCAGATAGAGATGTGAGTTAAGATACAGTATTTTCGTGAAATTTTGCAAATGAGCACTGTGGCCTAAGGAAGTACGAAAATGCCTATCGAATTGCTGCAGTTTAACATGATGTCAGTCAAATCTTTGTGATGCTTTTTCTCTTATATTGGGTTTGTCATGAACAGCTGTGACATTGTCACATAGTTTGAAATAACCTCACAAGGTCTTCTGAAAGCTTGTTCAGTTCTGCCTGTGTTTAATCACACTTGGAGGGCTGACTGTTAGGTCAATGGTTCTCTTCCAAGCCTTAAGTCCACCAGATTTTAAGTCACTGGAGCACAACTGCTCAGATAGAGAAAGTGAAGACACAAAACCAGGAGTACCTGTTTAAAGACACAATATGTCTATGATTCTGGCAATTCAGTAATCCATATATTTTTTTTCCCAAAGAAATTGAGGTTAATCTCATGCACCATACAAGTGAAGATATTTGTTTTTCTGAGAACCAAATAACACCAATGAAATTTTAAAAACTTTTATCATATTGAACTGAGGATGATTAATTTGTATTTTTATTTTGTTATTTTTCTTACACAAGGACATAATACAAATAAGCTTTCATTAACTATCAAAAGCTCTAAGAGCATAGCCATCCACCTTGAATAAAAAAGGTGAGTAAAGAACACCTTTGTGTAAGAAAGAGAAAACATGTCACAGAGGTAGTTTGCCTATCTTAACTAAACTTTGGGATAAATTTTGAAAACGGAAACAAGGGATGGAGGTAAATGGAGTAAAATATATTATTACATTGCCAAAAATACACCATGCTAAATTAATCCAACATTCTTCCTTGAGAACTGTTTTTTAATAATGGGATATGTATACATTTTAATTCATTGGGACCTTACAGAGAGACCTAAGGTGGTGCAAATGGGAGAAAAGGGAGATCAATTAAAAAATGGCTAAAGCGAAGATGATATGGGTTATTATCAGTGTGGAAGCAGATTTGTAGTAGGTATATTTGCTGAGCCACTCTCCATCGTCTTTGAGAGGTCCTGGAGGACAGGAGAGGTGCCCGAGGACTGGAGAAAGGCCAATGTCACTCCAGTCTTCAAAAAGGGCAAGAAGGAGGACCCAGGGAACTACAGGCCGGTCAGCCTCACCTCCATCCCGGGAAAGGTGA
>Ga0181612_163454_pt1 | contig 11529 bp, 10 predicted proteins | sample HoacroProtozoa21_FD_119630 | JGI IMG/M metagenome (GOLD analysis project Ga0181612, IMG submission 119630) | Hoatzin crop microbial communities from Cojedes, Venezuel. Combined Assembly of Gp0051906, Gp0051904, Gp0051908
CCCCCGAGGAACCCAGCGTGACGGCACATGGTATGGAATACCCGGCTCTGTTTGGCCAGGTGGGGTCAGCCCCCACCCCCCGGCTGTGCCCCTTCCTGGAGTCCAGTGAAAATTAACCCTGTCCTGGCCAAACCCAGGACAACCTTCTTCATCCTTCTTTAGGGACATGATCTAGGAAAAGGCATGAATTTGAACCATGTATAGGTAACCTTAAGTTTTAGTTCATTACCTCTGAAATTAATACTCCAAATTGATACTAATACACATCTATTGACTGGAGAAGACAGGGAGTCAGAGGAGGAAAGGCAGCTCGTTTCACTGGAAAAGATTCAATCTAAGACTCTAAATAGAGGGAAAAGAAGCATCTCTGGCTACTTCTGTTCTGAGTTATTAGTCTTAAAAATGTTTCATAATATCAGAAAGCTAAGGCCTACAAAGATTTAATACTGATCCCATTAAAACTTCTGTAAGTGTTCCAGTTTACATCGAGAGAAATAAACCTTGTGCTCAGGATCACGTTTGGCAGTGAATATTTGCGGGATGTAGCTCTTGAGCAATAAAGCTCAGCAATACTAACTTCATGATTTGTTTTTGCTGTCAGATAGTCCTAATTCCACTGAATTTGGGATTACAAAAAAATCTCAGGAAAGTGTAGTGCACTCTTTTTATTATTATGTGATTTCCCAGAAGATCTTATGAATTTATGATCTTATTAACAGTCCAATTCCTCCATCTCATTTGAGCTGGCCTCCCAAACATTACTTCCTAAGCCTGGAGACCAAATAGGTTTATAGAGGTGATCTTAATTCAGGGCCTTCTTAATGAGATTGAATTTAATACGTTCCCTTTGTTGCTAAAATTTTCTTTTGAATGACTTTTCCATACAGTTATTGACTAGGTTGTCAAGGTTTATCTTTCAAGTAAGCATACATTTTGATGAAACTCAACAATGCAAAAATTATTTCTTGAATAAATTCACATCTTAATGAAATTAAGGAAGTTTGGTGCACCCATAACAATGACAACAGATAGGAGTTACTGTCTGAGGGCCTGCAGCACTGAGACTTTTGGCAAACTGGAGATGCTTTCTAATCTAGGATGCTGTAACCACAATGGTCCTTCAACCATTGGAAATTCTAATGTCTGCAGAAATGAGCTGAGTGTTTTAGGGTGTCTTAGATAATGCATTTAACTTGTATATCAGTGGGCCATTGATTTTATCATTTTTCTGTATTATTTTTGTTCCTTATTTGTTGCTTATATTTTCATATTTCTCAGTGAAGACCATCAAACATTGGTGATAAACCAACTGGGACGCCAAATGGCTCAACTCTCTCAGTTTTTCCCAGCTGCTTCTGGATGGCACCTAGAGAGGAAAAGAAGTGGTAGATCATGATCTTGGTCTCTATACTATAAAATAACTTTCTTCTTGCAGGGTCAGCTTCTGTTAAAAATCTGCTCCTTTATTCTGACTTTAAGAGGGGGTTAATTTCAAATTCAATGTTCTCTCTTGGCACTTAGGAGAGATTTTGAATGGTATAAATGGCAGGTAGACACCTAATTCCCATGGAAAGTGTCTGTAACTTCACTGTAATGTCAGTCAAATCGCGCCGGAGATGAGATTGTTCACTACCTGCACAAAACACTGCTATGACGTAGGAGTTTGCCCACCAGGTACGTGAGCCACTTCAGAGCGATTTGTGTCCTGACACAGAGGTGGGAGCTACTATTGCCAGTGATGGTACTATCTGGCACAGCGCTGCAAGAGTCAGAACCAGCTGGGTATCCCGCTGCAATGCGCACTTCTTATTCCTCTTAAGATGATTCCTAGAAGTGCAGGATGTTAGAGTTTTTTTCCCAAAAGTGGGAAGGCTAAGTGAGGGTTTGTACCCTGATTAGCTGGCATGTCGGGCACTCCCACATCCCATGATATGGTTGCCTGGCCCCCTAAATTAGCCTGGAGCTGCCTCTTCTTCTGCACGTTGTCTTAACCTAGAGGTTGCTCTGCTGTCCTTTACAGCCTCTGACATCCTGCTGCTCTTGAGCAGTGTGAAGCTCATGGGAATCTGAGAGTATGCTGAAGCTTATACGTACTCCTATGCCTAAAGATGTTGTAAAATCAGGGGCTTCCAACACTAAAATAAATTGCTCTTCTTAAAGAAGACATAATTATCTAGTCCTCACTGAAATCAAAGCAATTAGGAAGGAGTAAGTCACCAACAGCAATAATCCTTCTTTAATTCAAAAGCAATTTCTTAAAAGCCCTATGTAAAAAATGCTTGAAGTTGTTGGCTCCAGTCGTTAGAAAGCCCCACGCAACTATGTCAGCATAAATCCTCACTTGGAATTTGCTTAAGCAAGTTCTTACCCTGAAGCACATGACTGCCCAGGCCAGTCACATGCATGACGTTCAGATGCCATGTGCACAGTCTGCTACAGCCATTGCCATCTGGTGTAGAAATGACAAAGGGTGAGGTGATGTTTTTTGCGGGCTGTGAGTCATGAAGCAGGACTAGGGCTGATTACCCAGTCTGTTGAAATGAAACACAACCCAGTCAAGTGCACGTTCCTGGGCTATTTATGAAACTTTCCATCTCTCCATCTCCTACCTGAAGCAGACTCGCAAAGCTGTGTGCCGTAGGTGGGAAGGTGTTTCATGCAGAAGGAGATCTCGGGCTTTCCGCTCTCTGCCCTGTGGTGGTTTCAGCAGCTTGCTGAAACATGTGATAAAAACATGGCTTTATGTGGTGCAGATGGGCAAAGTATTTTTCTCTTGCTATTGTGTCAAGGCATCATGTATAATTTAAAAAATATTTATAACATTACTAGAAATAGTCAAATTACTCTTTTTTGAAATCATGTAGAACACGGTAAAATCAAATGAAATGAAAGTGAAAAATACCCATTAATTTCAGCCTGTACAATCAGATGCAACAGTCTGCGTGCAAATGGATTAACATGCCAAAAACATAACTTGAGGCTAGAAGTGTAACATCACTCAGTAAATTAACATCAATAATTATAAGCTGTAAACAGTAGCAGATATAATTAAGATTTGAGGCCCAAGGGTTGTATATGCCTAGCTGCAACTGACATCATCAGACACTCTGATCCTGATGTTCAGGTCCCCTCCGGAGACAGCGAAGCTACAAACATTTCCCTACATGGAAATAAAGTGTTAACATATTAGGAGCATTTGCAAAGTTCCTGTCTCTCTCAATTTTAAAGACAAACAGGGCTCTTTCTAAAAAATGAAAATAAGAGTTTTTGGTTTTCCTCTGTGTGGTGCCATTGTTGTGCCTGCTCTCATTGCAGCTGATGAGGTCTTCTAACATCATGTCAAAACATTATTTTTCAAAGGGTTAAATTAAGCGAGTTGTTACAGTACTCCGCAGATAGAAAACTGTCCCAAAAGAGTAGAGGATATTGCTTTGTTAAATTTGTAAGAGGGGAAGTAAAGAGGAGGAGAGGAGGAAAGGGAGAAGATAGCGACACTGTGAGGTTCTGAGCTGTGTGGAAAGAGACAAAAAAATCAGGTGCTTGTGTTTGAAATGTCATTTCAGGCCTCTTCATCATCATCATAATAATAAAGAAAAAACAGCCAGGAGAGGGATTTCAAGTGAAACTATTTGAGCGTTTTTCAGGATGTGGAGATTATTGGTAGCTTTAAATGGAATAGTCAGAGCTTTGCAGAAAAAGATGTTAAAGAAAGCAATTGAGTACTCGTCATTATGGGGAAAAAACCCCAGTCTGTTCTTTAGGAGCTAGTGCTTCAGCAAAGAAGGCAGCATCCACAGAGAATTGGTTCATGTTTTGAGCTAAGGACTTGACTGTCATAGTATGTTTTGGGGGTATAATTTGCCTCTGGAATTGTAATTTTCAGTGAAGCATTCGTATCACTGAAACTCCTTCTGTGGAAGTCCTTACACAAGTTACAAAGTGCCTTATGTTGTATAGAATTTTCCTTTCTCTAAGAACAACTGTTTGTGGTGTTTGTGGTATTTTATGCATTCAGAGGATGGTGATGTAAAGGCCAGGCTGCTTTGCAATGGGTGGCTATCAGAAATTACTCCTATTCCAGGTCCAGGATGGCCCTCGTTTCTGCACACAACCCAGGTATGAGACATGGGACAAAGAGGAGAAGTTTAAGTGCTCACAGAACTTGGCCCTGTCCTCCTGGGAGAGATCAACATATGTCTAGTTAGTTCTGTTTTTCACAATTGTATGATTGATTCCAGATGATGGGAGCTGCCCTGTTTGTACCACTGCAAGATAGTATTTGTGTGAGAAAACCCTCAGATGGCACTTCAGGTAAATGCAATTTAGCTTCACTTAAAGACATCTGGCAGAGCAGTAAAAGGTGGCCTAAGTGTCCGTGGGCAAAAAGACCAGTAACATCACTTTGTCCTTAAGTTCAGGGAAAGTAAGTCTGTACTAGCAGTTCCGGCATCCGCACTGAAGTGAATGGGTCCTGGGTAATGTTGGGGTAATAGTTCCAATGATTTAAATGTTTGCAGTCTTTCAGGGTTTTAGCAGAGCTTGTAAAATTCCCAAACTGATACAGGAACATGTTACCAACAGATTTTTGCTACAGGGGGAACCTGTGAGATGTTAAAGGTTCACTCCAGTGAAACGTGAGTGCAGTAGGTATGTCTGCTGAAGTCTGTGAGACTGCGCGGGCACTGAAAACATGATCCTAAGTTGCTTGGTGTTTAGGGGAGGAAAAACTCCTCTGTGCGTTGTAAGACTGAGCCCAGGGGGATGCATCCAGTCCTCAGGGTGGAGCTGATCCCAGACATGGGACTGATACAGACTCGTAGCGTGGCCCTCTCTCTGCCATGTGTAATAAGCTGCTGGGGAATGCCCTGAACGCAGTACTAGCACTGTCTGGCGCACTGCGCCATGTGGCTGCACCACTATCTCGGAGCCTTTCCTGTAGCAGTCCAGTACTTGATGTAAATGTGCTTTTACTCACACAATATAGCACAGAATAGACAAGTCTCATCACACACAGAAATTAATATAAATTCTCTCAAAGAAAACAGTCTTTGAAGAGTGTTGAAGTTGTCCTGTTAAGCAAAACAGAAGCAAAGATCTCAGTTCTTGGCTTAACAAAAGAGCAAAAACCAACTGAAGCTTAGCAGAATTGCTTGCCTGTTTGTAGTGATCTTAGTGGTTTGTGGGGAGGCCACATCTTAGGAAGTTACTGCTGGTAACAGGCACATACAAAGAGGAGATTGGAAAAAATGGTGTAACAAGTTTGTCTTGATTCTCCTGCAATATTTTTGTTTCCACTAAAAGATACAGAAATGGTCATTTCACAGTGAGAAACTGCTTGGCCAGGAAATTATTAGTGGTTGATTTAAAAAAAAAGGCAACCTCAAACCAAGGCTGCAGGTTGGCTGCGTTCCTCCTTCTCCTTTACTCACGGTGCCTTGTCATGTTGATAGAGCTGTGTGCGTGTGCTCGGCGCCCGGAGATGTGTGGAGGTTGGCAAGGCAGCAACATGCACAGTCCACAGTCACTGCGTGGCTGCAGCTGCTTGCAGCGGGGGCTGAGAGGCTGACTTGGGCTGGAAGCCCCAGGCTACTTGGAAAGAACAGAGGCTGAGGGAGCTGCTCAGCTGTTTCCCCCCCTCCAGTCTGATGTTAACATCCTCGTTCTAGCATCTTAGACTATTTATTGCCTACTTTACCCATATCACCCTCTAGCCCTGCCTGGAAGTCAAACAAGGTGAAGACAGCTGAAGTGTTACTGTAACTTGCAGCACCTCTATAAATCTCTTAGTAAAGAGCCAGTGTAGTTTTACAAGTGTGATGTCTTTTATTACCCAGCATGCAGTACACGAAGCTGTTTTCCCACAATGTATAAATTTAGTGGGGGAGAAAACCCAATCTTTCCCATCTCTCTGCCATCAGCTGCCTTACTGAGATCAAGAAGCCTGTGGAAATGCTTCCACTGCCTAAATTCTGAATGACTAGAAAACAGGTTAAAAGTGCTACTTTGTACTGTAGCACTTCACAAAAGTGTGTTTTGTTTGACAGGACTTAATAGAAAAATCTTTTAATCTCTGTCACTGTGGGTAGGTGGGGAGGCCAAAAAGTCTAAATGTTTTAAAGGAAAATTTTAATTAGTATGCAAATTTGACTTTCTGCATTAAAATGTCATTTACTAAGTAAATGTTGTTGCACTGGAAGTTCAGATATTTGATCATTTTCTGTCAAGGTGCCTTTGCAAATTTCCTGAATGTAATAACAGGATTTCAAAAACAAAATGAAATTCTCCTTTTGTTGCGATGCATTGGGTATGCTCCACCAAAGGCTATGTGACTAGAATATCTTAAATCAGCCACCAGCTTATACTGCTGTTTCTCTTTCCCCCAGTGTGCAAATTCTGTTCTCCTCTCAGTGCCTGCAGAGGTTTCCTGAAACGGGGGAGCCGAGAAATATACCCCTGCGTGTTGTAAATTTAAATCGTTGAAGCCTACCAACAAAATGATTACAACAGGTATTGTAGTCTTTAAAATCAAAGGAAGTAGTCTTTGAGTTATTGTCAGTTACCACTGAAGGTTACAACAGTGATTAGCATTTACTGTATTTGGAAAAGACTTACGCATATTTTGATAGTTTACTAATTTCATTGTCTCATTAAAATACACATATTCCTGTCTGCTGAAGAAGGACAAGAACAAGATCAATGGTTGAAGGCCCAGCCTTGCCTTGAACATTGAGAAGAATGATGTTCTAATAAAAAAGTGATGGAAAAATAATTGTGAGGCAAAAGAAAGGGGAGAGAGAAAATTTAATAAAGGCAGGAAATTCCAAGTTTAGTCTCTTACATTCAGTGTCTGTGGGGTCAGTGGCTGCTACTAGCCAGTACTAAATGAATGTTCTGTCTCAAACTACACCTTATATGGAGCTCTTCAGGGATCAGAAAACATTGCACATGGGAGCCATATGTTCAGCGTGTGCCATCATTTATTGAGAGCTGAGGTTCAGGGCTGAGAACTGATTTAAACATCCATGTTTAGAGCTCTTAAGTATAAAATAACATACAAATTCTCATGAAAATTGAAGACAGAAGAGAAAAAGCCAGCGTAGAAGTTGTTTTGAAAAAGAAAAATATGGCTGGGGGAAGTCAGTTTCTAGCAGTGCTGAAGAGCCTGCCCTGCTGAATACACGATCCCTTACTAATAGGTGCAATGTGAAGGTCTAGCAAGGCTGATGAATGTAAGGGCGTGAAGATTTATTCTGAGCTATGTGCTCAGTCTGTATCTGTCAAAGGCTAAGGCAGAAGGCACCTCTCCAGTGTGGAGGGTGAGGGACTATGTTTTGTACCCTTGCCTCATTTTACATTGCTGCAAATTTGCCTGTCATATCCACAGACACGGTAAAGCATGCAAGTAATGTAGCCCTTGGTAGACCTTTCTGTTTTTGTGTGTCTATAATTTCATAAACTGAGTGTCCCACATGAGCATAAAATGTGTAATTAGGCGTTCCTGATGTGGAGGCTTCTTGCAGTAAATCTAAAAATGATGCATATAACCCACTACAGCTATGGTGAGGTGTTCTCAGTGTTCCTCGCAGTCTCATGCTAATGTGCCCATACGCTTTCTCTTATTGTCACCTTGGCTGGAAGCTTCTGCGGGTCCACAAAGAGTCACTAACCTTCTGATCTCGAAGCTGCTGTTCACGGCAGGGTTGAGACATGTTAGCAGAAAAGCATGCCCTGTTAATGCCTGTGCCTCACCTTTGAATAAACACCAGACGTCAGTTCCTGCCATTGTTAATTTGGCCCTTTTGATGAGCATGAAATTTGTGTGTTGAAAGAACCTATAGTGGATTTTTCTTTTGCATGACAGACATTTTGCTGGTTAAAAAAACCCACAAGTCCATTGCATATGAATGTTTCCACTGTGTTAGCAATTTTTGTATCTTATTGGCAACGTTCTAAAATAATGAAGATTCAGACAGCTCAGTTCCCCAGAGATCCTTGTAATTACAATAATGACTGCTGGAGCATGAAAAAAAGTCATTTGGCAAAATGGCCATCTTGGCTTCCTGTGTCTCATCCTCCCCTCTCTTTCACTTCCAAGTCTTGTTTGCTCAGTTTTCTAGACAAACACATTGTTTGCTATTTGCCAGGGCAGATGTTTGTTTAATTCAGCACCTTCTGCTTCCTTTCCGAGACTAAGGAAAGTCATACTGTTCACTGTATTTTCTTTTCTGTTTACAACACCTCTCCACTGCCATCCAAGGTGCAGAAAAGAGGAAGGACAATGGTCGCTTTGAAAATTATTTATTCAGATCATGAAAAGTGATTCCATGTGCTAGCATTTCTAGGACCTTAACCACCATCTCCTGTATTCTATAAATGGCACATAACAAAACACAGAGAACATCTAACTGGATTGTCTCACTGTGCAAAGAGGCTGTATCCAGCCATTGAATATTTTTATGTAGAGAACAAACCCTCTTTTTCTGAAAGAGCATGAAGATCCCAACATGAACTGACTCATGCTCTGATCCAGCTGGGTCCTGCTTGAACAATCCTGCTATGCAGAATTGTAACTGCTCAAGAGAGTGTTTGCTGTGTAGTCTGGACCGACTACTATGCAGAGTCCGACTGGCTGCAGGAAGTCTGCATAAACCCTGTGTGTCACTTTAGTGCTGATTTGGGGGCTCAAGAGGTGCAAAGACAGGGAACTGGCTTTCTCCTGTCAGAAGACATCTTTCATTTAATAAGGCCTGAGAGAGAATGGAGAAATGGCTTTATAGACCAGCATATAACTGACTAGATGCTGCAGTGTTAGGACTCATCCGTGTTCTAAATGAAACTCTTGCCACTGAAGTCTCTGTTCCAGGAGTCTCAGCAAGAGTTTGGGTTAATTCCCACTCCTTTATTGCTCCCTTCCATCTTTTTTTATGTGGCTGATACAGTGTGCTTTCTTCTTCCTTGCAAATGCCTTCACAAATTTTTGGCTTTGTGCATACCTCCTCTACTTCTTGCTTTACTCATGCATCTGGTTTCTCTAAAACTCTGTGGCTTTAGATACCTTCCCTCCGCAAAGGATGGCTTTCCATACCAAGCAGCAGATCAGAGAACTTAACTCTAAATGGATCCAGTACAACAAAAGGACGAAGAGATGTTCTTCTTTTACTTTAATAAACAATATAGTGCCATTGTTCCTGATCAGCTTGTGAATTTTCAGCAAAACCAGAGATAATTACTAGATATGTATATATATAACCATCAATGCAGAGCTGGGCTTTTATCTACATGCTGTATGTACCCATTTTTCTGTAAATAAAGAAGCGCTGTAATTGTCATCAGAACCATTTGTTGCAGTTTGAATGCCTATAAATAATGAATAGGCAATGCAGGTTATTCATTACGGGCTGAAAAAGCTATATATATCGGCTTGTTACCCCATTGTAGAAGCCAAGCAGAAACTACAGAGGTTTTGCAGTATGGAGCTGACATGGTCAAGAGTGAGTTGTCTTGGGCAGTGCTGTGATTTACACTGCTGCATGCCACCTGGCACTGCAGGCTTTCCCAATAGTGCTGTTGTATTTATTCCTGATGTGCTATAAACTAAGAGACTTATCGGAAATCTCAGCAAACCTTGCTGTGAGTTTCACGTCTCTATTTTACTGCAAACTTCTTCACTTTTCTAGGATGTAATCTCAGACAAGCCAACAGAAGCAAGAGCTTTGTGAGCAATTACAGTTTGGTATATTATTTTTATTTCCCGAATAGTTTTTTTGCCTCAGGAAATTACTTTGGAATTTGTTCTGCCTCTGATCCACTGGAAAAATTCTTACCTGCATGATCACAAGTTTTCTTACAAGAAATATTCCTAATTAATGGAATTGTCTTATTAGCTTCATATGGCATCTTCTGCACAACTGGAATAAACTTTCTGGAAAAAAATGCCAAAATTACCCAGTGGAAAAAAATTCTACAGTTGTTAATAATACTGAGAGCTTCTGGGGACAAAGAAGTAGTGCCAGTATGACTTGGAACTGAATTTGGCTCAGCGTTCTCCAGAAGAGTGAATCAGAGCCTTGTACATGGCAACAGTATAATTCCCTTGATTCCTTTTCTGTCTCATTCTTATCACATCCTCTTATTTCTTCATTTTATAACTGCCATATACTGGACAGACAGTTTCAAATATTTTTACATTATAGTCCTCTAAATCTTCCACCTTGACCATCACATCATATAGCCGATTAATTTAATAAACCCTTTCTGGTTAAGATTATTGCCCCTAGAAAGTAGCACTTTCTGTTTTCTGTCTCATTCTCCTAAAAGATCAGAATATCTCCAATGCTGTGGTTGTTCTCTGTCTTCATCCTTAACCATATCTGCCATTTTAGTGTTGTCAGCAGATATGAACATCTTACATTTGATATTCTTATTTAAACTGTTCAAAAGGGGTATCTTTGCAAATGCCCTCAATAGTCTTTGATAACAGATGAGGTTATCTCATGATTTGTAGTATTACTTTATGAAATCTGTAGGAACTGATGGAATGCAAACCTTTTCATTATTTTACCTAGCTGGAAAGGTAAAAGACAAGATGTCTGTTGGAAGTAATCCAAAACACAGTGATGCCAGTGGGAATATTCCCACAGGCTTTAAGAGACCGTAAAGCACCAGTACAAATGCTGTGACTGATGAACAGAAGATAGCCGGGAGATACCCCTTTTGGCCATAAAGACTTTGTGGTGCCGCTAATTTCAGTTTTTTAGGCAACGCTTGTGTGCTGAAATGCTTGACTCCCTATAGCATAATTCTTCTCTTCAACTTGTGACTCCTTCCAATGAAGTGTAATACAAAATGCCTTCAAAAAGGCCACCAGCCAAATTCTTCTCTTGTTTATGTGTTCATAACAGATCAGTGAACAGAATTCTGCTTTCACTTCCACTGGTAAGAGAGGTAACTCCATTAAACCTAGTGAAGGACTGCTGGGGAAACAAAAAAAAACATTTTATGAGAGACAAAAGTGAGCCTGCCGATTTCAGCTCAACTGCATAAATGTAAGCGAAGGCAGAATTGAATCCGTATTATTCCCTGTCTACTGCATTTCTCTCATTTTGTCATGGCAGCTGTGTAGGTGGAAACCCCCAAGGTTTCTACAGCCAAGTCATCTTTCACCAATAAACCTATACTGACTCACATAATAGATTAGACTGTCACACTAAACCTGACAAACAACATTTAATATGTCTCAAATTGCATCTGGGCAGATATCCCTGCAAACTACTGCCTCTACCATGCAGATGTTTCCCATCTCTGCAGGAGCAGCTTTGAAGGTCAGGCGAGAGGCTCGCCTGCTCTTACCTGCTTTGGAACTCAGAGACACAGTGGGCTACTGGTGTACCCAGGCTGCTCTCTCTGCGAGTGTTTCTGCGCATTTCATAATTGCGTTGCTGCCATTCCAAGGGGAAATACATTAATGCTGTCTGTTATCCTCCTTTGTAAAGACAGAAACAAAGTGAACTGTGGTGTGCTTTGGAGGCC
>Ga0181612_109359_pt1 | contig 11528 bp, 6 predicted proteins | sample HoacroProtozoa21_FD_119630 | JGI IMG/M metagenome (GOLD analysis project Ga0181612, IMG submission 119630) | Hoatzin crop microbial communities from Cojedes, Venezuel. Combined Assembly of Gp0051906, Gp0051904, Gp0051908
AGGAATCTGAAAAGAGCTTTACTTTCTGTGCAAAATCTCCATTGTTGCTTGGCAAACAATGGGAGCTCTGGGCGACTGGAAGGCTGTGAGAATGAATGGGGAATCCGCAGGATGTGTGCGGGTCAGTGCTTGGGGTCTCTGTCCTAAAGCCCCTTTCTCAGCTTGCCACAATAAAGTAGCACAAGGTTTAGTCTTTCCTGGGTCACCGGCCATCTTCTATTATTCAACACTCCACAACAAAAAACACTTATTAATCAGCGCTGACCAGAGGCCCCTTTTGAAACAAGAGAAGGGGAGAAAGAGAGGGGGGAGAGAGAGAGAGAAAAGAAGATTGAGCAACCCCGAACAGACCCTCCCAATACAAGAGCAACCATAGGCACTTTCTCAACTGGCCAAAGAGACTTTTTTTTTTTTTTTTTCCTTTTTGCCACTACAAAGTTTCCAATCAGGTCAGAGAGGACCGGACTTTCCCCCCTACCCCCACCCCTGTTTTCGCTCTCACTCTCTTTCCTTCTTGCTCCGAAGATGATGGAGACTTTGTTTTGCAAGTAAGGCTGGCTTTAGGTCAAATTGCCAAGCTCTGATCTTAGAGGTATATCCTTGCTGTATTGGAAGATAAGGCTGTTTCTCATCTGGGCCTCAACTCTGGTGATGGCGCAGGAGAGAAGAGGTTTGCTTGTGGGGTGCTGCACTTGTGCCGTAAGAGCTGATGGATGAGGTGTCAGGGTGGTAGTTGTGTGAGGACTTGGTTCAAAATCAATATGAGAGAGTCAAATGTGCCATTTATTGGCTCTGCCGAGGGCAATTGTGGGCTTGTTTGTTGTCGATCCTGATTTTCTAGCACTATATATTGCAAAGGGCTAAACGGTGAGCTTTGGGGTGAAAAAGAACTGATAGATTCAAGAGAAAAACTTTGTATTCCTTTGTGCAAAAAAGGATTCAAAAGCAGCAGTGAAAAGGGATCATAAAGGACCTGATAAGTGATAATTTCAGTCGCACGGGGAGGCGGGGGGATTTTTTTTTCTTTGTTGCCTTTTGGTGATTTTTTAGGATGTTTAATTATTCTTAAGTAAGTTGATGTTTCTGTGTAAGGAAATATGCCCACGTTACAACATTCATGCTTCTTACACCCATGAAAATTATGTGAATAACTTTGTACAGAGAAGTTTAGTATGTTGGCTAACACTATTATCTGAGTGGAGAACATGACTGAAAAATCAAACTAGTTCAGATTTTGTTAACAGTACAGGTACAGATGTACCTAAGAGAACAAAGCAATTTGTACTATTTCTTTTTGTTTAACAAATGCATAGAGACAGCAAATATTGAATCCCCTGTGGATTACCTGAGGAAATGAAATTGTTCTCTCAAGAAAAAAATTAGTCCACAAGAAAGGTAAAAATTTATTATTATTTTTCTGACTAAATTGTGTGCGTGTGTGTTGTGGGAGGGTGGGCTTTTTTGTTAATCTGAAGTTGATGTGCACATTTTAATTAGAGTGTATCACTAAATAGTATGAACCTAAGGAAAAGCTGTTCCTTAAGACCTCTGATTATTGTACTTTACAGCATGTAGGCTGCAACTAGTGCACCTCAGAACTCCGCATGAAAGGGTTTTCTTAGTGGAAACCAGAATAAAGTGTCGTTTGGGGGGCAGCCTCAGTGGTGCTTTACCACAGTTTGCGTTGCAAACACCAGGCTGCAGTTCATGTTTTGTTCGCAAGAAATGTATTTTACTTAAGTGCTTAGAGTATTCTCTCTTTTCCCCTCAAATATTGTGTTACTCAGATTTTGCAGAGTTTGACGTTCCAGAAATGGAGTAATCAAGTGCTACCTAAATTATTTAAAGCATGGGATTAAAGGCCTTAGCGCTGAGTGCTGACAAGCTTTCAAATGCAGCCTGGGAAAAGTTTTGTATCCTTTCCTGTGTGTGTACACTTTGAAAATAATTTGGAAAAGTACAGTGAATTATTCTCCAAATGTATGCACAGAGAGAATGAATAATTCTTTTACAAGTTGCTCTCCAAAGAAATGAGTGACTAGTAAAAATACAGCAGCAATGTATACACAACAATATTGTGGCACCTGCAATGTTATTTTTAACAGATCAATTCCTTTCACCGGAGCTTGTTTAAATGAGGTCTTTTATTTTAGGACTTTGGCTTGGTCTGCAACACAGAGAATGCTTTAATTCAACATAAGTGACCATTTCAAATGCGAAGTTCCTTTACGTTTCCAGGCCTTCCCCTTCATTTCTTGCTTTTCAGCATGATCAGTGGCTTCATGCTGCTGGAAATTAATGATGTTAACGTAAGAGTACCTTAAAATGTTGTATAAAATGCATAGAAATGCATTTTCAACCAGCTGATTTTATTTCCACCTGTATGTGGATTTGGTGAGCTATGTATATATTTATTTATTTGTGTTCTTCTTCATCATAGCTTTGTTTTGTGAAAGGATGGATTGTTGGTGTTAAACAGTTATAGATAATTTATTTCTTCTTTTAGATAACACAACATTTTTGCTATAGAGTAATGCAAAAACAGAAGCATAGGTCTGCTGTATTCTGAGCTTTCATTGCATCACTATAACACACTTTGGGCAATATTCTTTAAAACTACTGTCATTCACAGAAATGAGGATTTATCCACTTTGTCAAAAAAGAAATAACAATGGCAGCTACATTTTTGCAAAGATTTCATCATTAGTAGGTTGTTCTGTGCCATCTGAAGTCATATGTTAGAAATGTTACCATATAACATCAGCTTCTCTTTCCATTCTTACTAATGGTTGATTGTGTGAATAAGTCCCATTTAAATCAATGGGACTATTCAAAGGCTGAGATACTACTCTACATGACAAAGGAAATGACAAAATTTGGCCCACAGAATTGAATGGGACTGTTGGAAGAACGAGATAGCACTTGGAATGAGGAAGGGTACTCAAATCTATCTTTAGTGTGATGCACCATATTTACACTGAGCTTTAAAAACACTGACTTTTCTGCAGGTAAGAGTTTGTAGCTTCAGCCAAGAGAGGCAAACACAAGCAACTGGGGACAAGTAATACATGTGAGACTGGCAAAGGTGGAAAGTGGAGAGTATCGATTGCAGGCAAAAGTGTGTGTTAAGGTGGTGAAGACCAGAAGGGAGAGGTCACCAGTGCTTTGAGGATGGATTATTTGTGCCAGGATGAGGGGCCAGTATAGAACTGGAGATGGATTAGGGAGATAAAAGGCGCTTGAGGTAGCTACTGTAAAGGAGTCAGAAAACAGAAGATGTTCTTTCTGGGTGTTTATAAAACAGTTGTGGTTTTAAAATAGGTTCATGTTTATTTACATTGATATTTTAAGGTAGACAGATATTTATAATATTGCCTTGTCTGTACAGTACTTCCTGGGTTAAAAATGACTTATTTTACAGTAGCTGTTCTAGATTTCGTTGGGAATTTGGATGCTCTCATCGTAAATTATCTCTAATCCAGTGAAGACTGCTTTACTCACATGTGAGTTGCATCCACTCTACTTGCTGAAGGTTTTCCAGTCAACTTATTTCAGAGAAGGCTTGATTGTAATTCAAAATATATAGGTCAAGGTTTTGTAAAATGAGTTCTTGAAAATCTGGCAGGGAGAAGCCAAATTTTAGTCTGGTATGTATATACAAATCTATCTGACATACCTTGGAAGAGCTACACCTTTTACATTTGTTTGCACATATGTATCACTGCAGACTGATGAGAAGAAGATCTTGTGTAGACACAAGTTGGGTTTTGGGTATGCAAGTCGGATGTGAATAGACACCTGTGTGTATTTTCTTTTAGTAAGTCTGGTGCTTGGTACTGAATACAAAGATCATATTCATTCAATAGAAAGTGTGCTATTTTTAAATATAGGGGAAAAGGGCATGTGAGTTTAACTCCTAAGGGAACTATCTATTTGCCCACTCTAGAAATTGTAGCGTGACTGTGACTGAAGGTGTTTTTGGCAAAGGCAGGTACAGAACAATCAGTTAAAACTGTGATAGAGGTATATCACACTTTCTTAGGTGCAAATGTACTTTCAGTTAAGTGAGAGCATAGAATATGCAGAGCCGTGTGGAATACAAGAAAACTTGATGCCCAGAGCCTCAGTGCATGTTCACTCTTACTTACAACGCAAGATTTCCCACCTGTTCTACACAGCAACGTTGGGCCTTTGCCGAGGTTTTGTACTGTGTTTTAATAAAGGCACTTATCTCAAAGGCCTGAGACATGTGGTTCCATTGAAGAGCAGGCTGAAAGGTCTGCTGGAAGGTCTCCGCTCCTTCTAGACCAGGATTTTGGGACCTGCAATCTCAGCAGCTGATGAGCTGAAGGCCTGCTGGGAGGAGAGGCAGGGAATAAAGGGCTGAATCTGTTGGTCAGTTTGAAAGCTGTTTTTATAAGTTGTTTGTTTTTTTAAGGTGGAATCTGAGTGATGAAGTGTTCACCAAAAAATTAATATTACTTACCTAAAGAATTCAGCACTAATGAGTCATTCTTTCCAAGGCTTTGATTTTTTTTTTAATAATACATTTAGGACTTGTTTGCCTGTTTTTGAGCCTGGGGCCCTAGTGCTTTCAGACTTTTCATCTGCAAAGGCTGGAAATGTACTTTAAAAACAAGAATTGAGCTTCCCTTGCAGATATCTTGATTGCAGCAGCTGGGGCTTTATGAAACACTGGCTCATGGAAGTGGGAGAGCTGGCAGAATTGAGAAGTTGAGGGAAGGGCCTGGAATTATTATGACATCTTATAGCTCAGAGAGATCAAATAACTATTCAAAAGGCTTTAAAAAGCCTCTGTAACTGTGTGTGTGTGTGGGTTGTTTGTGTAGGGGGGTGAGTTTGTTCACAGATCCTCACAAAAGGACTGTGGCAATGTGAGGGGAGGATGCCAGTGAGAATAAATTTTGTGGCTGATGTGTTGGGCGCAAGACTGTGTATCGGTGGATGAGCACCACAGAGGAGTGCAGGGATGGAGGCACTGACTTCTAGCAGAGGCAGGAGCAAGGGGTTGGGAGGGAAGCTGCTGCTCATGCACCTGATACATGGTTCCTTAAAGACATCTAAACTGACAATTTATGCAGCCAAATTCAACTTGCTGCAGGTAAGACCTGCTCCAGCTTGGCTGCAAAAGCTTGAACTCCATGCAAGGTTGAAATTGCTCACCTACGTCTTTCAAGACAAAAGTGTTTTTTTAATGATGGATGCCATGGTTTGGGGAAAAACAGTACCGGTAGATGACGTGCAAAAATATTCAGCATTGTTCATAGGTTTTATTGGACAAATGCAAGTTCTTGTTATTGCAACTGGCTTCAGGTACAAAGACATGTAAGTAGTGAGTTTAATGAGCAGGTCCCTGGTAAGCATGGAGGATGTGTATGTAAGGGAAAAAAAAAAGAGTGAGATTAATTTAATCTATTTGTCCTCTGTTTTCACAAACAGCTTTTCAATTGCTGCTGCTTCTTTTTTAACCCAGTCAAAGCATGCACACTTCAGCAAGGGCCATTTCCTCCCCAGCCTTTGCACTACAGTCTCCTCTTTTGTAATACTGCCCAAAATAAGTGGTTAGACTTTTACTCTGTATTGGGGAGGAAAACACAGAGAAAGAGAAGAGCTTGCTTCTTTGCATTTTCTTCAAATTTACAAATAAAAATAATCTGGAGGAGCAATCAAGCTTTGAATGCCTCATGGGAAAATATCAATGCTTTGGAAAGTTATGGCTTCATGAAATAGGGTCTGTCTGGCATTCTTAGTTTTAGTCGGTGTTATTATTCTTACTGCACATTGATCTGTTTAATCTTCTGTAGTCTTTCTGCAGAACTGGAAATGGTCACTCTAAAATAGTTGTTTGAGATTTTTTTGTGTATATAAAATACCAACAAGACTTAATTGCATTTAAGACAGTGGGTTTTGATAGCTGTCAGTTGATACTGCTCACCTGCAGAGGTAAAAGTAGTATTGTGTGAATTTACTGCCAGTATCTCTTACTCCAATATAAAAAGGTGCTGAAACCGTTTCTGATTATAGATGATCGTGGTTGTGGTTGTGTGTATGTAAAAATACTGTGTTTGATAGGTATCTTTGATCATATTAGTGATGCTCTGCCTCCTGCTCAGTAGTTCTCCAAGAATGGTTTTGAGGTTGGATATGTTCGTCACCTGCCCCACAGAAAGAAATTGTCTAGTGTTATCAAACAGAGTGTGTTATGGGTGTCAGATGACCTACAAGAAAAACTGCAGTTTGTTAGTAGCCTGATATACATTTAAATACAAAAAAATGGGAGTCTCTGCTTAAGCCCCCTACCAACCAGCTTTCTTCAAGCATTTATTGTGACCAAACACCTTCGAAGACGCAGACTTCAGCAACCCTGAGAAACACTGTCTTCCCTTTCTGCTCTTACATATTTACCATGGATCACTGAAGTGCCATGAAAGTGTATCAGAATCTGCAGAGATGAGATTTCTATAACAAGTACGTGGTATAAATGCGTCTATGCAAAGGACTGAGAGAGCAAGGACCAGCAGACAAAGCTCAGGAATATGCAGTGGTGTTCGTGGGCTTTCTAGCTCCAACTCAAGCTGCTGTTCTTGGAGGCTCAGACTAGAAAATACGAAAATCTAGGTCACTGCTAGGTTCTAACCCAGTGTTTTGCAGAAGTGGAAGCGGGAGTCTGTATGAATCAGAGTCCTTTGCTTCCAGGAGAGCGAGACAGGAAGAGTTGTCTCCTTCTGTAGGAGCTTGACTGTTATAACAGATTTGTAGATTAACAAAGATATTTTGGAAAGTTTTGCTGTTATTTATAACTCATAGTTTCTGTTTGTCAGTTCTGTTTGTTATGTGCACAGTTACCTTTAGAAGTGGAAGGACATAAAAATGGGCCTTCTAAATATAAAATGAGATATCCTGTGATGGCTTTTTTCCTGTTAAGTTTATATATTCTATGTCTTGCTTGTCTTTCTACAGTGTTCTGTGTTAATTAGAGCTCATTCGTGGCAGTCTGCACAAGTTGCCTGTTTCTCATGACAGGGCTACCACTTAAACCAAAACCAATAAAACCTTTTCATCATGCCATTCCTTCTTGATTTTTTTCTTTTATGTCTGTGGTGGTGATTCTTAAATGAGATTACAGTTTGAAGATGAAGCATACACATTATTCACTTAATTAATTTATATTGTATTTCAATACATTTAAATGGTCACATCTATTTTATTTTCTTGACAACTGAGTATTTTATGTCTACCGGCAAAGTAAGGTATCAGTACACTGTAATGAAATGGAAATGGAAGATGCTGAATTCTGCTCTATTGTATGCTTCCCCCTGTTTTAAAAAAAAAAAAAGGATATAAGTATCCATACTAGATGAAAGGTTAAATGACACAATTTAAATTTTTATTACTCACTTGTCCTTTTGGCAGTGGATTTTAGTAAGAGTATACGATCTGGGGTTTCCAGTGCAGAGCTTCAGTCTGGTGCTTTTCTCTTAATCTGCAATTTTTACTGTTTGTTTTTTTGTTTTTTTTTAAATTAAATATTTCTGAAAATTCTTTTTCTGTCAAAACAGGAACCTTTTGTGGGACAAGTTGATTTTAATCACTTCAGTTTATTTCAGTCAAGAGTTAGTGTTTTTTATCGGGACATGATTCTGTGAACTGATGAATCCCATCACTCACAGGAACAAATGAACTGTCTTTTAGGAATTTGTGCTCTGTACAATGAACATTGTATTGGTTTTATGGTTATCAAAGATCAGTATTTATAATATGCACTAAGAACTACTTTTTGTGTTTACATTGAAAGCGACAATGTGATCTATTGAATGTCCATTAACGGCTTTACTGGGTGTGTTGAGACACTTACTTGGGAAACATCAGGTAACAGCGATGATGGTATCACAGAATCACAGAATGGTAGGGGTTGGAAGGGACTTCTAGAGATCATCTAGTCCAATCCCCCTGCTAAGGCAGATTCCCTTACAGCAGGTTGCACAGGACCTTGCGCACGCAGGTTTTGGATATCTCCGGAGAAGGAGACTCCATAACTCTCTGCGCAGCATCTTTCAGTGCTCTGTCACCCTCAAAGTAAAGAAGTTCTTCCTCGTGTTCAGATGGAACGTCCATGTTTCTATTGGTGGCCATTGCCCCTTGTCCTGTCTCTGGGTACCACTGAAAAGGTGGTGCCTCTGGGCATCCTCTTGACACCCACTCTCAAGACATTTATAAGCATTTATAAGGTTCCCTCTCAGCCTTCTTTTCTTTAGGCTAAGCAAGCCCAGCTTCCTCAGCCTTACTTCGTAGGAGAGGTGCTCCAGTCCCCTAATCATCTTCGTAACCCTTTTTACATCTCTTTGTTACCTCATTGCCACTGCAGCCCTTTGCTCTCTGTGAATTTATTAGGATCCCAAATAGCGTTTCAAGTGTAGCAGCTCCTTACAGCTTTTGCAGGAAAAAGAAAAGAGGGCTCCAGCAGTGTTATGCCAGTGTTATGCCACAGGCCACAGAGGCGAGCGAGTCCCTGCAGCCCTGCTATCCTGCCCACGTGGGATACCAGGGCTGTAGGAGAGCGAGATCCACACATGGGAGTCACCGTAAGTAGCAGCCCAGCCAGACGTGCCACTCTCCCTTTGGTGGCAGGGCTACAAATGCTTCCCTCTGCCACTGTCTACAGTCAGCATGATAGGGAGAAACTGTCACTTTTGTGAGAGCAGGTGGGCAGAAGATTCTATATGCTTTTGCAGAGCAGCAGGACACAGGGCAAGCAATGTTGTCCTTCCAGGGTGGGAGCAGAAGCAGAAAACTGTCATTAAAAGCTTGTGCACAAAGATAAGCACAAGGGGTTTGTGGAAGAAGCAGAATGGATTTGTCCCTTCGTGGAGCTAAGGGCTGGCACATTGAGCACAGCTTGCCAGGTTAGTGTAAGGAGATCGTGTCTAGCATTAGAAGCCTCCTGGATAGCCAGACAAACTCCGAGCACTTAGCAGCAGGACTTCTCTGCAGAGTTTTTGGGAGGAGCATGGTGGGTTAGCCTTGGCTGGCAGAAAACTCCCACCCCGCTGCTCGCTCGCTCCTCCCCTCAGTGGGACCGGGGAAATAGGAAGAACAGCAACGAGAAAGCTTGCGGGTGGAGATGAAGACGAGCAGATTGCTTAGCACTTACTGTCATGGGGAAAACAAGCTGCACCTGGAGAAAATTAATTTATTGCCAATTAAATATTTAATCATCGCATTGGGTAGTGGGAAACAAAAAGGCAAACATCAAACCAGCACCTTTCCTCCCCTCATTCCCATACCCAGCTTCACTCCTTCACTCCCAGCTCCTCTGTGTCCCCTGAGCAGCACAGGTGGGATGGGGGATTATGGCAGCTGCAGTCAGTAAGTACACAGTGGTTCCTCTCTGTTGCTCCTTCCTCCTCATGCTTTTCCTCTGCCCCGGTGTGGACTCCTCTCCACAGGCCACAGTTCCTCCAGGGAACGTCCACCTGACCCAGCATGGGGTCCTCCACGGGCTGTGATGTGGATATCTGCTCCACCACGGAGCTCCTCCTCGTCTGGTCTTGGTGTTTCCCTTGCTGCTTCACTCTTTTTCTTCCCTCCTCCTCTGCCTGTGCGGTGTTTTCCGCCCTTTCTTGCACATGTTTTCCCCAGGGTGCCGCCATCTTGGCTGCGGGGCTGGGCTGTGCCCTGCTGTGGGTGCATTGGAGCTGCCTGGAACCAGCTGTATCCAGCTCTGGGCAGCCCCAGCCGCTCCTCACAGAGGCTGCCCAGCACCCCCTCGCTGCCAGCGCCTGGGCACCCGCACCCAAAATGGGGTGGGAGGGGAGATGTGTCTCAAAAACCCCTGACAGAATGTCAAGCCTCTCGTTCTGCATGGTCTTCACTCATGGCAGAGGCGCGTTGGAAGAGGACAAGTCTTAGCAGGAGACACACAAACCTAGCTGCAAGTAGAAGAGCAGAGAAAGACACGTGATTTTCTTCTGCTGCCTTAATTATCCAGAGCCTATGAAGTGATCCCAGCATGTCTTCAACCTGATGCTGAAGAGCTGCCAGCTTAGGTCGCGGCAGGTCCAGCTCCTGATCCCTGGCTGTGACAGGCATGGCCATACCTTTTCGCTTCCTGCCCATCGCACATGATTCCTGACCACCAGCCCCACCCCCAGCCCACCACCTCACCCACCTCAAGACACCAGGCACGCCTGAGGTCCCTTCAGAATGCCCGTGCACCCAAGACCCTCCCCATGCCCCACACCACCTCAAGGCATCGGAGCCGGCGTGCTCAGCGGAGAACCTAGCCGGCCATTCGAGAAGTGCCACCCGAGTGCGTGAGAGCCATCCCAGCCATTTGGCAACAGCTGTTTGCTTTTAGCAACCCATGAGGGTAAGGCAGTTCACTGCCATACGATGCCTGCCACTTTCAGACAGTTAAATAAATTAATTCTCCAGGAAATAGTTAGCTGTTATGGTGAAACCTTAGTAACAATCAGCTGCAGTTGATTCAATCCATTACCATTGCAACACACTAATGGGCTAAAAATGTGGTTTTCATTTATTTATTTGTGTGTGTGTATATGTATTATTTTTCTCCTGGAATAAACAGTTTATATCATGGGAATGGCAGCAGTGAACAGAGACTGAAATGGATATCTTCTGAGTGTGATTTTTAACAGCGTATGAATATTCTCTTTCACCGGTGCAGAGTGCTGTCGCAGTGATGACAAGTGCATGCGTATTGCTGTGTGAATCGCGCTTTGGCGCAAAAGCTGTTGCTGCTGCTCGTGGCAGGATGGATCCTGGACCTGCATGACGCTCTCTGTGTCACCCCCTTCAGCCAGTCCTGACCTGTCACCCTCGAACTGCGCTTTGCATAGAAGAGGTTTGAGATGCGACTGGAGATGCTGGTCCAGCTGCCAGCTTAGTCCCTCCATACACAACTCATTGCTGCTGGAAGGAGAGGAGCTCGCAGCAGTGAAATGGATTTTTGTTCCTGTTTCAGCTGCAGGGCGTAGGAGCTGCTAGGGTGTCTTGGCACATCCCTACGGCACCTGATCCCATCCCCTTTATTCAGGAGCCCTGTTCATGGAGGGCAGAGTCTTCACAGGCTGTCCCTGCCACCCTCGCAAGCGTGCCTAAGAGCAGCTCTCCTGCCAGAGCAAGGCTGCATGTCCCTGCGCTGCGGAGGTTTGTTGCCATGGGAGGCCACTGCCTGTGTCTCACCAGCATGTCCCATGAGCAGCCTATAATGCTATCTTTACAAGTGTGCATCAGCTTCAAATGCTATCTTTCTCACATGGAAAGCTTTTAGTCTGATTTGGTTTTATGGTACAAGCCATGACTGGAGCATATATTACGCTTCTGCAGCCCATGCAAAGAAACTCTTAATGACATCCATGCCTCACAATTGCTCACGCTTAAAGCAAAACAAAACAAGGAGAAAAAAAATGGGGGAGGGAGGAGAATGGAGCCAAGTGCAGGGGTCTGTTCTGCTCAAACAGCATGTGCATGCTGATTTAGGAAAT